>JAAUYH010076262.1_pt1 | contig 30545 bp, 17 predicted proteins | sample 7278061 | NCBI WGS metagenome assembly JAAUYH01 (sample SAMN14350203, study PRJNA611818) | marine sediment metagenome | isolation source: surface marine sediment (0.6m) | place: French Polynesia: Moorea | collected 2018-08 | reverse complement strand
TGTCACAGAGACCGTTTCTAGAATATCAGGAGACTCAGTCCAAGCAATATCCAAATCAGATAAGTGCACTGTGCTTCTTAGAGCTGCGTTGTCACCTTGGATGAAAGTATATTGTACGATGCTGTTTTTCGTAGTCGCTGTGCAGTACCATCGTCGGCAACAGGTGTCGGTCGAAATGCGATCTCGGATTATTCTACGGACTTCTACGGGAAGATAGAAAACTGTCGAATTCCCATTTCTTTAGACTGCACGAGTGTGCCCATATTGAGAGGTTTGTCACTACGGAACTGATCTGAATTGTACAGTACTTTGGAAATAGAACGAAATCGTCAAGAAACACACTCAAACACGCATTGAAATCTGAGTCCAACGTGCAACAAAGAATTCACTTTGCGCATTTTATGCTGCCGCCCCCGGTTAAGCCCTCAAAAGAAATGAATAGTACTGTCCATTAGTTTTCATTTCCTATGAGGGACATTGCATAAAGTTGCAAGTGTTAACGTGCCACAGCACCGTCAATGTACTGTACAATACTACAGCCCTGCACCAGTACAGTTGTGAGAAGAAAATGCCAACAACGCCGCAATTATGAGCGGTCAACGGCTGCAAATCAAACCATGCAGCCTCATTCTCCCGACCCACTATCATTCGTAGCCTTCTTGTCGCAGTGATACGCATTACTTCTTCCTTGCTTGTCCATTTCTCACCAGCCGCAGCTACTAGCTGCGTGATACTTGGTCGATCACTCTTTCAAAATGTAGCACAGTACTAGTAGCAGTAGCGGTAGTAATATCTCACGAGTGAGTAATTAGGTCTTCCATTCGAAAGAACCCTTCGTGTTTTAGAAATCACATAGTTGTCGTTGTAGTTGTATCCGCATCAACCAGTTGTTTGTGCACGCTATTGACATGGCGCTTCAGGTTAGTCTTCGTCTGGAACCGCTGTCCGCATTCCGCTACTCCACATTGGAAATTTCTCTCTTTCTTATGTACAACTTGAATGTGTCGTTTCAAGTTTGAGCGTTTGTTACGAATGAGCACTCCACATTCCGGGCACTTGAACATTTTAACTGCATCTTGCTTCTGACACTCTGCCGTTTCAGCGCTACTACCAATTCCATTCGTTGTCGTATCTGACGGTTTGAGACTTCCATCCACCTTCTCACTGCTCGCATTTCGCTTTGTAGAGGGCGAATCAGCAACTGAGGCATGCAGGACGGCTGCATCGATGACCGCTTCAACCTGCACTTCAAAGTCCGGCTCTGTGTCATCATTCCAATTCACCCATTCGTCCACAATCGCTTCTTCATCCACCGATGTTTCCACCCTATGGCGTTTGTTCGTTTCCGTGAGATCGAGAACAACGTGTTCATAACTCGACGCGCTTCGCGACGATGCAGGTTTGAACGCCGAGAACGAGTTAGATTCCGACGATGTGGCCGCAGACATTAACCGTTTCCTTCCATCGTCACTCATGTTGTATGGTGTGAGTGTAGTGATGGAAGCTTCCGGACAAGCATCAGTGAAGCCAAGATGCATTTGCAAACAACCATGAGTGATGATATTCACTTGAACTTTTGTTTCGTACGGAACGATGCCTGAACCCAGCAGTTTCCTGTACGGTGTACCGGGTGCCTTGGCCAGATTGTACAGCGCAGTTCCTCGCTGAGCGCACGTAAATTGAACGGCTTCGAATTCTTCCCAGTAAGTTTTTCCGGATCTTGCTTTGTACCCAATGACTGTTGTATTCGTTGCAGCACGCCGTCTCATGGGCAGCGGACAGGAACAAATTGCAGAACCCGAGTTAGCACAGAACACGCAAGCACTTTGAAACATCATATCCGCAATCTCTATCATGTACCACTCATCAGAGACCAAATAATTTTCGAATCGAGCTTGAATGAAGTCTAGGTTGGGTTGACCAGGACAGAGCGCTACCGCGCTAAGAATGGGTACATCAGTCGGAATGAACGCAAGAACCTTAAAGTTGAGCCGCAAGTCGCCGCGCGTGGCATCACTCAAAGATTTGTAGCACGCGAACCTGACGGTTAAGCCACCAGAGGCCAGCCAGAGAAATTCCAAGACAAACAGCCGTCGTTCGACCGCACTCACAATCAAGCGATTCACAGTCAGTCGCGGGTTGCGGAAGCAAGGGTGAAACGACGCGAAGATGCTGACGCCGAGGTCGATACATTTCGCGTTGAGCGCGAACCCCAGCTGTGTGCCGTCGCGCAAGCGGTGCGAGGTACAGAACGTTTCTTCCAATCGTTTTCTGTACATGTCGTCGAGGAACGTGCTATCGCTCGTGCTAGGTTCCAGGAAAAACGCCTTCACGAACGGGCTGTTCTCGCGTCCACGCAGCAGCTCCGCCGCGGTGGGCGGGCGCCGGTTGAACGCCCACGACCTCGTCACCGGGTTTCGCATCACCGACGCCCATGCCTCATGGAACGTGAGTGGGGTGTTGTACTCCAAACCGTCGCCGAGCGCGGCGACGTCGTGTGCCATCTAGGATCTGGCGGTGGGGTGCGTTGTCATGCTGTACTGTAGAACAGCTAACGCCAAGAAGGCACGCACCGGAGCCCAAAAAATGTCGCCGTATGAATGACTCCGGCACTCATACATTTGTGGTTTACGTGTGATGAACACGTTTCGTTCCGAGAACAAAATTCATTTGTTTCTCCCAATTTCTACGCTCATGCTTTTTCATTATTTTACCTGCCGATCTATTCCGGTTTTACAGTTAATCTCATTTTCATCTCCGCAATTCACTTCTTGCTAATTCCGAACCATTCACGACTTCACCTCGCGAGAAAGAAATCCGCGATCCCCCGTTAGTCTCTTGACCAGCATTGTTCTCGATTGTTACTTTTATCGAATTATGTTTTTCTCTTCCTATTCTTTTCCGACATCCGAGCAGTATTCTACTACTCGTTCCGTGAAAGAGAATTTAGAATGCGCTGACCGTATTGTCGTCAGGCGAAACAGAAATAACTATGCCGCCCATGCAGTGCCTTACTGTCCGGTATCACTTGGATACTGCAGTGCACAAGATACTGGGTACCGCTCCCGCCTGAGATGCTCATCATTAAGTACAGTACTGTACTGTACTGTACTGTACAGTAAGGAAGTGAGCGCGAGATACAGTACCAGTTCTCTACTGGCACAGTGACCACTGCACAGGTTGAGCACGACAAGTGAGCAATGAAACGAAGGGGTTTTGTTTCAATTATTCTTCCGGCAACCTGAAACAACCTCAACACTACTGTACAGTCCATTACAGTAACTGTACTGTACAGTACACCAAGTCCACGCCAACCCACTACAGCACTGTAGAACGCGTACAGTACTCCAGTGCCGGCTACCGAATTCACGAAGATCCATCGGTCAAGCTTTGGATGACGAAAAGTGTAGATCGGTGTAGCCCCCAGCAGAGCGCAGGGTTAGAGCGAGGGTGCAGAGGGCTAAGCGGGCACGACAGATAGCGGGGTCGTGGTGAAGGGTCACGAGTAATGGTGGCGACAGCGATGAAGCGCTATTTATACGAGGTTAAATACAGCGGAGTGCGGACTTACGACCAATGCAGGGCGGCGGGGTCCTACAGGAATCGGCGCCAAGTGAAGGCCTGACGCGTCCCCAGCAAGGACGGCTGGGCTGTCACGCGCGCGCCGCAGCGGACGAGCGCAGCTTCCATCGCGATGGACAAGCTGAACCCGACAGTGAAAAAGGGGCGTGCAGTGCGAGGGGAGACCGGCAGCCTCGCTAAGCCGATGAACGCCATGAACGCCATGAACACCCTGCGCAAGGCTGACCCCGCCACGCTCGCGGCGGTGGCGGCGAACGCGGCGCCCGAGGACGGCCGCCTGCAGAAGGCCCTCAAATTCGTCGCCGACACCGAGCCCTACTTCTCGCTGAGCAAGGTCGGCGGCTCGCGGCTACTGCCCGGGAAGTGGCTGGCGCTCGCACGCGCGGTGTTGGCAGTCGCGATATTGGGCGTTGGCATCGCAAGCTTGAAGCGTGGGTCCATGACCGGTTTGTTTGTGAGTGTGCCCTACGCCCTACTGTACATTGCGCTGGCTTGGATGAGTTTTATGTCGACCATGCGAAGCGGGAAGATGGCGATGATGAAGGAATCGTTTATTGTCGGTGCAATCTACCAAACATTGGCCAGTGTGGGATTATGGATGGCGCCTATATCGATTATCGCGATAGTGAGAAACATGGGACGCGTTGCCGGGCAGCGGAATCACTTGATGCAATATGTCGCTTGTATTTTACCTGGTGGGATGTTCCTGCTGGATTGTACGTTTCTAGGCGCCGCGCCTTACTTTCGCCGGTTGCTCGTGATTGCACCATTGCTCGTCGAAGCTATAATCGTTGCGGCCAATTTCGCCTTCGGTGGAATCCAACGGCCACCCAAACCCATGCGTGGAATGTTCAATTTGGTGTTGCTTGTAGCCGCGATTTGGGCGGTCGCTTCCGCATTTCTAGCTGTCGCCGTCTCTAGAGTGGCACGTTGTTGTGGAAGCCCTGTTGTTCAAGAAAGAGTGGAAGTGAATGAGGTCACACCACCTGCGAACGTTCACGTGGACGTCGAGAACGGGGAGGGGGGAAGAGATCGAATGGTAAGCGCACCATGATGATTGTAATGTTGAGGAAGCATGTATCTACATTATCGTACTACAATACTACTACAGTAGCTTTTTGATTTTGCTATACTACTCAATGAACAGTTTTATTATTTTCGTCCCGTCTCCACTATCACTCCCTGCAGCAACTACCGTTGGTGTGCTGAGTAAATCCCCCCCGTCACCCATCTCACGAACAAGTCGGGCACTGATTGCATGTCATGCCCGCGAAACAAACCCAGATAATTCCGTACAGTACGAATTGTTCGCTCTCCCACCATTACAGTCTGTGCAGAACAAAAACGCGGCTGCATGCTCTATCGCAGTATTGTCACTGAAAATAATCTCCTGATGAACGAGGTGCTGTATGTTGTATAAGGGATGTATACTTAGAATAGAACACAATTCCAATTTTGATTGGTGTCAATCAGGTTAGCTTTCGATTTCTAGTCATACTGTGCATGCAACCCTAAATCCCCGTAATAACTAGCTATGCAGCCTCTGATTCATACACATTGTACCGCACTGTATTGAGGAGTACAGCTGTGTATAACACCCATCCGAGCAAGCTCAGCCACGGATCGCAACTAATCTGTTATACGTGGCTCGCAAGGCCTTCATCACATCGACAGCCTGCCATTCCACGAACTCGATCCGGGCGCTTAACTAGCGCGCTCCCTGCCATTGCACACGCGGCTTCCCACCGCCTCCACGCCATGGGCAGCAAGCGAAGTCGGAAGGCGGCCGCCGCACGGAAGCGCGCCGCGCAGGCGAGCGCAGAGGCGGCGAAGAAAGCGAAATCGATCCCTGTGCCGATGCTTGTGTGCGCGCCGCTATCCATCGAGGTGGAGAAATCCGATGTGTGGACCGAGTTCCAAATCACCGGCAACGCGATTCATGCCGCGATGTTCGGCACGGGCGAAATCGGCGCGTTCGACGACTCTGGCAAGCGCATTGCCTCCTTCGCGTCTGCGCGCGGGCTGGAGCGGCTATCGAACGAGGAGTTGCGATTGTCTGCGGACGAGGCGTTGTCGGCCGTGGGCAAGGCGTTGGATCATTGCAAATTCACGGGCTATGGATTCGAGTGCGATGGGAAACCGGTGCGTGAGGTGACGTCTGCGGTGGCGGCGGCGCGGTTCGCGTTCAAATCGTGCAACCCCGTGGAGGGCATCGCGGGCAATATCGAGGAAGCGCACGAAATCGCGGACGACTTTTGCGGCTCCATGTGGGTGAGCACCTTGGCGCGAGGCGAGGACGAACGAAACACCAGTTACGTCTTTTTCCCCTATTCGGGCGAGAGGGCGGCGAGACTCGACCACGAGCTCAACCAACCTGAGCACCCAGTGTTTCAACAGCAATGCTCGTCGGACGGAAGCGAAGTGGATCGTCTGGAGGAAATTGCGCAAACGGTGACGAATCGTTACGACACGAACAGCAGCACTCCACGTGGATTTCCTACCCTTGAGCCGTTCGCGTTACCCCCCACCCCTGGCAGGGAACGGCGTAGAGGCGTTGCCAACCTTGCGGGCCTTATTGACGACGATGATGATGACGACGACGACGACGACGACGATGTGGAGGAAGAGGTGGATGCGACGCTTGCGAGTATGACCTTTGCGAATGAGGACAAATCCCCAGAATGTAACGAGTCGGATGACAAGAAGGAGGATGGACCGGGTACTCCTTCGGGCAGTTCACTGTGGAGTTCCTTCGGTCGATTGTTCAACTTTGGTCGTTGTCCAGAAAACGGACCACCGAATTGTGACAGAGTGGGCGAAGAGTCGAGAGCGATTTGTGCAGGCACTGTACCTGACTTTGTCACCACAAGCCCGACAACGCCAGGACACGCGGCGAATTGCATGGAGTCATTCATGATGGCAAACACAGGCGAACAGTTTTGCCAACATTCTAGTGCTAGTGAAGAGGATGGTGGCCATCAGCCTCTGTTCCGAACGGGGAGTGTGGGAAGCCGTAGTGGACCGCGTAGGGCTAGACGTGTGCTAAGAGCAGCGCGTACGTTGAAGCAACCGCCGAGCTCGCCTAGTACGCCAGATGTAGGAGTGGCGGACTTGTCGGCGCTATTGGCAGATACGAACATCGGGAAGAATGAAACAACAAACGCGACGACAGTGGCGGCAAACACCGTGGCGCAGGCGAAGTCTAGCGGTGGCGCATGTCCGATGCATGGATCGAACTGCGGCCAGGACGCAGAGGCGCCGCACGGCCAAGCGGATGACGCGGTGCCTAGTTCGACGAAGAGAACGAAGAAGGTAGCGAAAACGAAGCGACGTCCGCGTGTGCGGCTGGTGGAGGAGGATTCGGAGAATCGTTAGATAGAAACATGGAGGGCGGTGGCCAGTAGGAATAACGGATACAGTAGCGTTGCAATACTAACAAGAAATAAGAAACAAGACGAGCAGCATACCTAGGCGTGGGCGAAGCGCGGCGTGTGCCAAGTGCTGAGATAAATACCTGACGCGGTCCGGCGTGTGCACAAGTTGTGTTGCTTCGAGAAGCCGGCAATTCATAGGGAACGAAGGGCAGGTCGCGTGTACGGTGGGGGACATGTAGAAATCAAGAGCAGCGCGCGGGAGTGATTGCAGCAATAATGATGCAATGCGTGGGTCGAGAAGAGTTGCAAGCGACGGTAGACAGTACCGCACTGTACTGTACTGTACTGTACAGCCAGTGCGGCACATCGACTTTAGTCCCACCACGCTGCACGTGCTCGTTTGTACAGTACGGTAATTTGCCTACGAATACGCGCGCGAGTACTGGGGTGCGGACTCCCATGCATTACCGTGTGTACGGTGCAACATGTCGAAGTGGCACAGTCTGTTTCTTCGACACTCAAACATTGGCTTTTGAGTGTGTGCGGTGGTGTTGGGGATGTGATGCGCGCGGTACACAGCACGATCCACTTACCGACGGACAGTAAACATATATCGAAAGATCGTCTCGCCTCGTTGCCACAATTTTCACAGCACGTGTGACTGTGAATGTCTGTTGGCTTTCGCGGCATCGGCTGGCGTGCGCATGCGAATTTACTGCGCGAGTGCGCCGCGGTTCATGGGTGAATTGAAAGAAACTCGCCCGAACTGCTTGAACGATCTACAGTACAGTGCGGTACGGTCCGAGGGACGCGATCTCGGCAAGTTACAGCGGCATCGTGGTGTGGGTGCGGCGCCAGCCAGCCAAGTTTTCTCGACTGTAAGTGCGCCATGGACCGTCTTGCTCTTGTACGCAACGTTGTATCAAGTGCACTGATGCACTCGGGTCGAGTGCACTTTCCTCTCTTGCACTCGAACCACGCACTAACACTCACGCGTTGCCATGCGCACGCGACGCATGTTAAATATGGGGCGACGGACCGTGTTGTCGATGCGAATCGTCGCGCGCAACGTACCGAACCCGGAGCGAGTTCGATTGTCCGGGAGCCACCGCGCCTGATAGCGTATCGCCCGCCAGGCGCATCGAGCGGGAGCGGATTACGGAACCAGGCGATGCTACGTTGCATCGCGCAGCGCGGAATTGTGCACTCGCTACAGATGTCGTATGCAATTTCAATCATAAAACGCGGTGCATTTGGATTTCGATTCGTTACTACGTGGCACCGCTCTCGTGTGTCATCGCTGATCACTCACTTTTCGCCGCCTTGTTTGATACGCCCACGTCCCTACGACGTTACGGTGCCGAAATGCATCCCGTTTTCAGATCGTGCCACGCACTCCTCCTTGCCCCACACGATTTAGTGCAGCCACCACCAACACAACTATCCCCGCGTTTGCTTCACTCCCGTTCCACCTAGCCCCTGACCTTTCATCAGCTCTGCACCCACCACCGCCGCCTGAGCGCCGCAAACTCCCGACATGTCCATCCCGCGCTCGGAGAGTAATGCGAGCACGCTCCGGCGCTCTGGCTCCGGCGCAAGCCATCGCAACTTGCTGCCTGAGCCCGGCGAAGCGCGTGAAAGTGGCGTTGCGTTACAGGGCAGTTCGTTAACGTTCTACCACCGAACGCTTGATAATAACCCCGATTGGCCTGGTGTCAAGAACTTTTTCGCTTCTATTTCCGCTCAAGCTGCCTATCGCAAACATTCCGTGGAAGAGTTGCGCGCTATCGATTATGCGCGAGCGGGTAGTGCGCGTGCGAAATATACTCGCACTCATGACCTTGCCGCAAATCCTCCATTGGCGTTCTTGGCAATAAGTGCTATGCCCGCCTACAGCGATGTTTGCCAAGAAGAGATCCGACTGGCTGATTATTGGTACCATCCTACTGAATCGGGCATTGCTACTTTCAATGAATTATTATCGTTTGGTAGGGCGCCTGCACCACGAGAAGTTTCCGTTGACGACCCCTTTCCACCCGCTTGGAGTGATCCCGACAAGGTCAAGGAGGATGGGTTTGCTGTTGTACCACCAGAAGGTGTCAGTGGGTTTGAATTTATTGCACCGCCCATGCCGCCAACGTTGGGGCCACTCGTTGAGCCGAGTTCGCCGAATGAGTCTAGTCCCAAAGCCACTGTCGTGGACGATGACGAGGTCGAAGGAAGCGCCGAGGAACCCACTTCATTGTTGAAACAGTTGCAAGAAATGATGCGTCAGGCGCAGCAGATTAAGAAGGGTGACGACTCGACGCGACTGAAGCATCTGCGTGAAACGGCAGCCATGTTCAATCGCACACTCGGCTTGGACGTACCGAGCGCAGATTATGCCGAGAAGAATAATGACGCTCCTCAATCCCCTGGTGTCCAACCGACAGAACGGAATTTCGAAGAACGATCTAAAGTCGATGATGAGTCCGATGAAGAGGAGAGAAGAAAATCGTTCCGGGATTCCTCGCAGTTCCCCTCCGTTCTGCAATTACCCGATTCACCCTCGTCTGCTGAGTCTGCCGTCCACGACGCAACCGACGTGCCGGAAAACTTCGTGTTACCGGGCCATGCCGGCGATCCGTTTGCGAACGTACAAGACGTGGTAAGGGTCGCACCCTACCCTGATGACGATGTGGCCGATACCCAAACGACTGGTGTCGTCCATTCGGAAACTGAACCGAGTACCAATGTGTCGAGTACTGTCGTTGAATCGGAGTCCGATTCGGATACCTTGGAGCTGGATCAAGTCAGCAATGCGGGTTCTATGCAACGCCCGAGACCTTTCATTGCACCCAGAAGTGATGCAGTTGTATCCGACAGTTCTAGCGATGTACCACCACAAGTTGAAGACGATGTATCAAATGTGCATGAGGAACGGCAGGAAGATAGGGAGGTCGAAGAACCGAAAGTTTTTGAAACCACACCTGCGGTTATACCCAGGATAGAAAGCAATAGTGGTCCATTCGAGTTGTCGCCTGAAATTCGTCGCGTTGAAAGTATGGCGCCCGTGAACCAAGACGACATGGACGTGAGGGGGTCGGCGGATGAAAGGGAAGAGGATAAGCACGCGAATCTTAAGAGAATGGACTCGTTTCTGGAGGACGCTGCCGCAGTGGCTAAAGTTGGGCGTACGGCATCGTTGGTGCGAACGAAGAGCACCAAGGCAAGAGCTTCACGGTCGTCTTCCAAGAAATCTGCACATAGCATACCGTTGGATGCCCCTAATTTGCCAGTCATGCCTGACGTTAACCACGACAGCGCACCCGATACTAAAATCGACACGGTGAAGAAGGCACTTGAGCCGGAATTGGAACTGGCGAAGAGTGCGGAGCAAAATCGACTGGAAGTCTCCGCAGTGACTTTTGAGCCTTCGGTGTTGCAGAAAACTGCAAGTATCCCTGAACCTCAAGTGAAGGAACCTGAGGAAACGTTGGCGGTACCAGTGCTGAACAAACGCCCTATTGCGCCGCCAGTGACGTCACCGATGGATGCTCCAGATTTGCCTGCAATGCCTGTAGATATACCTGTCAGCAGTGAACCGGCCGAACCGGAAACGACTGACAAGACAGCGAAACCTCCTGCAATACCTCCTTCGACAGTAGCCAAACCCACATTGTTACCTGAGCAATCAACTCTTGATAGTGCTCCGGCGCATGTAGTGCAGGAAGCGTCGGTGAGCAAGTTTGTGAATGATCGACCACGTGTACCGGCAAGAGGACAGTCTCGGTTCAATATTGGCACGACGGAAACGAAACGGGGCGTAGCACGTTCGGGGTCTCGTGGTGGCATCCATCGTAGCACGAGCACTAAGAGCGCACGAAGCTCCAATGCAATGCGAAAAGCCTCGAGTGTATCAGGCATAGCTCGTGCAAACAGCCGTGCCAATATTTCTCGTTCGGTTTCTCAGGACCAGACTCAGGCCGGACCGAAGAAGAAGCCGAAGCGCTCTCGTGAAGATTTAGAAACGACACAGGCTAATGACTCTAACGCATTTGGCGATTCGAAGGCGTTCTCAATATCGGTCTTCTCTAACAAGCCTTTTACGTTTGGCAACGACAATCACGGGCAAGTGAAGAACCCGTTTGTTCCTGCGTCTATCTCAGCCGATAGTGAATCTGCAAAGTTGAGCAACAGTCCTTTCGAAAAACGCACTAGTTCACCGTCGGCGGATGAGGCGACTTCGAAACCAAACTCTAACAGACCGACCCCGTCTACTTCGTACGATGACTTCGCCTCCCGTGCCGCCGCGGCAATGCTAGGCTCGAAGTCGACTTCAGTACTCGAGCATTCGGAACAGCCACACGCTGTTGCACCAGTATTCACATCTGCAGTCGCTTCACCGTTTGAGTCTGTTCCAACCACGTCCTTTGACTCATCCAACGCGCGTACTTCCTTTGATGAGCGTGCAAGTGCTGCATCTTCTTTTGATAGCAGGTCCAAGACGGCGAACACGTTCGATAAGCGTGTGCCTTCACCAACTCCAGGCCCGTTCGACACAGAGTCACGCTCTAGAAAATCGTCATTCGATTCTCGAATGAGCTTATTTGAACAAAAGTCTGCTGAACAACCATTTCATTCACAAGCTGCGTCGGCATTCGGAACTGACAAGCGAGTATCGCCGAGATCTTTCGGTGTCGAAACCCGAAACACGGCCGCCCCTCTCGCTCCTAAAGGTCCGCCATCATTCCCGAAGTTCCAAGGTGGACCATCATCCGGTGCATTCCAGTCCATTGATCTGAATCCGGCTCCCACCGACATGATGCAGCCTCTGCCGAGATCTACGGCACGGGCAAAATCGTTCCCCGCCTCAAGTACAATGAGTGATGCGGCACCTGAGTTCCCTCCCGCATCGCAGAGAAGACCTGTTTCCATGACCTTGGAGGACGAGCCATCGAACAACATGTTCAGGTCTGCCTTCCAACTGTTTGAGAAAAGAACTACTGAGGAGATGGGCATGGGGATGGATGTTGCACCGGCCGTGCTACCACCTGCACCGTTTGCGACCAGAAAGCCTGAACAAGCGTCGTCGTTTGCGAAATTCGAGGCTCAGGAGCAGAAATATGCACCATTGAAAAAGAAAGAGGTTGCGCGTGAATTTGCACTGCCGGCAAAGAAGAGAGAACCTGAGGTTGCGCGTCATGCCGTCCCAGTTGATGCATACGGGAACGCCACAGGCTTTTCGGCTGTCAAGCGAGTTTTGGAAGAAAGGGTATCGCAGGAATTCTCCATGAAGCCGCAATCGCCACAGCCGATGAGTGCATCAAACTCTGAAGACTCGATCGTCAAGATGAACACTCAGGTAAAACCCCTGGAACCATCAGAGACGGCGAAATTCGTAACAAGAGAGCCGGTTTCGGCCAATGCGAATGTATTCGACATATGGCGTCAGAAGGTTGATGGTGCAGCAACTCCAGCAAGTACTGAATTATCTGAAAAGACTGGTACTCGTACTCCATCCCCTGTGAATGCTTCTTCTGAACCTCGTTCAGGGTTGATGGAGAGGATGGAGGAAGAGAAAGAACCGGCCCCTGTGGAAGACCCTGGAATGGTGATGTTGCGTGCCAGAAAGAAATGGGCAACGCTTGCTGATTCTTCTGGTTCCAAAGGAGAACCGGGCTCAACCGCATTTGAGAGCCCGACTTCATCAGGGAAAAGTGGAGCAAAAGATCAACACCCCATTGCCCCATCAGTTGTTCCGCCACCTCCGCCGCCACCACCACTACCACGAGTCGCACCGCCTCCCCCACCCGTCTCGGAACCAGAATTTCCATCCAAACCAACCTCATCTGAGGCAGAAGAAAATGATGGGGATACACCGCAGTCAATGAAAAGTATTCTGTCGAATCGACGAGAAAACAATGATGATGACGAAGCGAACAAGGGTCCTAGACAAGTTTCGTTCCGCGACTTGGAAAGTGTTGCAATTGCAGATCACGATTCACAAACTGATGCGGGTGGACTAGATACTATACAGAAACCGGCGCCTCTACCACCTTATGGAAATGACACCGCTGGGGTCGAAGCTAGTGAGGGGTCTGATAGTGAGCAATCAGATTCTGCTGAATTCCAAGATTGTTTGGACACCATACCCGCATCGAAAGGCAAGGATGGATTTTGGTCGAAGGCATTCACCTCGGCCAAGTCGCGTGCCGAAGCAGCAGAAGATGAAATGTTTTCTCGTGAGAACTCCATGGCCAGTTTGAAGCTAAGAAAGCCTCGGGCTTCAATAGATTCTAGGAATGGGGACTCGCCAAACGTTTCAGACTCAATTGCTCGCAGAATACAGATGTTCCAAGCCAACGCCAATGGTTCGTTGAAACCTGAAGACGAAGGAAGGGAGAGAGCGAAACCTCGTTCCGTACATCTGCCGAAGCCCCCGGCCGTTATTTCTGATCCGGAAATCGATGACAGTTCGAACAGACGTAATGTCGGAGTACTGAAGAACATCAGTGACAGGTTCTTCGGACCAAAGAAGTCTGATGCGGAGTCACCCCAAGACAATTCCAGAACTGCTCGATTATCGACTGCCAAGCAAACAGAAAAGCGATCAAGCACTGCGCAGAAGTCAACCTCCCGAAAAACTATCCCGAAACCAGTTGCGTCATCGAGTAGGACATCTGTGAGAGATGTTTTGTCGAGCAAGCCTTCTGTTCCGAAGCCACCAAGCAAATCATCAACGAGACCGAATCCACCGTCAACTTCTGCACCTCCGCCGCCTCCGCCGCCTCCGTCATTCTTACGTGCGGGAGCCATGGGCGAGAGGAAGTTGAAGCCACCGAAGCCTCCGCCAATGCCGTCTTCATCTAAAACTGCTACTTCCGCCACCGAAGATTCGAAAGCGACATCTTATCAGGAGAAGTTAGATGGGACTAAGAAAACTTCCTCTTCGGTGAGAAAGAGCTCATCTGCGCATTCCGGCACGGCTGTGAAGAGCAAGTCACGAACGAGGAATACGATAGGGGCGTCGAACCGAATTCGTCCCAGGAAGAGCGAGGAGGTTAGGAAGAATTCGGACCCAGTCGAGAAGATATCTATTCCTACGCCCATGGGAGACGTCGAGTTCGAATCGCCCAAGGCAAAGTCATTCGGTCATTTGGATAATGTGAGTTTGCCGAAGAAAAGCAAGTCGAGGAACAGGAATGCGCGTGAGCGTGAGTTGAAGGTCGGCAGCAGTTCATCTCGTCGTCGCGAGGAGAAAGCGAGTTCGGACCGTGCACAGAATGTTGCAGATTCAGGGAAGCCGACGAAAAGCAAGAGTTCGAGGGCGAAGCCGGGAATATCGAGGAGTAGTTTCCGCTCGTCAAACGCGGAGGTGCCGAATGGAGGCGCAAGCTCGACTGGGAGACGGAATACTACTGCGAAGAAGCAGTTGAGAGATGGGCAGAACGATGTGAAGCGTTCAGCGAAACATCAAGGACCGAAAACAGGGCGAAGAAGAGCGAAGCCGGGTGTATCGGTGCAACCTTCTCGTTCAGTATCAGACTTGGGTAAGAAATCGAAGAGGATGGACTCGAATACGGAATCAGTGCATGCAACTCGTGCTCACTCGGACATATTTAGAGTGCCGCCACCGTCGAATGGGCCCAGTCCCATGAAAGAGGAGTACGACACTGAACGCGATGCTTCATCGCTAGCCGTCATCCAAACTCCGGGAGTCACTCGACAAATGTCGCTCACCCGTCGACATTCATTACCGTCGCGTGGATCTACTGACGCAGGAGGTCTGGCTTCCTTGCTACCATCGTCGACTCGGAACCGAAGAAGTCAGCCGCGAACTCACACCATGTTGGCAGCACTGTGGGGTCAAGGAATGGGACGAGATGATAGTAGCTATGTGCAATTGAAGTCGCGAAGGGCGTCAACAGACTTGGACGAAGAACGAGTGAGGCGTCTTCGACAAAATGGAGTAGGTGGGGAAGAGGTGTACGAGGGCGATCGAGGTGGACTCATGTCGAATGTACGTCGTCTGTTTTCCCGTCGCACACGTAGGAAGGAGCGAGAGCGTGCTGGTGTCCAGAGCGAAACTGAGCGCGCATCCATCGCAGAGATGCCGGAACAGCGTCAGCCTCGTGGAAGTATTACCCGTGGTTCGCTAGGGGGTATGCGTGGTAGCACGCAGAGAGGTTCGACGGGAATGAGAGGAAGTTTGAATTCCGTGCGCAACAGTACGACGAGTGGTCGTCGAGATGCGAGACGCGCAAAGAGTGATCATAAGAACGGTAGGCGACGCGGTGTGTTGTTCAAGTCGCAGTAATCACGTGGGTGAAGTCGTGAACTTCTGTCAACTTGGTTGTATGTACTTATTAGTTGTGTATTCTTTTACTTGTTAAACCTTGTCGAGGTTGAGCCGATTTCGGGTTTCGCACTGCTTCTTTAAGTTGCTGTTGCCATGCCGTGTGTACTGAATGTCTGAAGTCCTTGAACACTTTCCGCTGATTGTCAAGTTCTAAAATCCTACGTTAGCTTTCTAGTTAGTGTTTGTTTCAACGAAACCATCCCCTGTTTATAAACATTCTGTGTTCCTCGTGACCGTTGCTACCGCAATGCGTGTTACTGGATAACTTATCGGTCCCTACGAATCGCAGTCGTCCTTGCTAAATCATGAATTTAATCGGAGATAGATCCCTCAAAATACTGCGGATACCCCCGGGACAATTGTGTTGTAGCGATCATCAGTTCTAGTGAGTTATGTTTTCTCTTCTTCGTACGAGAGCTATCTCTCAATTGACCTTTGTGTTTGGTTTCGCATGACATGTCAATATCAAGTAAATCCTCTCCTTTCAGAATGGTTGCGATAATGTCACGAAGGGTGTTAACCGCCACACCAACATAGCGGCACTTCAAAGCTCATCGATTGATGCTTAGCATTTGGTGTCATTCAAACTAAGTAAACTTGCAGTTTTACAGAGCAGTGCACTAATTACTGCTTCCAATTGTCCCCCTGTATGTATGACACTTCTCGTTTTGTATATCAATGCATTATTACAAATAGACAACAGATACTGCATTCTGACCACCTATTAATACGATAGCCATTACGTAGCACGCTGTAGAATAGAAAATTCTATTGACTACGGATCGCATTGAAGGCTGAGAATCGCATAGCCCACTACGTCTGGATCATAAAACTTGATTCCACCATGAGAGAGCTCGTAGTCCCTACTTGGCTACGAACTCTACGTCGTACTGTAATTTATGCCTCTCTGTTGCCTACAGAATTGCTACCCGGACAGAACGAGTAATCTTTCACCTGTTTGTTTTCTTAGCTATGCGGTGAATTATATTACAGGTTGTGTATAAAGCTATCGAAAAATGATACGAAACTGTAAAGCGCAGAGTTTTTAAAGGTTTATTACCTCCGTCTTTTATAAAAAACAAGTACTAGAGACTCAAGTAGTAAAGAAATCTGTATAAACTACATCACAGACGTCAAGCCCTTCTTTTAAAATCAGCTAATCTATGTTGGATGAAACTTTTTGTACCATGTTTCGAATTTTGCCTGGGATTAAATGACCAACTGAGTACGAAAACTGGGAAATATCAAAGGAGCATAGGTTCAGTTATTTGCATTCCTAGAAGGGGAGTTTAGAAAGTACGGCTGCCATCAAACCACCTTCGCAAGAAGAACAGTATAATATTAAATGCTCATAGGGCTTGGATCAAATCAATCTGTAACGTTTCTAAAAACTTTAGTTGAAAGATTCATGCCTCACATTCGTTTATGGATGGAGGTATTTCTAAGACAAGATTAATCATCAATCATTTTTGACTTTGGCTCTCAAATTTAAATTTCAGAGGATGCTTCACTATTTCTATGCTAACTTACCAGTAAGCACAGTAATAGCTTCAATTTATCTGCGTTTCTGAATTTCCAAAGTCACAGAGATAGATGCGCAGCCTGTTTGGTATCAAAAATTGCATCGCCCAAAATCTTTTTGAGTAGAATTGTATCAGAAAATGAATACAACTGACCATTCTTACTTAAAGCTTCACACGGTATTTTCAAGTCAAATCTAGAAATCTAAGACGTAAAACAGTTTATGTGTGACTCTAAGATCAATTTTGACATTATTTGCGTCAATACCTTCTAGATTAATTTTTTCCGCTAACTATTACGTACTAGGTGAATTTTACCCATGTTTGTGGATTCTTACATTTCCAGAGATATTTGACAAATAGCTACATTTAAACCTCTAAAAGAAATCGTAGAACTATCATTTTATAGAAAGATTTCCGCAATATTTCGAGAAATAGTGAAAGTCTAAAGAGTATGCCTCGAAATGACTTGAAAACAGGAATTAATGATATTGCTTTAAAATGCTTTTCCCAAAATGATTTCGAATTAATTAGAATTCGGCCCATCGCCCTGTAATCTTTTTATCTTATGATTGATCAGTAATTTTATCACAATAATTACTGCATGGCATTTTCTTTTTTGAAATGATGTATCGTCGTCCTCTGAAATATTCCAACTTAATTGTTTCATGGCTTCAAACATGGAGAAGGGTTTCTCAGAAGTGGACACTTAGAGATATTCTCTTGTTTAAGAAATCTTATTATCTTAGAGTACAATGTGAGAAGAACCAACGGTACAGTGTGGTTCTCCTAGTAATGTTCTTGATCTTTATGACAGAGTTTGTGACACCCAACTTTAAACCTCCCCCATATTTTCGCTTGACTCGTATAGAAAGAAGAATGGGGGAGTTTAAAGAACCAATGGATCAAGCGTTCGACTCTGTCTTGAAGGAATACATTAAATGGCATCAAGAAATATCAAACTCTAAAGCCGACCTTAATTCTGCTAGAATTCTTGCATGGAGCGGCATTGGGGACTCAGGCTTAGGCGATAAAATGAGAGGTATTTTACATGGCTTGATGTTAGCTATGGAGACCGGAAGATACTTTGTAATCGAAGATGTGCCAGAATTTCCGATTCGAAAGCTAGTTTCAGCAGGGAAAATAAAGTGGGATACGGAAATTGATTTGAAAGATGAACCTTTTTTTAATTGGAGGACTTCATTTTCAAGAGGAAGGCGTGGTGTGAGACGATTGACTGAGCCCCATTTCGAAGAACGGCATAAAGATCATCGAGTTGTTAGATTAGCATCTTCAACGTATCCAATGTATGAGATGACAGTGAGTACTGCCCACTGGAGGTTTGCGTGCAGAAGGCTTAGACCACACACAAGACGAGATAATAGATGTGGCTATCTCGGAGAACAAAATATCAACTTCAATAGAAAATTGTACAGCGCCCTCTTCAAACTAAAACAATCTACTACCGATCGAGTCGATGATATACTTTCAATACTACCTGACACAAAAATTCCATTTGTTGCAATACACGCAAGATTGGGTGGTAAGTTCCGAAGAGAGGCTAAAACCAAGCGTTTTGCCGATTTGAACCAAGATTTACCGAAAACAGCAAAACGTCTATTACGATGCGCAAACTCGAAACCAGGCTCCATATATCTTGCAACAGATGACGAAAATTTCAAGAGTTTGTTCCAAAAGGAAGCAATGAAATTCGGAAGAAAAGTATTTACAAGTCCTATTTTTCCTCGTCATTCCGGCACAGTTTCTTTAGATGAAATCCCAGAAGCCTTAACAAATACGCTAGCAGAGAGTTTAGTTTTAGGAAAGTCTCGTACAATTATCACAACAGGCTCTGGACTAGCTACTTTTGCTGCTTTCACAGGTACTTCCGACTTAATACTAATAGAAGAGTGTTCGAATTTAAACTAATTATTATTTTTTCCAGAAAAAGTTTTATTTTATGGAAAGGAAGGACAGTTATTTCCTAGTTCCATGAATTTAATATATTCCCTAGTTTGGCAAAGAATTGAGACAGAAAGGAATTGCATAACTTTAATTCGCAAATTTTCTCATCACCTTAATCTTGCTACAGTTTTTGAAAAGAAGAAAAAATAGGTTGCTTATTGCATTGATTTTCATCAGACTATTCTTTTTTCTTTAACATGGAAAATAAATCTTAAATCTATTCGAAAATTAACAGTAGCTTATTAATACTTTGCGTGATATTCTCTACTTGAGAATTGCTGGCCGCACTAATGAAAGTCAATCATAATTTTAGCTGGGCGAAATCACGTATCAATTCAAAGGATGAACGCCATAGCTAATTCTGTTACACAATAGTGAATGGAAATTTCACATCAGAACATTACAGTCAGCACCACACAAATTCCGTTTCCTCAACAGAACGCACGAACGCGTTGCCAACGTTACGAAAGCACAGCGACCAGTTGCGGCCCAATCCGTCGAAAGACCTACATTGCTACGCCCCACGGACTCGCAGTTCATCATCGATTCAACGTCACACACCACCTAGCACCGACATGGGCGTCCTCCTGTCCGGAACTGCGATTTTCCTCATTCTAGGCGTTGTTTCCTACTTTTTTGTGTCGGTACTCTACCGCAATGACAAGGATTCGCAAGCGTACGTCAACGATGAGCGCGTTCTCCGACTGCGGCGGATACTAACCTATCGAATGCAGATTGAGTCAGTTGTGTGTTGTGCTAGCAACAGTTTGTATGTACATGATGTGGGCGACATGTTACTTGCACCAACTTTACCCGCTTATTCGCCCGATTAAGCGTATAGAATAACTGCGTACCTTCGACCGTTGCGTCGTTCACTACTCATGCGCGCTCCTTATTGTGTACCTCACTTTACAAGAAAACAAGTTTTCGATTAACGCCTTCGTAACTACCGGAATAAATTCATCGACTCAAGTTGTTCCTAACTTGTTTTGTTTCATTACATTTTGCGCTTGTCGGACTAACCATTCTAACGGGTTAAGAGATTGCACTTTCATCTCGCGTTTTTCAGCGCGCCTCAATTTTGGAACGCGGAACAAAATAAGAATGAACCACTTCGCATGCCAACTACTGCGAAATGTCGATCCGATTGCGATTAGTCTACTAAGTCCCAGTCCCTGTTACACCACGGCGCCAGTTTGTCACACTAGGAAAACCGGGCTTTTCGAAGAAGTCCTTTCGCTTTCTTCAACTTCAAGGTTGGTAGACTTGCCACGCGGCGATTGTGCGGTCCTCCGATGCAGATGCCAACCAAGTGTCATCCGAAGAAAACGCAACCGCGCGCACTGACGATGCATGCCAGCGCAGGGAGCACAGACGTCTAAGAAGAGAGTCCCGACTGCGTTTCCCACTCCAAATTCGAACGACACTATCCCAACCAGCCGTGGCGATAATCTTCCCATCGTTCCGCCACACAATATCCGAGATACCGCGGTTGCGCAGATTCACCTCCCGTAGACGTCGCAATTTGCATTCGGTTTTTCCATCGCCATAAGACAAGGCAGTGATGGTGTGAGTGCTACCAGCCACTAGTGCTACCGAACCACTTGGCGCAGCAGCAAGTGCAAACATTGCATTGTCACCCGCACGCACGGTCGACTTGGGTTGCTTCGGGGCCCGAATATCCCAACACGCGACACTGCCGTCTTCGTAGGATGCTAGAAAAGAATCCTCGGTGCAGGGCTGCAGCGCAGTGAGCATCCCCTTTCCACTCTCCGAAAATAACAATCGTCCTTTCGCAGGTTGCCGTAAGTCGATTGCGAGCGCACCCTCGGAGTCTGCGTGAGGATGCAGCAGTACGTGAGGACGATGTTTCCAAATGCGAAACCGACACATCGACGCGAATGGTGTTTCGAATTCGAGCGAAACATCAGAAAGTTGGAGTGGTGGTGAACCGAACGACGCGTTGGTGAGACGGTCCACGGAGCATGATTGAAGCTTCCCGTCTTTATGCTGTATGTAAACGATGTCGTCACGTTGTGCGACGTTCATGACGGGCGATTTCGTTTGAGTTGTGCGCTTTGATACACACACACCCTCCTCCGTGGTAAGGTCCCACACATGTAACGCGCCAGCTTCATCACCAGTAATCAACCTATGATTATCTGCATGCTCCAGAAACAGAGCGGTGGTTACGGCGGCTCCATGCCCGCGCAAGATGATCGATGCTCCTTTTTGTTGTACCATTAGTGTGGAGAACGAAATCTATCGTACAATACTCCAGGACGAGTTGTGAATCGAAAATTAAGGAAAATTATGTTAAAACACCAGTGCATAGAGAAATCAACATGAGAAATGAGGATGAAGAACATGCGTTCGGAGGTCTCCCCAATGGCTCCAGTTTTATTGTACTCCTACATTACGACGCGATTTTGTTCAAACATTCGAGTATATTTGACAAGTCCGTACTACTAACGGTCCTTCTCGAAGGTAACAAGAAGGCGAATTGAGGCCTACAAAAACCTCAAATCTGAAAGCGAATTCGATGGCTCATTACTCTGTTCTGGAAAACCCTGAAAGCACACATAATAGAACAGACTACAGTACCAACCATGGTTGATGCGGACGGAAATACCGTTTAGTTATCCTCTTCAAACGCTCGTTGCTCGCAGATTTTCAATCTCATGTAAGCCACGTTTATGAGGATGAATGGAGCGTAGCCTACATTCTTTTGTATGTAGTAAACTGATGCTCTTGCAAACAATGTAGATAGAGGTTAAAGAATACTAATGCATAGGTCTGTTAAGAAACAGTCAATATTGAAACATTCTAATTGTACTTGGCTTGTCTTCGAGATAGCTGTGCATTGAGCGCTTCGCGAACCTCCTCCAGTATCAAACTCCTATTGAAGTTCGTGTCGAGATGGAGGTACTACTCGATAATCAGCGAGCCTTGCACTTCGACCTGATTTCAGCGACCGGAAATGTATCGCAGCGAGCGACAACTGTGAAAAGTCACAAGGTACACCCTTAATAACAAGCTCCATTAGAGACGCTCGCTGAGTCATTAGTTATGCGAACACGCTCCTATTATGTACAGCCCAGCTGCGAGAGCGCCGTTCGAGGGTGCGCGTAGGGTGTAGGGCGAGGAGTTGAAAGACCATGCTACACCTGTATAACTGAAAGATCGAGGGATAACCGGGGAGGGACATGGAATGGAGGACCAACACTTTAAGCAAAAGAATGCGAATGATTATGATCTGAAAAATTGACAACGCCAAAGACGCCCACGAGATGTTTAGGAAAACACCTAAACCGTTCCACAAACTACCTTGCGACTTATGCCGCCTCTGCAGCCATCGACTTCGCTTTTTCGAGCGCCTCCGTCGTTCCACCAACCATGTAGAAGGCGTTCTCGGGAAGGTCATCAAAGTCTCCCGCCACCAAGTCCTTGAATCCTTGCACAGTCTGGGCGGTTTCGACGAATCGACCGTCCATGCCTGTGAAGACTTCAGCCACATGGAACGGCTGGCTGAGGAAACGCTGTACCTTTCGCGCACGGGCCACAGTCAACTTATCGTCTTCGCTCAACTCGTCCATACCCAGAATTGCGATGATATCCGTCAACTGCTTGTACGATTGCAACACTTCCTGCACGCTACGCGCTACGCCGTAGTGGTCCTCTCCGAGGATGAGCGAGGAAAGCATACGCGATGTAGAATCGAGCGGATCCACAGCGGGGTAGATACCAAGCTCGGCAATCTGGCGAGACAACACAGTGGTGGCGTCAAGATGCGCGAAAGTAGTGGCGGGCGCGGGATCTGTAAGATCGTCAGCTGGCACGTAAATGGCCTGCACGGACGTAATCGATCCCTGGCGAGTTGTGGTAATACGCTCTTGAAGTCCACCAAGATCGGTGGCCAATGTAGGCTGGTATCCCACAGCCGATGGAATACGTCCGAGAAGCGCTGACACCTCCGCATTAGCTTGCGTGAAACGGAAAATGTTGTCAATGAAGAGCAACACATCCTGTCCTTCTTCGTCACGGAAGTACTCCGCAATCGCGAGTCCGGTGAGACCGACACGGGCACGAGCACCTGGGGGCTCATTCATCTGACCGTACACCAACGCGGCCTTGGAGTCATCCGAATCGAGCTTGATGACACCCGAAACAATCATTTCATGGTACAAATCATTGCCTTCGCGCGTGCGTTCACCCACACCGGTGAACACGGAGTAACCACCATGCGCCTTGGCAATATTGTTAATCAGTTCCATGATGAACACCGTCTTTCCGACACCGGCACCACCGAACAAACCAATCTTACCACCGCGAGCGTACGGAGCGAGGAGATCCACAACCTTGATACCGGTCTGCAAGATCGAGGCGGTGGTATCCTGGTCAGTGAAAATCGGCGCTTCACGATGAATCGGGTAGAACTTTGACGTCTTAATCGGGCCTCTCTCGTCGATCGGCTCTCCAATCACATTGATGATACGGCCGAGAGTTTCACGTCCGACTGGAACCATAATGGGATTGCCGGTATCTTCGACCTTTTGCCCACGCACGAGGCCTTCGGTGGCATCCATAGCAATGGTACGCACGGTGTTCTCACCCAGATGCTGGGCGACCTCAAGCACCAAGCGGATGTCATGGTCGGCGACCTCCAGCGCGTTCAGGATCGGGGGCAGCTGGCCAGATTCTACGGGAAACGAGTTAGCTACCACCGGGGAGGACTGCATTACATTCGTGATTCGGATTTCGACTCCACTTACCGAACTGGACGTCAACAACGGCACCGATGATCTGCGACACCTTGCCCGCGGCGACTGGCGCGGCGGCCGACTCGGCCGCCGCCGCAGCCATCGTCGGCTTGGTCGGCATCGATGACACGGGCGCGGTCGGGGCCAACGTCTTGAAGCCTACATTGCGCACCCCGACGGCCACGGGCGCGATCCCCGAGGCACCCGCGCCAGTCGCACGACGCACAGCGAAGCGAGCAGCCGCGCGCAACATCTTAGTGGTTGAGATCGACGGGAGTCAACTTGGTCCTCAGGTACTGAACCAGATCCTCCTTGGCAAACCGATCCCAGCGACGTGAAATTTGAGTCTCAGCGAAGTGGCCGATGGCTTTGTTTTTTGCTTATTTTTCAAATCGTACGATTTGCTACAACGTTACACCAAAATTCCATCCTACCCGATTTCCACTACCTTAATTTGGTACAGCACATTATTTGGATCACTTATCTGTTATAGTATCGACTACATATCCCCCTCACTCGACCCGTTTCAACCACTGTACCACCCACATTTAACCGAAAAGAAGACGATGCATTATGGTTGACGAGAACAAGCCTCAAAATGAGGCACCTAGTTCTGAACTATCCGAAGGTCCTGGGGCACACAAGGAAAAGGTGGAGCCGATGACGAAAGAAGAGAACGCGACAACGTCTGTTCCGGAGGAATCGGTTGAAAGGGATGAAACCGAACAGAGTGCCACCGAAAATCAAGATGCAGTCAACGCTGAAACGGAAAATGTAGGGTCATTGGGGCCTTCTAGTTCGCCGAAGAAACCTGAGTCTCCACAAGACGAGGAAGATGCGGATGACACAAACGCACTACTGGGTCTAGATGACCTGAATCTGTCAAGTGTCGATGTATACGAGTTGAGTAACTACACCTTCGGTCGAAAGGATCGTGAGAGTCGCAGTTTTGGGCTGCGTGCAAAGAGTCGCGAAGAAGAGAAAAAGCATTTTACCGAGCGTTATGCCGAGTTGGGCCTTCGTCGGTCTGTCGCCGCAGTACTTCTTGTCCATGAGCACCGATTCGCGCACGTGCTGTTGCTTCAGCGAGCGGATGGCACGGGAGACTTTTTTCTACCTGGTGGGCGGCTACGACCCGGTGAGAGCGACTTCGAAGGGTTGACGCGCAAGTTGCAAGCCAAGCTAACTCCCGACGGTACTCCCAAGGCTGAAGGTCTAGAGGTCGGCGAACTGCTGTCGAACTGGTATCGAATAGAATGTGGTGGTCGCTTCTATCCTTACTTACCGGCGCATGTGACCGCACCGAAAGAAGAACTGCACGTGTACGAAGTGCCGCTACCGGAGTCGTTCGCCTTCTCGGTCCCGCGGAATATGCAGCTCGTCGCCATTCCTGTCTACGACTTGTTCAATGATCCCGACACATACGGCAATGTTATTGCCGCGGTTCCGTCGCTTATTTCTAGGATTCATAAAAACTACTGTTGATTGTGTATTCAACCCGTACAATGATCGGCTGGCTTTTCGATGCTCGGCGGTCCACCACGGAGAACATTCATTAACGTTGTAAACTATAATTTCTTTCTAAAAAATTCATCTTTACAAGCCCTATTTTTTTTCAATCATATTCTGCATATCTGATGTTTGTTTTCAACGTACGACAACAGAACAGCTCGTGTTACCCACTACGAGCGCTACTGTACGTGAGCGAGTATTTTCTGGTTGTTTTGAGACCTATCGCCCACATTGCCAACATGAACGATGATGAACAACCTACCCCATCAGAAAAGCCAAGGAAAGAAAGTAATGATAATGAAATTAAAGGGGATGGGGTGACGACAAACAAGTCTGGCACTTTAGAAAATGTTGCTGTCGACAAGCTGCGCCAGGTGTCGAGGCAAGTGTACCTAAAGAAACGAGAAGAGAAGCAGATGCTTCTTCTAGAAGACGAAATCAAAGACGAACTTACTTTATTTGACACTGATGAATTAACTGAACAAGAGCGGAAGGATTTGGAGTTGAAGAAACAGTTGTTCGAGCTTGCTTCTTCAAACAAAAATGACCTTCAGGACGCTATTAACTCCAATGAAGATGGTACAGCAGCTCCATCTCGATACAGACTACCCGATGCGTACGTTGACGAACAGAAATCCACCCGAGATGCTGCTAAAGTGCAAGCACTCTTGAACGCTCGCTATCAAGAGCCTGTAAATCACAATGCGGGAGCAATCCACTCTCGACCCGATGCAAATACTGAGCAAGGTCGATGGGAAGATATGCAGATTCGAAAAGCAGTGGGGTTGGATGAGGAAAAATCGAAACGAGGCGTGAAGAAAGAAGAGGACCAACTTATTCTCGATCCTGAAGATTACGATGGGCCCACTGTTCTGCCGGCTGAAGGGGGAAGGGGTAGGAAAACTTTCTCAGCAGAACCGCAGAAATCGAAGCGAGACGTGATTCGGGAACAGCGGGAGTCACTTCCAATGGCCAAATATCGCGATGAGCTGATGAAAGCAATTAAAGAACATCAAGTTCTTGTTGTTCAAAGCGAGACAGGTAGCGGGAAGACCACACAAATACCGCAGTATTTAGTGGAGGAGGGCTTTGGTCGTATTTGCTGCACACAACCCCGTCGAGTTGCTGCGATGTCGGTTGCTGCACGAGTGGCCGAAGAAATGGATGTTAAATTAGGCAAGGAAGTTGGATATTCGATTCGATTCGAGGACTGCACATCCGAACGCACAATTATCAAATACATGACGGATGGTATGCTGCTACGTGAATTTTTGTCACAACCCGATCTTTCCAACTATGACGTGATCATTGTAGATGAAGCTCATGAACGCTCGATGACAACTGACATTGTTATGGGCCTTGTGAAAGATATCTCCAGGTTTCGGGGGGACGATGTGCGTGTCATAATTTCGTCAGCGACATTGAACGCGCAAAAGTTTTCCGAGTACTTTGATAATGCACCTGTGTTCACTGTTCCGGGACGAAGATATGAAGTCGAAATTTTGCATGCGAAAGCTCCTGAACCAGATTATCTTGAGGCGAGCATGGTCACGGTGCTTCAAATCCATGCATCTCAACCGAAAGGCGACATCCTAGTTTTCTTGCCAGGGCAGGATGAAATTGAAACTGTGGAGGAAGGCTTACGATTACGAACCAAAGGACTTGGTTCAAGTCTTGGGGAACTCGTTCTCGCTCCTGTTTACGCAACATTGCCGTCTGAACAACAGGCGAAAATATTCGAGCCAACACCTGAAGGCGCTCGGAAGGTTGTGCTGGCAACCAATATCGCTGAAACATCCGTGACCATACCGGGAATTGTCTACGTTATCGACCCCGGATTTTGCAAGCAGAAATCCTTCAGTTCTAAGTCTGCGGTTGAAAGCCTACTTGTTGTCCCTGTTTCCCGTGCCGGCGCGAAACAGAGGGCTGGACGAGCGGGTCGTATGCAGAATGGAAAATGTTTTCGTCTGTACACCAAATGGTCGTACCTGAACGAGATGGACGAAGATACGACTCCTGAAATTCTGCGCACCAACTTGAGTCAAGTTGTTCTTGTTCTCCTGTCCTTGGGAATCGATAATTTGGTTGAATTTGATTTTCTTGATGCTCCACCTGCAGAAGCACTTCTTAAGTCCCTCGAGCATTTGTATGCTCTTGGAGCACTCAACTCGAAAGGTCAACTCACGAAACTTGGTCGTCGCATGGCTGAACTGCCACTCGATCCAATGATGGCGAAAGCGTTGCTATCGAGTGAAAAATATGGATGCTCCGACGAAGTGGCTACTATTTGCGCGATGCTAAGTGTGAACAATGCAATATTTTATCGACCTAAGGAGAAGAAGGTGATGGCTGATGCAGCGCGTGCTAAATTTGCTCGCGGTGGAGGCGGTGACCATATCGTGCTACTCAACTGCTACAATCAATGGCGTGACTCAGGATTTTCGACGCAGTGGTGCTTTGAGAACTTTGTGCAAACCCGAACTATACGCCGAGCGCGAGATGTGCGAGATCAGCTTGAATCGTTGATGGAACGCGTGGAACTCGAATGTGTCAGTGCAGGAAGCGGCGACATTTCCAAAGTTTTGAAAGCGATGACTGCGGGCTTCTTTTACCATGCATGCAAACTGCAACGAAACGGAACATATCGCACCATCAAGAATCCACACACTGTTCAAATGCATCCGTCAAGCGCACTAGCAAAATCGGAGAGCCCGCCGCGCTGGGTGGTCTATCACGAGTTGGTGCTGACTTCCAAGGAATTCATGCGTACTCTATTCCCTATCGAGGGTGCATGGCTGCACGAAGTTGCGCCACATATTTACGAAGCGAAGGACGTCACGGATAAATCGAAAAGGAAGATACCTCGGATGTTGAGGGCTCCGACTGGATTGCAAGATTATAAGAGAGCAAAAACTTCGCGATGAGCATCGATTGGCGACTCGGATATCCTAAGTTCAACGGCGTATGCTTAGTTGAGTTCGCACGCTTCTTGTTAACAGTGGCTGGCCACCACTTGGGTTAGGTTCCCTCTGTCCAAAGGCGGGTTGTTGGGATAGTCCAATCGGTGGCGCTGGTGCATGTGACATTCGGTATGTGTTATCGAATCTTTGTTGAGGCCCAGGGAATCCCATTGGATTGCCACCGATTGCACCACCCATCGGGTTAGAGCCTAGTGCTCCACCCATCGGACCACCATTACCCAGATGAGCAGCTGGATTTTGAGGTAACGTTGCCGGCTGGGCAGCGAGTTGTCCCGGTTGAGGCATGCCTGGTCTGTTCTGGACAGGTCGTACTGTGACAGTAAGTAAACCTTGAAGAACTTGTAATCGATGAGTCAAATCGTTGACTTGTTTCTTCAAACACCCATTCTCACCTATGAGCCACTTAAGACGAAGTTGATAGTTCTCTTCCAAAGTCTTTTTCCGAATTCTCGATTCACGTGCACTTTTCCGTTTTTGTTCCTTTCGCATCTGCTTTCTTTCTTCCGCTGTCAATCCGGGGTTCTTCAGTTTGCGACCACGTTTGATAGGGAACTGAACTTTGGTCGCTGTTCCTGCGCTGGTCTGTGGAGCAGTACTAGCGACTCCACCAGCGCTGCCAGAGTTCGAAGGAACCGGTGAAGGAGCGATGGGGGTCGCTCGTCGCAAAGTCGGAGATACGCCAGTTTTGTTAGGTTGACCATTCAGAAATGGTCCCACGCCCATTTGACCCTGATGCATTTGGACGGTAGTAGCGGGAACAGCATTCATTTGAGCAGTGCTGTTCTTGTTGCCCTGTTCAGACGCCTGGGGTAATGAGGGTGGTACGACAGGAGGTGCTACGCCAGGGACAGACATATGAGACGGTGCCGAACTGTGAGTAGATTCATTGTCCACATCCATTGAACTTCCATCGAGGTTTGTATCTTCATCGGAAGGGTGAGCTGCAGCATCAGCCATTTCCTTATCATTATCAATGGCTTCCAGATGATTTTTCAGTTTCACACCATCGGGAGTTTTGTCTTTGTCCAACGCACCACTGTTCTGAACCAGTCCCACCGCCCAGGTTGTCATGACGTTTTCCATCCATGTTGACTCACCGTTGGGCGCCATGATGGCAGATTTCTTCCCAAAACCTGAAGCAGCTGCAGCTGCACTTTGGGTCGCAAGATCTGGAACGGCCAGGTTCCCACTGCCAGTACGCGAGTCAGTGCCGAAGAGTGCCTGCAGTTGTTCATCATTCAACGCGCCCTCTTTCGCTCGCTTCGCGCTACGACGTGCTTTGGCAATGTCCTGAATGCTCGGTTGTCCTCCGGGTGGTGGCATGATACGCTCGAAAGCCGCAACGTCATCCATGTTGGGGAAATCGCCTAATTCAGAACGCATGGAATTGCGAATAAAGTCTTGAGATGCTTCCGGACCGAAGTGGTTTGGCAGCGTCTTCGAAAGCTTCCGGACAAGGAGTGCAGGACTAGGGGCATCAGCCCAGCCGGTATTCCCGGCGGATTGGTTGGGACCGATGGAGGGAAAAAGTTCATTCACACTATTGCCAACCTCAAACATCGACGGCGTAGTTAGTGAGTCACGAACGGAAGAACCAGCTGCGGCGCATAGCGCATTGACGTCGGTGACTCCATTGGAGAGAGAGCGCACGACGCCATTCACAGAATTCAGCGCTTCGGCGGTTTTATCCGGCTCGAGCCCACTGTTACCGATAACCTGCAGCAAACTGGTTGCATAATTATACGCGGGGATAACGGGGGTATCAGCCAAGGAGAGACCTGGTTCTAGTTCGGCATCACCAATGGCGAGTTTGAAATCGTTCAGGGAGACACCATCTTTGGTGCTACTATCGGCCAAGATGAGAGATTTGATATCGTCGACATTTGCGTCGGCAGGTACGTCCAACTGACGGGTGGCACCGCTCGGGTCTTGGACCAAGAGCGGGATGGATGTCGCAGACGAAGTAGAATTGCGACGCCCGGTAGCGAACGCCATGGCACAGGAAAAATCGCAGGGCAGGCGAGTAAGCTAGAGACGAACAGCGAAAATCAGCCACACGCGAAGAACAACGAACAGTACAGGAAACACGACAGCACGGTAGATATGCGGCACAAGGAATCGGCGAGCGATGTCAGGAACCGGCTCTGCGCGCTACGAAAATGGACCAGCAGGCTTCCGCAATTTGTCGGCCTGCCTGTTACACGGAGGGAAGCGGCGGCTGCAGGAGAGTGGGAGCGGTCTTGGTGCTTATGAGGCAATTGCACGATGTAGTTTTTCAAAGCAGGGTTGTGCGTTGCACGCGGTGAGCGTTTTTTCGAATGAAACGCGTAGAGCGCCACTGTACTTCCTTCCACTCAGTTCTTGACAAGTACGGAACGAATTCGTTCTGTACATTGCTGTACCTCAGTAACTTTACAGTAAATTCCGCTCTCACAAATTTCCGTTTCTCTTACGTTCTCTATCGAAATGGGTGTGCGTCTGTAATTTCTCCGGCCCACAAAAAGTTGTCT
>JAAUYH010091546.1_pt1 | contig 30550 bp, 31 predicted proteins | sample 7278061 | NCBI WGS metagenome assembly JAAUYH01 (sample SAMN14350203, study PRJNA611818) | marine sediment metagenome | isolation source: surface marine sediment (0.6m) | place: French Polynesia: Moorea | collected 2018-08 | reverse complement strand
CGGGCATTCGCTACTTCCATCGCCGAAACACCACGCAGTCGCGCCGCATCGGCGTCGCCGTCCGACAAAAGCCAGACCGCAGTGCAATAATCGACGCCGGGCATGCTTTCTGGGTCAGCCAACTCCTGCGCGCGGCCCAACGTGATCCCGGCGCGCGCGCGCTCTCCTGTGTGACGCTGGATTGTGGCCCGCGTCAGCAGCAGTTCGGTCATGACCTCGGTGACGTCTTCTTCAGGATACTCACGGAGCAGAAAGAAACCACGATCCACCGAGCAGGTCGCCAGATCAAATCGGTTTCGCGCGAAATGGATGCTGCTCAAAGTCGCATAGATGCACGCGCGTTCCTCGGCGTGGTCGCTTTCCGGCAGAAAGGTCTCGGCACTCAGGCAATAGCCCATCGCTTCGTCCAGTTGACCGCGCCACCGCGCCTGCCACGCCAGGGTCCGAAGTGCCATTCCTTGCTGAATACGGCTGCGGTTGCCAGAACCTTCCTTGGCGGTCTTGCGTGCCATCCTGGCATTGTCAGCACTACCCTGACGATCCGACCAGCGCCGCGACCATGCCACCTTGTTCAACAAGGCAGGGTCACCGCCTGGCAATTCAGACCGTATACGCGCAGAACTTTCCATGTGCTCCCTCTCTGGGCGACTATATCTCAAAGAATTCTGTGTTGTCATCGCCATCTTTCCGAGCCGTGCAAAAGCGGGTTTCCGAACATCAGCAACCACGCTAACAGATCCAAGCCATGACAGATGAACCCCAGAAACTCACCGCGGAAGCTTTGGCGCGGGCCTTCTGGTCGCCACAGTCGTCGGTTACGGCATCATGGCCGAGCGCCTGACGGACGACGTTGCGCTTCGGCTTCTGGCCAACACCTTGCCGACCGGCGCGATCCTCGTGGTGCTGATCACCGTTCTCGGCCCGCTGTCGGACGCCCATTTCAATCCCGCCGTCACCCTCGCCTTCTGGCTTCGAAGCGAAATCAGCACTGGGCTGGCACTGGCTTACATTGCATTGCAATGCATGGGCGCGGTGCTGGGCACATGGGCCGCGCATCTGATGTTCGAAGAAACGCTTTGGCAACTCTCAACGACCGTACGTACCTGAGGCGCGCAGTGGTTTGCCGAGGTGATTGCCGCCTTCGGACTGGTCTTCTTCATTCTCGCCGGGCTTCGCACCAATCCAGCCGCCATTCTTTGAATTGTTGGTCTCTATATCACCGCCGCATATTGGTTCACGGCATCGACAAGTTTCGCCAACCCTGCCGTTACACTTGGCCGCGCTTTCACCAATACCTTTTCCGGCATTCGGCCTTTGGACGCCCCAGGTTTCGTCTTCGCACAGTTGACCGGTGCCGTGATTGCGACAGTTTTGGTAAAATGGCTTTTTTTCAAGGTTGGATCCGACCCCGAAACCTGAGTATGTCACGGCAATGATTTATGCCATCGGCGATATCCACGGGCATTTTGGCAAGCTCAGCATCGCGCACGACCGCATTCAGGCAGACCGGGCCAAGAACCCGTCTGACAAAGCGACGGTCATTCATATCGGCGATCTTTGCGACCGCGGGCCCCAGACACACGAGGTCATCCAGTTCCTGATCGACGGCATGGCCACTGGCGAAGACTGGTTGGTACTGAAGGGCAACCACGATCAGCTTTTCCTCGACTTTCTCAACGGTGGAGATGGGACCAACGAGCGCCTCAGAAATGGCCTGACATGGTTTCACGACGTCATGGGGGGGCGAGAGACACTGGCATCCTACGGTGTGAGGAAGTCGCTTCTCGAGAAAGACGAAAAGTACAGGCGCCGCGCCAGGAATGCCGTGCCGAAGGCCCATATCGACTTTCTGGAAGGGCTTCCCGTCTGGTACCGCGCCGAGGGAAAAGTCTTCGTACACGCAGGCATCCGTCCCGGTTTCCCTCTGGAAGCGCAGGACGAAGAAGATTTGCTCTGGATCCGCGACGAATTCCTCTGGCATCTAGATGATCACGAGGCACTTGTTGTCCACGGCCACACGCCGGTGGATGACCCCACGCACTACGGCAATCGCGTGAACATTGACACAGGCGCCGGTTGGGGAGGCGACCTCGTGCCTGTGGTTTTCGATGGCGCCGACTGTTACGCATTGCGTGCCGATGGTCGCGACAAGCTGTCCGTGCCGAAGCACCGGCCAAAAAACGTTGTCCGGCGCTAGTGTCGCGCCAAACCGATTATAGGAGAAACGCAAATGGCCCAGCGTCTGCATCTTGTCTTCGGAGGAGAGCTTGTCGACCCGTCCAAGAACGTCTTCCGGGACGTCGACCAGCTTGATATCGTCGGCATCTTTCCGAACTACGAAGCCGCCTACGACGCCTGGAAATCTGCCGCACAGCGAACGGTCGATAATGCTCATATGCGTTACTACATCGCGCATCTTCACCGCCTGCGCGACGAGGAAGCCGCCGCGTCTTCGACCGAGGAGTTGGGGACCTGACGACCCCCGATCGCCCACGCTTCCGGTCCCGGCTGGGGCTTGTGGCCGAACGTCTGATGCGCTTCGCCACCGGGCGGGCTTCCAGCGAAGGCGGCGCACGACAGGCCGAACAGTTGGGGCAAACACAAGCTGTACGCCCCGATGGCTGTCTGCTCTGGGTTTTGTCGGAAAAAGCCGCGGAAGCCGGACCAGCCCCGACCTTGGCGCAAGAGCTCTCTGCCAGGCTTGACGAGCCGGTCCACACCCTTGCAACACCGCTTGAAGAAACGCCGTTGGTTCCTGCGGTGCAAAGTGCTGTCATCCACCAATTCGCACCTTCCGACTCCGACGGCACGGTGAAACGGTTCCTCGACCATTGGGCCCCGGATTTCTGCGTTGTCATCGGCTTTCCAAACCGCCCGCGGCTGCTGACCGCTGCGGACAAAGCGGACGTTCCTCTGTTTCACGCGTCCCCCGATCGTGTCCCAGACGTAAAACTACGTCGCTTTCCGTCGTACCTCGGCGCTTTCCACACCTGCTTTGCAGCTTCCGCCGCCGAAGCGACGGCACTGGAACAGCAACTTTCCGGCAAGGATATCCGGATCGAAACCACCGGCCCATTGACCGACACCGTTCATGCACTGCCCTGCAACGAAGCCGAATGCGACGATCTGGCCCGGCTGCTGGGCGGACGGCCCGTCTGGCTCGCAGCGGAGATTGACGGGATCGAAGCTGATGTCGTTGAAACCGCGCATCGCAAGGCCTTCCGATCGGCTCACCGCCTGCTGCTGATCATCGTGCCACGGCCCGGCACCGATACCGAAGGCATGGTCGGCCGCTTGGAGCGGAACGGTTGGCGCGTGGCGTTGCGTTCAAAACAGCAGGAGCCGGATCCCGACATTCAGATCTACATCGCCGACACCGAGGGCGAGCTTGGCCTTTGGTATCGCCTGTCGCCGGTCAGCTTCGTCGGCGGCAGCCTCCATCCCGGCAGTACGCCCACAGACCCCTACGCGCCAGCCGCCCTGGGCTCAGCCGTGTTGCACGGCAAGAACACTGGCGTGAATTCGGCGCGTTTCGACCGGTTGGAGCTGCAAGGCGCCAGCCAGATGATCCGCAATGCCGAGGATCTGGGCGAAGCCGTCATATCGCTTCTGGCGCCCGACAAGGTGGCCTCGCTTGCGCAGGCCGGTTGGGCAACGACAACCGAGAGCGCGCCCGTCGTCGACCGTATCGTCGATGTCATGGAGATTGTCTGGGACGAGAAGGGGCTCTGATGCGCCCGCCCGCTTTCTGGCAGAACCCACCCGAACGCCCAGGCTGGCAGGCACGGGCCTTGGCCCCCCTCTCTTTGCTCTATGAATTGGGCACGGCCCGCAGGCTCAAAAAGGGACCAGCATTCAAACCCCGCGTTCCGGTCATCTCGGTCGGCAATTTGAACGTCGGCGGCACCGGCAAGACACCCACGGTGATTGCCTTAACCGACAGGCTGTCGGACCGCACACCACATGTCGTCCTCCGCGGCTACGGCGGATCGGAACCGGGACCGCTGCGCGTCGATCCCACCCGCCATGATGCCGAACAAGTGGGCGACGAAGCGCTTCTTCTGGCAGCCTTCGCCCCCACATGGATTTCGCAGGACCGTGCCGCAGGAGTGGCCTTGGCCGAAGACGCAGGTGCCGGCGTCATCCTCTTGGACGACGCACACCAGAACCCATCCGTGCCCAAGACGCTTTCGATTGTCGTCGTCGATGCCGAAGTCGGCTTCGGGAACGCGCGTGTCCTTCCTGCCGGACCCTTGCGGGAACCGGTGGACGTCGGCCTGAAACGTGCCGATCTTCTTCTTTCCATCGGCGACGAGCGCGCCCAGCAAAGCTTCGCCGCATCATGGGGACATCACCTTCAGCTGCCACACGCCACGGCCACGCTCGAGCTACTGGAGACTGGAATGGATTGGTCCGGCCTGAAGGTGCTGGCATTTGCCGGTATCGGCCGTCCCGAAAAGTTCTTCCGCACAGTCCGCCAGACCGGGGCCGAGCTTCTTCGCGCCGAGGCTCTCGACGATCACCAACCCTTGACCGAAGCGCTGATGAAACGGCTCGAACTGGAAGCCCAAACCCTAGGTGCCCAATTGGTCACTACCGAAAAAGACGCAGTCCGTCTGCCGCCCAGCTTCCGTACAAAGGTCCTGGCCCTGCCCGTGCGTCTTCAATTCACGGACATGGCCGGCTTGGACACCTTGCTGGAAAAGCTGCCTTAGCTGCCCAATGCGCTGTCAAGAACGTCCTTGAACTCGTCATAGGACATGTTCGCGTACTTCTTTCCGTTGATTATGAAAGACGGCGTCCCGGTGATCCCATGTTCCTCTGTTGTCTGCTGGAACCGCGCATACATCGCCTCTGCCTTGTCGGCATCGGTGAAGCACTGGTCCAATTGCGCGTCCGTCAGACCGCCAGTCTTGCCGATGGTACGCAGCTGGTTCACGGTCTCTTGCGCCGAACTTGCACGCGCCCATTGGCTTTGCCGTTCATAGATAATGTTCACCAAACCAAAGAAGCGGTTCTCCGCCCCTTCACCGCAACGCGCGACAATTGCCGCCCATAGACCCGGCCGATCGAAATAGACGTCGCGATACACGAAGTTGATCTTGCCCGTGTCGATGTAGTCCTTCTTCAAGCGTTTGTAGTTGTCGGCATGGAAGCTTGCACAATGCGGGCAGGTGAAAGACGCATACTCGATCACCGTAACCGCGGCGTCGGGATTGCCGATGCTCATCTCGCGGATCATCGAGGTATCGACGTCAGAAGAGTCCTGTGCAAAAGCAGCGCTGATCGGATCTACCGGCGAAGCCGAACGATTGCTCAGAACGAAAACACCTGCCCCAATGCAGGCAAGGGCGGCAAGAATGGTCAGAGTACGGGTCATATGATTTTCCGTCTGTTAGCGTTTCGCATGAGATAGGACGTTGGCGCCGAGACGTTCAAGGGCTGCGCGCAAATCGTCGCTCTCGACACCCTTGGCAGTCTTCCGGACTTCATTCGGAACTGCCAAAGGTTCTTTCGCTTCCTTTGGCGCTGGCTCGAAAATCGCGCGTCCCTCGGCAAATCCAGTCGCCGCTGTTTGCGTGATGCGGACCTTTTGGATCGCGGCATAACCATAGCACGCGTTTACACGGTCCCGAATGCGGTCCTTCTGCATCTCCAACATGGGTGCTTCGGCGCCGGTCGTCAGAAGCGTCAGGGTCGCCCCGAAACCGCGCCCGTATTTGACATCAACGGGGCGCGCGACGCGGGCGACATCTGGTCCAACGACCTCGGCCCAATGGGTTAACAATCGCGACACGGCGAACCCGCGCGACTCACCGGCCGAACGAATGCGCGACGCTGCCAGCGCACTGGCGCGCTCAAACCCGCGCTTCCGCCGCTTTATGCCTTGTGACCCTGCCTTTTCGGCCATCAGTTGCTTTCCTGCCAGATTCTTCCATCTTAAACCGCTGGAAGCTTGCTGCCAGCCGAAATCCGACCGGAGCCATAAACATTGTGTGAGACCAGCCTGCCCGACGATCTTCTGGATTGGTACGACGCACATGCGCGCGTCCTGCCATGGCGCGTAGGGCCAGATGAACGCCGGTCGGGAACGGTGCCGGCCCCTTACCATGTCTGGCTGTCCGAGATCATGCTGCAGCAGACAACTGTCGCAGCCGTAAAGGCCTATTTCCTAAAGTTTACAACGCTTTGGCCAACTATCACCGATCTGGCAAATGCGGAAGATGACCGCGTAATGGGCGAATGGGCCGGGCTTGGCTACTACGCCCGCGCCCGCAATCTGCTCAAATGCGCGCGTGTTGTCGCCAACGATCTCGGCGGTGTATTCCCGGAAGCACGCGAAGACTTGCTGAAACTGCCCGGCATCGGCCCCTACACTGCCTCCGCAATCGCCGCGATTGCTTTTGACCGGCCCGAAACCGTTGTCGACGGCAATGTCGAACGTGTCATGGCGCGCCTTCATGCGGTCAGCACCCCCCTGCCCACCGCGAAGCCGGAACTTACGGAACTCGCCGAAGCCCTGACGCCTAGCGTGCGGCCCGGAGACTATGCACAGGCCGTGATGGACCTTGGCGCCACGATTTGCACCCCGCGCAACCCGGCTTGCGGCATCTGCCCTTGGGTCAGTGGCTGCGCGGCGCGCGCACAAGGAATTCAAGCCACTTTGCCCGCGAAGGAACCAAAGAAGGCCAAACCGATCCGTCACGGCATCGCGTATCTGGCCCGCCGCGAGGATGGGGCATGGCTACTGGAACGCCGCCCTGACAAAGGCCTGCTTGGCGGCATGCTGGGCTGGCCCGGCAGCGATTGGGGCGACACCGTCACCGAAGCCCCGCCGCTTGCCGCCGACTGGCGTGACCCGAACACGGAAGTGCGCCACACCTTCACGCATTTCCATCTGCGTCTGTCCTTGCGCACCGTCACCGTCGCCGTGGACGCTCGACCCGAGCGGGGCCAATTCATTGCCCGCCACGACTTCCGCCCATCCGACCTGCCGACCGTCATGCGGAAGGCATACGATCTTGTCGCAGCGTCGCTTATTGATTCTTAAGGCGTTTCACCGTTGTATCGCGCCCATGTCAGAAACCCTGTCCTTCCGGAACGCCATACCCTTCTGGGGCTCTCTTCTGCTGATCCCGCTTGCGTGGATTGGGGCGGTGTTCGGCGGCTGGTCAGTGCTTTTGGTGTTTCTCGGCTCGTGGATCATGGTCTCGGTGCTGGATGTTTTCACCGGCCTCAACGCAAATAACGAAGACCCCGAAAGCAAGGATGACGCGCTTTACTGGTACCGCCTGATCACCCTCATTTGGCCATTCGCACAGGGGCTGACCGTGTTCGGCGTCATCGCCTATGTCACCGCCTCGGGCCACCTAAGCGCCTGGGAACTTATCGGCGTCGCGTTCAGCCTCGGCATTCTCTCAGGCGCCATCGGCATCGTCTATGCGCACGAGTTGATGCACCAGAAATCCCGTTTCGAGCGTTGGCTTGGCGATATCCTCATGGCCATGACCCTTTACAGCCATTTTCGGACCGAGCATTTGCTGGTCCATCATCGCTATATCGGCACGCCACGCGACCCCGTGACGGCACGTTACAACGAAGGGTTCCACCGCTTTTTTGTGCGCGTCCTTCGCGACTGCCCGGTTTCGGCATGGAAGGCCGAAAGGGCGCGACTGGCGCACAAGAACCTGCCCGTTTGGCACCGAACAAACCCGTTCTGGCGCTATGCAGCGCTCCAGTCAGCGTTTATCGCCCTCGCTCTGGCAGCTGGCGGTTGGGCGGGCCTTGGCCTTTTCCTGATCCAGGCCTTCGTCGCCATCTGGCAGCTGGAGCTTGTGAACTACATCGAGCACTACGGGCTGACCCGAAAACACCTGGGCAACGGCAAGTACGAACACACAAAGCCGCACCACAGCTGGAACGCGTCGCAAAAGGCATCTAACTGGTTGCTGATCAATCTACAGCGGCACTCGGACCACCACTTCAAACCCGACCGTCGCTTTCCACTATTGCAGACATGGGGGAAAGAAGACGCCCCACAATTGCCGCACGGTTACGCGGTGATGGGTACGCTGGCAATGATCCCGCCGTTGTGGCGGCGGCGGATGAACCCCCGCGTCCGGGCATGGCGAAAGGTGCATTATCCCGAAGTCACCGACTGGCAGCCCTACAAGCTGGCGACGAACCCAATGCCCCGCTGACTTGCGGCGAGAGACACAGAAGGGAACGACATGGGAGATTTGCTGTTCTGGATCGTCGCATTCGTCGTGCTTTTCTTGGCTTTCCGCTGGCTGCAACGACGCGGAAAATGATCCCGCAAGCGATCAACCCGCCTTCTCGGCCGTCACCAAGCGCTTGGACAAGGCGCCGTGCAGTTCTGTATTCGCGGCCACAACCCCTGCCGTCTGGCGCTCCCGACTGTTGAAGCGCAGCACACGCCCGTTTCGGTCGGTGACCGTCGCACCCGCTTCCTCGGCAATCAACGCGCCCGCCGCAATGTCCCACTCCCATGCTGGGCGCAGGGTCAGCATTGCGTCGAAGCGCCCCTCGCCGATCAACGCCATCCGGTACGCTAAAGACGGTCGGAAATGGCGTTTGACCGGCGGCACGCCATCTTGCCAATACTCCTCGCGAAAACTGACCTTGGGGCTCAAGACGGTGGCGCCATCGACCTGTTCCCGTCCCGATACCGTCAAACGTGCCCCATTCAAGGACGCGCCCGCGCCCTTCGCAGCCAGATACAATTTCTCGCGCACGGGCAGAAAGACACAGGCCGCCCTGACCCGCCCGCCTTCGACAACCGCAAGCGAGTGGGCCCATGTCTTTTCGCCCGCCACGAAAGACCGCGTTCCGTCGATCGGGTCCACGATGAACACCCGGCGCGCGCTCTTCCGCGCTGCCGGGTCGTCCTCCGTTTCTTCGCTCAGCCAGCCGTAGTCGGGGCGCGCGGCCATCAGCCGTTCGCGCAAATGCCGGTCGACTGCCAAGTCCGCCTCGCTGACAGGGTCATTGCTCCCCTTGTCCCAGACCTTCGGATCGGCACGCCAATACTTGCGCGCAATCTCGCCCGCTTCCCGGGCGACCATTTCCAACAACCCCAGATCAGTCGCCGGCAATCGTCAACCCCTCGACCAGAAGCGACGGAACAACACGCGACAGATATTTGCGTGCATCGTTCGCAGGCTGAAGACCGGCCAGCATCTCGTGCAAGTTTCCGGCAATCGTACATTCGTTCACCGGATAGGTGATCTCACCGTTCTCGACCCAGAATCCGCTTGCCCCGCGCGAATAGTCACCGGTGGTCGGGTTAATGGAACTGCCAATCAAAGACGTCACCAGAAGACCCGTACCCATCTCCGCCAGCAGATCGTCTCGCGACCGCGGCCCTTCCGTCAGCGCGATGTTCGTCAACGACGGCGACGGCGGCGCCGAGGTGCCGCGCGCCGCACTCGCCGTACTCGTCATCCCCAGCTTACGCGCCGTTGCCAGATCAAGCGTCCAACCTTGCAGGACACCTTCTTCAACGATCTTACGGCGCTTCGTTGGCAGTCCCTCGGCATCGAAGGGCTTCGAGCCAGAGACACGCGGACGATGCGGGTCCTCGACAATATCCAACCCCGCGGGCAGCACCCGTTCGCCCATCTTGTCGCGCAGCCAGGAACTCCCCCGCGCGACGGCACTGCCGTTGGCCGCCTGCAGAAGGTGCCCGATCAGACCGGACGCAATCCGTTCATCGTAAAGGACAGGATAAGCCCCAGTCGGCGGTTTCCGGGCGCCCGCCCTTGCCAAAGTACGTTCGGCCGCCAGGGCGCCAATCTCTTCCGCGCTTGGCAAGTCGGAACCATAGACCCGCGCCTCTCCGGCATAGTCCCGCTCCATCGCCGTGCCTTCGCCGGTAATCGCAACGCAGTACAACCCACAAGACGTGCGCACGTACCCGCCCGAGAACCCATTGGTCGCCGCCAGATGAATGGCGCTCCGCGAATATGAAGACGCCGCCGATTCGATCTGTGAAATCCCATCCACCGCCAAAGCCGTCGCCTCGGCCCGCGCCGCGGCATCCTGCAACGCCGCTGGCGAGGGTTCCTCACCCGGATCGACCAGATCGAGGCGCTCCAGATCCCAATCCGTCGCCAACTGATCCGTTTCCGCCAGACCGACATGCGGATCTTCCGGCGCAATCCGCGCCATCGCCACCGCGCGATCGGCAATCTCGGAAATCGTGTCCGCGCTTGCGTCTGACGCCGCAACACAGGCCTGCTGCTGCCCGATCAGAACGCGCAACCCGATCTCTATCCCTTCGGCGCGTTCGGCATGCTCCAGCGCACCGTCCCGCACATCGATAGAAAGTGCACGCCCTTCGGTCGCAATGGCATCGGCTGCATCCGCGCCCACAGCCTTGGCCGACGCCAGAAGCGCCTCGCACAGATCAGATAAGTTTTGCATGGAAAAATCCCGAGGCATTCATGCCTCGGGACCTAGTCTTTTGCCGCCCCCGCTTCAAGCGATAGGCGAGAGAATTTGGTTAACGGATGCGCTGGCCGTTCGCCAGAACCGAGCCGTCTTCCTTGACCTCGATGGTCGACACCAGCGTATCAGGCCCATCTCCCGGACGCGCAAACATGCTCATCATCATGCGGGCTCCCATGGCCTGCTCCTGTGGCAGAAGCCCCATGTTGACCAACGTGTCCAACAGCCCGTTGCCCCCCTGCAAGACGGCATTGAGCGTGCCCGACGGCATCGGCACGGGGCCAGTGTTGTTGAAGGTGAACGCACCATCGCCGGTCAACTCGGCACCGGCCAAATTCAAAAGGATCTGGTTGATGGTCACCGCATCCAACTCACCCGGCGCGCCGGTCATCTGTTCAGCAATCTCGGGATCAAAAATATCCTCTGTCAGCGTCGCGGCACCGTCCAGATCGATGATCAGATTGGCCGGATCGCGCGGCAGTTGACCGGTTGGGTCAAACATGCCCCACAGCATCTGATCCACCTCGACACCCTGCATCACCATCCGAAGCGCAAAGTCCTGGCTGTCTTCCGATGGCACGACAGGCATGGCAAAGCGCCCACCGGTTTCCGCCATCTTGAAGGTCAAGGGCGGCAGCGGCATGAACGAACCACCTACCGAAACCGTCATGTCCTTCGACGATCCGCCATAGTCCAGACCGGCTTCGTCCATCTTGAAATCGAAAGTGCCCGACGCAATGGCCGCAGCCATCTCGAACGTGCCATCCGGACCGTCGCCGGACACAGTATACGTCAACGGTCCATGCGAAGCCGTCCCATTGGTCCGGTTCCCCGCCAGGATCGAGTCCGCCATCGAGCCAAGGATCTCCTGGGGCGCCAGGCTGCCGGCGTAATCCATCGACAAGTTCTGCCCCTCGAACGCCAGATTGAACTCTCCGTCGGCGTCATCCGGCACACCGCTCAGGTTGGCCGACATAGTCTCGAACAAGAACTGCGCGGTGTAATCCCGCACCGTGCCGCCACCGACGAGTTCCATGAACCCGGACATGCCCGCCAACTGCATCGACACATCCATGTCCAACTCAGCCGCCTCTTCCGGGGCGACGAACCGCATGTCGCTGATTGTCACGCTCTCGGACGCGAAATCATACCGCAGTTCCTCGGGGATGCCCGAGGCCACGGTCCGCGTCCCGCTTTGAGTGATCGACATCTCCATCTCGAATTCCTCGCCATCGGCACTGGTGCCGGACAGCGTCATCGGGATGACATCGGGATAGGTGATCTCGACCGTGCCATCACCCAACTCGCGGAACATGGCTCCACCGATGTCCAGGCGGAAATCACCGTCGGGAACCACTGCCGCAGCGGACAGACCCTCGACCGTGATCGTATCGCCCGAACGCGACTGGTTGGTGACGGTCGCCGTCAGACCATAGGCCTGCATCTGGCGCAGCTGGTCTTCCAGAACTTGATCCGCCGTCAGATCGGCAAGGGCGGGCGACGCGGCGGCAAGGGCCAGCGCGGACGAAAAAAAGAAGGTGCGAGTGGGGGTCATGGGTGGATTCCGCTTAAAATGGGACATTCGATTACGGTAACAATCAAGGCAGCCCCTGTGGGGTCAAGGAAAGGCTGTCGCCTGACGCTGGGACAAGCTAAGCGTGACCCTGATAGCACGCTGTATGGCAAAAAGGAGGCCCGAAATGCCCGTTCATGGCAAAACTGTGATCATCACTGGCGCCAGCCGCGGCATTGGTGAAGCCTCGGCCGAAGTATTTGCAGCCGCTGGCGCCAAGGTTGCTCTTTTGGCGCGCGACAGCGCCTCCATCGAAGAAATCGCGGGGCGCATTGGCGATGCAGCACTTGCTATTCCTTGCGATGTCAGCGACTTCGCGTCGGTCGAGAAGGCCGTGAATACGACCGAGGCACACTTCGGGCCGGTCGAAGTCCTTATCAACAACGCAGGCGCCGTCGAGCCGATTTCACATCTTGCCGAAGCCGATCCCGAAGACTGGGGTCGCATCATCGACATCAACCTCAAAGGCGTCTTCTATGGCATGCGCGCCGTCATGCCCGGCATGATCGCGCGCGGCTCCGGCACCATCCTGACCGTGTCTTCAGGCGCGGCCCATGGCCCCGTCGAAGCGTGGTCACACTACTGCGCGTCGAAAGCCGGCGCCGCCATGCTGACCCGCTGCGCCGACAAGGAGGCCGGCGACAAGGGCCTGCGCGTCATGGGTCTGTCGCCGGGCACGGTCGCTACGCAGATGCAGAAGGAAATCAAGGCGAGCGGCATCAATCCGGTCAGCCAGTTGGATTGGTCCGCTCATATCCCAGCGGATTGGCCCGCAAAGGCGCTCCTCTGGATGTGCGGGCCAGAGGCGGACGGGTACATCGGTCAGGAAATCTCCCTTCGCGACGAAGACATCCGCCGCCGCATAGGGCTGATCGCATGATCGAAGCCGTGCGCGATGGCGGTCTGCTGACCTTGACACTGAGCCGCCCGGACAAGGCCAATGCTGTGACAAGGGACATGCTGTCGGACCTAGCGGACGCCGTCGAGGCCGCCAATGCTGATGAGACCTGCAAGGTCATCGTCTTGACTGGCGCAGGCAAGGTCTTTTCGGCCGGCGCTGACCTTAAAGCCGCGCGCGCGGGCCTTGCCACCGACCCGGTTTGGGAACGCCTGTCGGGTGCCATCGCTGATTCTCCCTGCCTCACCATCGCCGCACTCAACGGCACGGCAGCAGGCGGATCGCTCGGCATGGTGCTGGCCTGCGATTTGCGCGTGGCAGTCCCGGGCGCCAAGGTCTTCTACCCGGTGATGAAGCTCGGGTTCTTGCCGCAACCCTCCGACCCCGGGCGACTGACCGCTTTGGTTGGCCCGGCAAAGGCCAAGCTGATCCTGATGGCAGGCGCAAAGATCGAAACCGACGAGGCAGTGTCCATCGGCCTCTTCGACCGAGTGACCGAAGACCCGATCGCTGAAGCGCACGCGCTTGCCGCCGACGCCCTCGCCGCCGATCACGCCCACGTCGCTGCGATAAAGGCTATGGTGCGGGCTTAGCCGCCGCCTCGTCCGGGTTCAGCGCCCAGGCGCGCGCCACCTCCAACTCGTCCTTTGGAAAGACTCTCAAGCTGATCGGCATCACCATGCTGGCGGCGCGCGTCAGAACACCAATCCAGCCAATGTCAGATACAACCGCTACATGGGTGATGTTCCGCAAGTGCTGGTAATCGAACTTCAGACCGTCCAGCATGGTCGATACGTCGAAGCCCTCGAATTCATCGACCACTTCCACCATCCGGATCTCTCCATGCTTTGCGATGAACGCTTCGAGTTTGGGCAGAACCTCATCCACATCGTGCTGGGTCACGCGCCCCAAGACGCGAACTTCCACCACCGGTGCCGTGTCGTGTTCGGTATAAATGCAAGCCATCGGCGGACCCTCCTTTGTCAGGGCACAAACTGCACGGGACATGTCCGGACCGCCTTGACCTACATCAACCCTTCCGCCGCTTCCCCGGCGTCTTCGAGTGAAACCCCGGCGGCCGCTTGCCGACCCAGCGAATGAACTTCTCCAGCCGAGGATGGGCGCGCAAAGCTTCTATCGTACTGAAATCGCGCGCCAATTCCGTCTCGCTCAGCGTCGCGTGGATCTCGTTGTGGCAAATCTGGTGGAGAAGAACCGTTGGCCCACCTTTGCCGCCCCTCAGTTTGGGAACCAGATGATGCAGGCTTTGACGCGCCTCGGGCGGAATGGGCCGCTCGCACAGGGGACAGATTGGATCGGTCAAAGCGACCAATCGACGATTGGACCCTTGGGCACGATGCCCAACGGATTGCGCAACTCCGACGGCGAGAAATAGCCCTGTTTGTACACCTCGAACCGCACCGTCTCTGACACCCCCGGCAAGGCATAGAACTGCCGGGCATAGGCCCAAAGCGCCGGGTAATCCACAAGTCGCCTGAGGTTGCACTTGAACGCATAATGGTACGCCACATCGAACCGCGCGAGCGTCGGGAAAAGCCGCAAGTCCGCTTCGGTCATCGCATCGTCCACCAGCCAGTCGTGGCCCGTCAGCCGGTCTTCGATGGCGTCTAGCGTCTCAAACACCTGCACGACGGCGTCGTCATAGGCCTGCTGCGTGCGCGCAAACCCGGCACGATAGACGCCGTTATTCACATTGGCATAGATGCGGTCATTCCACGCATCGATCTGGTCACGGAGCGGCTCGGGGTACAAATCCGGCCCACCAAACGCTCCCATCATCCGCACGATGTCGGCGCTCTCGTTCGACACGATCTGTGCCGTCTCACGATCCCAAAGCACCGGCACGGTGAGCCGCCCGGTGTAGCCCGGCACCTGCCGCGCATAGACCTCATGCACCGCACGCACTCCCAACTCGGGATCGGCGAACTCGCCCGCCTCGTCATAAACCCAACCTTGCTCGGTCCTGCGCGGGCGGGCATAGGCCGCCGACACCTTGTCTGTCAGCCCAAGCACCACGCGCGCTAGAAGCGCGCGATGCGCCCAGGGGCAGTTCCATGCCGCATATAGGTGATACCGTCCTGCGTCCGGCGTGAACGGCCCATCTGCCGTGATCCAATTCCGGATTGTCGACGCGGCGCGCTTGAACGCGCCGCCTTCCGTCGTGTCGGGTCCCGGATCATCGACCCGGTAGGTTCCATCTATCATCACGCCCATGGGCGTCAGCTTAGCGCGGCCATCGCCCGCTTCCAGCCCTCGCGTGCGGCCATGCGATCCGCATGCGCCGCCAACCGGTCAGACGTGACGGCGACCTTCGCGCCCCGCGCCCAGCGCACCATGTCGGCGGCAAAGATGTCGGCCAGACTGAACACGTCGCCCGCAAAGTAGTCGTCTTCGCCGATCAACGTATGGAACTTGACCTCGGCCCGGGCAAAGTCTGCCTCTGCCACCGCGCGCATCCCTGGCGCACGCTGATCCTTCGGCAGCACGAACCCATGCCGCGCCATCAGCCAGATGGGCGCTTCCATCTCGGTCAGGACGAAGTTTATCCGCGCCTCGACAAGCGCGCGTTCGAGCGTTCCCGGCGGATGGGTCAAACGCCCCGCGCGATCCGCCAGATAGTTCATGATCGCCAACGAATCCGTTAGGACCGCCTCGCCATCCCGAAGTGCCGGAATCTGCCCTAAGGGGTTCACTGTATAGACGCCATCCGAATGCGGATTGGCGACCTCATGGGTGTACTCCAGCCCCAATTCCTCCAGCGTCCAAAGCACCCGAAAAGTCCGCCCACCCTTAGGTCCGATCAGCGTCAGCGTCATCGCCGCCCCATCCATGCCAGCCGCAACAAGGCGCGCTCCATCACCGCCATCTCGGGTACATTGGCGGTCGACCGAAGCGTCAGGTCGGTATCCAATAAAAGCGCCAGCGCGCGCTCCAGCTTGTGCATCCCCCAGGCGCTGGCCTGCCGCTGTAACCGGTCACGGCGCGGCCCGAAAACCGGCGGCCTCAGCTTGCCGATGCCCGCGCCCGCACCACCCGGGTCGGACGCCACCCGGTGTAACATCTTGAAATGCCGAAGCGCGCCGATGCAAAGCCCAACCGGCCCAACGCCCTGCGCCTCTAGCCGTCTCAGCACGGGCCCAAGCTCGTGCGCCTTCCCCTCGGCAGCGATATGCAGCACATCGTCAATACCCGCCTCGACCGAGGCCGGAGCCGACAATTCAACCTCATCCACCGACAGGGGCGTCTCATCGCCAAGCTTGTAAAGCGCAATCTTTTCAAGCGTCTGGCGGAAATCGCCAGGGTCCAGAACACGCGACAGATCTGTCAACGACGCCATCGCATCGGTCGAGATGTTCTTCAGCCCAGCCTGGCTCAATGCCGCTTCGATCTCGGCCCGGCTGGGTGGATCATCATAGATGCCGGTAGCATAGGCATTGGCGTGGTCCTCGAAGAGCTTTCGCAACTTCGACCGCGCCGCCAGCGAGCCAGCGGTGACGATCACCTGTGCATCGCCCGGCGCCCAATCCTCAAGCGCGGTCCCGATAGTCTCGGCCAGCCCATCGCCCGCGTCTTCGACAAAAGCAACGCGGGGACCCGGAAAGAACCCCTGCGTCTTGATTGCATCGTTCAGAAGCGCTGTATCTTTCCGCAGATCAGCCGCCGCAATGCGCGTGAGTCGCATCTCATCCGCGCCGCTCTCGCCGATTAGCGCCCGGATCACCTCCTGCCGGCGCAGAGCCACCCGCATCGCATCGCCGCCATAGATCAACAGACCCGTGGCCTCCGGATTGGGCTTGGCGAAGTATCCCGGCGCTTCGCGGGTAGACAGCTTCATGGCAAATCCCGCGTCAGCAGATCGGTGACGATCCGATCCGCGAGAATAACCATCAGCCGACGTCGCGCATCACGCTGGGCAAAGGTCGTGGCGACCGTGGTCGAGGTGGCCGAATAGCTGGTGAAGCTGCGCTCACGCCCGGTTGCGACCTGCCCACCGTCGCCGATACGGTTCAAGCGCCAGTCCACTTGGCCAGTCACGTTGAAGCGGCTGATTTCGCCATCGGGCAGGAACCCCACAGATTGCTCTGTTATGCGAATGTCCGCCAGAAGTGACAGGTCCGCGCCCTGCGGCAGACCCAACCGATCCTCAAGCCGCTTGACCAGAGCAAAACCTTCCTCGTCCGCAGGTCCCGCCACCTGAATGCGGCCCCTCAGATCATTGCCCTGCCCCTCGGGCGCAGTGCCATAGACGGGTGTGAACCCGCAGCCCGAAAGAGCAAATAGCCCGACCAACAGCGCGCGCCTCTGCCATTTGACTGGCGACATACGCTTCTGGTTTCTCGTCTGTGGTTCAGATAACGACATTGACGATCCGGCCCGGGACGACGATGAGCTTCTTCGGCTGACCACCGGCCAGCGCCTTCTTCACAGCTTCGTCTTCCAGTGCCAGCTTTTCAACCTCGTCCTTCGGCAAGTCCTTGCTGACGGTGATCTCCGACCGGCGCTTCCCGTTCACCTGAATGGGCAGCGTCACCGTGTCATCGACCAGCAAGCTCTCGTCCGCTTTCGGCCAAGGCGCGTTGGCAACCAGTCCTTCTCCGCCCTGCATTGCCCAAACCTCCTCGGCCAAATGCGGCGTCATAGGCGCCATCAGTTGCGCAAGTGTCATCACCGCCTCGCGCCGCGCCGCATGGCTCGCCTTGGCCTTCGCCAGAACGTTGGTGAAGCCATAGAGTTTGGCGATAGCGACGTTGAAGCCGAAGCTCTCAATCCCCATCGTCACGTCGTGGATTGTCCGGTGCAGCGCTTGGCGCAGCGCATCATCTTCGCTTCCGGCATCCGCGCCACCCGCTATATCCGTGCTGATCCGATACACACGCGACAAATGCTTGAACGCGGCCTCGGCGCCCGCTGCCGTCCACTCCACATCACGTTCCGGAGGCGAGTCGCTCAGCACAAACCACCGAGCCGTATCGGCCCCGTACTGATCGATTATCGCCACCGGATCGACGACGTTCTTCTTCGACTTCGACATCTTGGCCGAGGGGACAACCTCGACGTCCTCGCCGGTCGCTCCCAGCCGCGCGCCGCTTTCGTGAATCTCGACATCCTCCGGGAAGTGATAGACTGGCCGGTCGTTTTCATCCCGGGTGACATAAATCGCATGCGTCACCATCCCTTGGGTGAACAACGCATCGAACGGCTCGATCGCACTCTCCGGCAAATGCCCGCAGATATGCATCGCGCGGGCAAAGAAGCGCGAGTATAGCAAGTGCAAGATCGCATGCTCGATCCCACCGATATACTGATCGACGTTCATCCAGTATTTGGCGTCATCCATATTTGTCGGCGTCGTCGCCCGCGGCGCCGTGAACCGCGCGAAGTACCATGACGAGTCCACAAAAGTATCCATGGTATCCGTCTCGCGCTTCGCAGGCTTGCCGCAAGACGGGCAAACACAATCACGCCACGAGGGGTGCCGATCAAGCGGGTTGCCCGGCACACTGAAGTCAATCGGCTTGCCGTCCTCGTCATAAGGTAATTCTACCGGCAGATTCTCTTTCTTCTCCGGCACCACACCGCAAGCGTCGCAATGCACCACCGGGATCGGACAACCCCAATACCGCTGTCGGCTCAGTCCCCAGTCCCGAAGACGATAGTTGACCACACCCTTGCCCCAACCCTGCTCCTCGGCGAAGGCGATAGTCGCATCGACAGCTTCCTCGCCGGAGGCCACGGTCAGACCGGCGAAGTGATTGATCCAGCTCACTTTCTCGGTCTTCGGCGGCACGAACGCGACATCATCCACCATCTTCGGATCATCCAGCGACTGAAACGTCTCGATCACCGGAAGCTCGTACTTCCGGCAGAAATCCAGGTCCCGCTGGTCATGCGCCGGGCAGCCGAAAATCGCGCCGGTCCCGTAGTCCATCAAAATGAAGTTCGCGATCCAAACCGGCAGGTGCCAATCCGGATGCAACGGATGCCGCACCTCGATCCCGGTGTAATAGCCCAGTTTCTCGGCCTTCTCCAAAGCCTCTTCCGTCGTTCCGCCCTTCGTCGCCGCCGAATTGAACGCCGCCACCGCCGGGCTTTTCTCGGCCAGCTCCTTCGCCAGCGGATGATCCGGAGAGATGCCGACAAACGACGCTCCCATCAGCGTGTCGGGCCGCGTCGTATAGACCTTGATCGGATCACCACCATCCACGCGATCAAAGTCGAACTCCAAACCACGAGACTTGCCGATCCAGTTCTGTTGCATCAGCTTCACCTTGGCGGGCCACTGATCCAGGCCGTCGATGGCCTCCAGCAATTCCTCGGAAAAGTCACTGATCTTGAAAAACCACTGCGTCAACTCGCGGCGCTCGACTTCGGCACCCGACCGCCAGCCCTTGCCGTCGATCACCTGCTCATTCGCCAGCACGGTCATATCGACCGGGTCCCAGTTGACGATGGCCTCTTTCCGATAAACCAGCCCCTTTTCCAGAAAATCGAGGAACATGGACTGCTGCTGGCCATAGTACTCGGGGTCGCAGGTCGCGAACATCCGCGACCAGTCCAGCCCGAAACCCAAGGGCTTCATCTGATCGACCATCGTCTCGATGTTCCCATAGGTCCAGTCCTTGGGATGCCCACCAGACGCCATCGCAGCGTTTTCCGCTGGCATTCCGAACGCATCGAAACCCATCGGATGCAGCACGTTGTGACCGGTCGCCAGCTTATACCGCGCGATCACATCGCCCATGGTGTAATTCCGCACATGCCCGATATGGATCCGTCCAGACGGATAGGGAAACATCTCCAGTACATAGTACTTGGGCTTCGCCTCGTCGCGCATCGCCTCGAAGGTCGCCGCCTCGGCCCAAGCCGCCTGCCATTTCGGCTCAATGATTTTCGTATCGTACCCGGTCATTCCTGCGTCTCCGAAAGCGCTTTCATGTCCAATAAAAGGGCAAGGTGGGAAGGTCTAGGCTCCCGCATCTCCATCGCCCCGGAAATATCTCGGGAGGGTCCGGGAGGAAGCGTTCGTTGATGCGCCATTGGTTCGAGTACCAATGGACGACGCCCTCCCGGTGGATCGGCACGCGTCAGCGCGGCGAAACCTAAAGGTTAAGATCCCGCAAGCGCAATTGCCGCGCACGCGTCAGGATCGCATCCTCCACAGCCCGCACGGTTTCGGTCGGCGCAGGACCGCTGCGTGTCGCCAGAGCGACGTTCAGCGACCGCGCTTCCAGGGCGGGATCGCGAATGAAGATGGTCGCCCGATACGCCCGCCCACCACCGGGAGGCGTGCCGTAACCGGTAACGATCACTCCGGAAAACGGGTCCGCGGACTGGATCGGCAGAAAGTTCAGAATATCCAAAGACGCGTTCCAAAGGTACTTGTTGACCTCGATGGTTGTGTTCGGATCATCGGTGTTTTCGAAAAGGTCAAAGAAAGTCGACTGCCGCGTATTCTGGGCACTCGTCGACTCCAAATCTTCACGCACGTTCCGTTCCGCCGCGCTTTCACCCGGACCGTCATCCGTCCGAAAGACCTCGGTCACCCGACCGCAGCCCGCAAGCAGCAATCCAACGCACAAAGCAAGTGCCGCGTTTCGACCGATTCCATTCGACTGCGACGACATACTTGCTCCCTTCCCTAGGTTTCCGGCATCACTAGCCGAGCCGTCGGCGACGAACAAGGAAATTTCCTTAAACTAAAGGCTTGCGACCACTGAAATCACTGTGGCAGCAATGCACCATCCCGATTGAGTCTGGTTAACAAGGGGGGACCCTCGCTTGCAATCTCGGGTCACTGGGGGGAAACACGGTGTCAATCAGATCGGTGCGACCGATTTGAGACGCACCTTTTACACACGAGGGAAAAAACGATGAAAAAGGTTCTTTTGGCTTCGACCGCTCTGGTCCTGTCGGCTGGCATTGCTGCCGCTGACGTGTCCGTTGGCGGTGATGGCCGTATGGGCGTTCGCAACAATGGCGACGACGGCGATCTCGCCTTCACCAGCCGTATCCGTATCAGCTTCTCCGCTTCGGGCGAAACTGATGCAGGTCTGGCATTCGGCGGCTCGGTCCGCGCTGACAACTACGAAGATGACCAGGCAACTGGCGGTACCGAGGGTTCGGTATTCATCGAAGGTTCGTTCGGCAAAATCACCATGGGTGACACTTCCGGTGCTCCGGAAGCAGCTGTTGGCGACCTTTCGGGCGTTGGCCTGACTGGTCTGGGCGACCGCAACGAATTCGTCTACCTGACGAACAGTGACCGTCCGGCTGCTCGCTGGGACTACACGGTTGCTGACTTCGGCGTACACGTCTCGGCAGACAACCCTGGCCCGGCTGGTGACCAAGGTTATGGTCTTGCTGTGACTTACGGTGCTGGCGATATCTCGCTGGGCCTCGGCTACGAAGAAGGTAACTTCGGCGCGACCACTGGTGTTGGCCACATCGTCGCCGGCGTAACCGCAAGCTTCGGTGATGCGACCGTCAAGGCTGCATACGGTGACGCAGACGATATCGACTTCACTCAGTATGGCCTGTCGCTTGACTTCGTGTCTGGCGCAACCACCTTCACGGCCTACTGGCGTACTGCTGAGGTTGGCACGGCTGATGGTCAGGCCTACGGCCTTGGTGTTGCCTACGATCTGGGCGGCGGCGCATCGATCAAAGCTGGCTTCGCAGACGGCGACGATGTCGACCCGACAAGCGCTGGCTTTGGTAGCGCGCTTTCAGACGCAGAGTACGACTTCGGTATCTCGATGTCCTTCTAATCCCTCAGGGATTGGAAACAGGGAAGAGCGGGCCATTCGCCCGCTCTTTTCTTTTTGGCGAGACGGAATAGAACGAGGTCATGAGCCTCGAAGATATCCAAACCCGCCTTGCAGCCGCCGCCGATAAACACGGCCGTAACGCCGAAGACATCCACCTGATCGCCGTCAGCAAGGTCCAGCCGCTCGAACGTGTCGAAGCCGTTCTCGAACAGGGTCACCGTATCTTCGGTGAGAACCGCGTGCAGGAAGCCCAGGGCAAATGGCCCGACTTCAAAGCGCGCTTCGACGGAATCGAACTCCACCTCATCGGCCCGTTGCAAACCAACAAGGCCCGCGCCGCCATCGAGCTCTTCGACGTCATCCATACCGTCGACCGCCCGAAACTGGCCCGCACCCTCGCCCGCATCACAGACGAAGTCGGCAAAACACCCGACATCTTTGTGCAAGTGAACACCGGCGACGAAAGCCAGAAAGCGGGCTGCGCCATCGACGACGCCGACGACCTGATCGCCCTTTGCCAGGACCTTGGCCTCCCATTGAAAGGGTTGATGTGCATCCCGCCCATCGACGAGGCCCCCAGCCTCCACTTCGCACTGCTGGCAAAGATCGCCGCCCGGAACGGTCTGACAGGCTTGTCCATGGGCATGAGCAGCGACTTCGAAGAGGCCATCGCCCAGGGCGCCACACACATCCGCGTGGGTTCCGCCATCTTCGGCGCACGCGACTACGGCTGAACGATCAACCGCGTCTCGTATCTGATGCGCGGCACGATCCACGCCAGATGATCGGGCCGAAGCCCAATGCACCCCTCGGTCGGCACACCTGCACGCCGCCAGCGATGGATGAAGATTGCCGAGCCACGCCCGGCCATGGCATAGGGCCAGTTCCAGTCGGTCAGGATCACCAGATCGTATAGCGAATCGGCCCGCCTCAGCCGCTCATGCGAGGCCGCAAAGGGCGCGCACACCATCAGGTTGTAATCCTCGTGCCCTGGGTCGTCGCACCACAAATCCCCCGGCCGGATCGGCACAGCCCAATCCACGGGCCGCGCGATGCGATCAGGCCGATATAGCAACCCAACCAACCGATGCACGCCCAAAGGGGTCCCTCCATCGCCTTCGCGCTTGTCGGTAACAATGCCGCCGCGCCCGACGACACAAGGAAACCGGCGCCCGTGAAACCGCATGCCCGACGACGTGACGACCATGTCCGTTCTTCTTGGCAAAAATATCCCGGAGGGGTCCGGGGAGGCAGAGCCTCCCCGGCAGATCGGCGCCAAAGGCGCCGACACCGTCAAAGCAGATGCCCCGACTTCCGTGCCTTTGCGTCCAAGTAATCCGCATTCTCAGGCCGACGCCCGACCTTCAACGGCACACGCTCGGCCACCTCGATGCCATGCGATGTCATCATATCGACCTTCGCTGGGTTGTTCGTCAGTAACCGCACCCGCGAAAACCCCAGCCTTTTCAACAGGTCCGCCCCTGTCCGAAAATCCCGCTCGTCATCCTCGAAGCCCAACCGGTGGTTGGCCTCGACCGTATCAAACCCCTGATCCTGCAGTGCATAGGCCCTGAGCTTGTTGGCAAGCCCGATGCCACGGCCCTCCTGGCTCAGGTACAACAGCACGCCTGTACCTTCTTCGCCCATCTGGGAAAGCGCGGCACTAAGCTGCGGGCCACAATCGCACTTGAGGGACCCAAGCACATCGCCTGTGAAACAGGCCGAGTGCAATCGCGCCAGCACCGGTTCCGATCGCGCAGGCCGCCCGATCTCGACCACCACATGGTCTTCCCCACCATCGTCGGGACGAAAGACATGCACGCGCCCCGCCGAGGACACCTCGATCGGCACCCGGCCCGAGACGATGTTCTCATGCGCCACAGGGGCCGCCAGCAGCACGGCCGTCGTCGCCGCCTCCAGCACCGTCCAATCAGACGCAGGCGCCGCTGACAACGGCACCACCAGCGCCGCAGGTAAAAGCCGCGCCGACTTCACCAGTTGCAGCGCAATTCGCTCGAACAAGGCGTCGCCCTCCCGCAGCGTCTGGAACGGCCCCTTCATCGGCTGCGACAGGTCATCTTGCGGATCCGCCACGGCGCGCACCCAAGCTGCCGTTGCATCGCGCGGCAAGGCGATCCGCGCCAAATCGCCGTCATATGCACGTGCCCGCAAGGTCTCGGCCCGCCGCGACGTGACCGCCAGAACCGGCGTGCCCAACGCCCGAAGTGCCTCGAACCGCTCATCCTGCAGCCCATCTGCCGCCACCACCGCCACCCGCTGCGCGCCCTCCTGCAGCACGACAGGCAAGCCCAACCGCAAGTCGGTCCGGGCGCGCGCAAGACGCTCTGTCGGGGTCGGGATTAGGCTCATGGCGTCATCTAATGCGTTTCCGGGTGGGAAGAAAACAGCCTTCCATCTGCAACAAAGGTCACCGGGGCGTGAGAAATGCCGCCCTCCTTTGAAATGAAGCTGAAACAAATCCCACTTGCCTGACACGAGCCTGTGAGGTCCTGCAGCAAAACTTGCAAGACGCATTCTCCGAACGCATGTCTTGGGCAACGAAGCGAACGGAGACCGACATGGCGCAGACCTTGAAGAAAATCCTGCTTGTCGACGATGACGATGACCTGCGCGAGGCGCTTGGCGAACAGCTGGTCATGACCGAAGACTTCGACGTCTTCGAAGCCGCCGATGGCGCGGGCGCCATGGAAAAGGCGAAACAGGGCATCTACGATCTCGTGATCCTCGACGTGGGCCTACCCGACACTGATGGTCGCGAACTTTGCAGGGTGCTTCGCAAACACGGCGTGAAATGCCCTGTTTTGATGCTGACAGGCCATGATTCGGACGCCGATACGATTTTGGGCCTCGATGCAGGCGCAAATGACTACGTTACGAAGCCCTTCAAGTTTCCGGTACTCTTGGCCCGCATTCGCGCACAACTCCGCCAGCACGAACAGTCCGAAGACGCCGTCTTCCAGCTTGGGCCATACACGTTCCAGCCTGCTCAGAAGATGTTGATTACAGAGGAGGAAAAGAAGATTCGCCTAACCGAGAAAGAGACGAATATCCTCAAGTTCCTCTATCGCGCAAGCGAAGGTGTGGTGGCCCGTGACGTGCTTTTGCACGAAGTCTGGGGCTACAACGCGGGTGTCACAACGCACACACTCGAGACACATATTTACCGTCTGCGGCAAAAAATTGAGCCAGATCCCTCAAATGCGCGTTTACTGGTAACTGAGTCGGGCGGCTACCGGTTGGTCGCGTGATGAAAAAGCTTGATTTGGATCAATGCTGACCGATCCGAAGCAAGTTTAGATGAAACGGATCCCGTTTCCGTGTCCGGGTTATGGCATGGTACCTCCCTGTTGGACTGGCCGGGCCTTGCGCCCGGCCTTTTTTCTTTTTGCAGGCGCATTGCGAACTTATGGCCTGCGTGATCCATCTTGTGATTAGATCGCATTGTGTAGAATTTTCAGTAAAGGAATATTCAATGGAGCGATTGATTCTGGCGTTTGCACTCGCGCTCTGCCCGTTGGCAGCCACCGCCGAAAGCCTGATGTTCGAGTATTACGCAACGCTTAGCCCGAACGACACTTACAACTCGCGCGGCCAACCGTTGAATGACGTTTGTGGGATCGTCCAGCAAGACCGTGCCAACGTTCACAAGTTCGGGAACCCCGATGGCGACCAGCCCGACGGTTTCTTCACCACTCCTGCGCGCCGCGCTATGATCGCTGGGAAATGCGACTATGTGCGCAGCTATCACACCGTGGACCGCATTCGCAGCCAGTTCATCGGCTTCGTCCTCGTGCGCGTCTACGGCGCTGGTGGAACTGTAACCCGTGTTCAAATCCTCGAAGCCGCGGGGTGAACGCTCGGATCACAGCAGACGAAGCTGACGCTCCTCGATCCCAAGGTCCTGAAGAATTCCGGGTATCTTTTTCTTCACCTTGAAGAAGCCTGCCGTCGCATATGGCCAGATCGCCGCGTCCCAGTCCCGGCGCAATTCGACAAGCCGCAGGCCCGCCGACGCAAGCTCCGGCTCTGCTGCGGTCATCCAGTCCCGAAGCGGGCCTTCGGGGATGTAGCCCGTCACAATCTGCTCAGCGCTCGCGTCCCTCGCCCAGCGGACAAGCATGCGCGGGTCCCTTGCCTCGAGTGTGGCCACCGGCTTTCCGATGCGACGGGCCGTGTCCGCCAGGGCGTCGGCTTCGAACTGTGTGACGATCTCGGATGCCGGCTCGGTCGAACGAAGGTGGCTCGCCGTCAAGACCGCAAGACCCTCGGCCGCGGACACATCGACCGGCCAGCTTTCCGGGTGGCAATCCTCTTCCGTGATAAACAGTGCAAACGGCGCATCGGGGCGCAGAGACGTGGGGGCCCGGCACGGGCCCACCGGTGGCAATCCATCGGGCTCCGTCCAATCCAGCGGCTCCGGCACTTCGTTCAGATCGGACGGGCGCGGCGTCAAACGCTGGTGCGTGAATTTCGAGATGTTCCAAGCCTGCGCCACATAATGCTTGCCGCGCGTATGCAAGCCGGCCACCCAACGCCAGCTCAAGGTGTTCGAGGCCGGGTCCCCATCCAACAGATGCCGATAGAAAAAGTCGGCCCCCAGCCGCCAGGGCAGATCAAGGGTGAATACCCAGATCGAGGCAAACCACATGCGCGCGTGGTTATGCAGGTACCCGGTGCCGGTTAGCTCTTCCACCCAACCGTCGAAACATTCCAGGCCGGTCCGCCCGTCCTCTGCCGCAGCCAGACGCTTTGCAAGCTGCCGGTCCTCGGCAAGCGCGGCGCGGTCCCGCGCCAAGCCGTCCACATAGGCACGCCAAACCAGGGGACGCCGCTCAAGCCAGCCTTTGAAGTAGCCGCGCCAGAAAACCTCTTGGATGAACTTCTCCGCGCCATTGATGCCATGGTCCGCCATGGCGGACGCCACAAGCTCTTCCTCAAGCACCAAACGCCGCCGCACATAGGGCGACAGGCACGACACGGCAGAATGCTGTCCGGGCCCCCGGTCGTAGTTACGCCCCGAGGCGTATCGCCTTCCCATACGGGGACGAAACGCTTCCAACTCGGCCAGAGCCGACGCCCGGCTTGCCGTTTTCCAGTTCTGTCGCTACTCGCTCATACCCCCCACATGGCGCGCGACCCGCGAATGTCGAGGTTCACTCACGCGACAGAAAAGGCCCCGGCAGATGCCGGGGCCTTTGATGTTTCGAAAGACCTGCCTACTCGGCCGCTGTGGCCTCGGCACTCGTCGTTGTCGCGACCCCCGCAGCGGCGCGTTTGCCGTCCATATAGATCGCCTTCACCAGCGCGATGCACTGCAACACCATCACGATCGAGAACGGGAAGGCCCCGATCACCATCGCCGTCTGGATCGCCTTGTGCCCACCGGCCACCAAAAGCGCGGCCACCACGGCCCCCAGCGCGATCCCCCAGAAGTAGATGTGGGGGCGTGCCTTCGGCCCTTCGTCACCGGCTGCATTGATCGTGTTGACGATCAGCACCGCTGAGTCCGCTGTGGTGACCAGATAGGTCATCAGCAGAACGACGATCACCACCGACATCAACCAGCCCAGCATATCGGTCAGCAAGAAGTTGACCGCGGCAAAGATCTTGTCACCATCCGGCGCGCCCGAGATCAGGCCATTGGCGCCACCGTTCAGCTCCAGATCTATCGCTGTGCCACCAGCCCAGGTGAACCAGACAAAGCACATCAGCGACGGCACAAAGATCGCGCCAAGCACGAACTCGCGGATCGTCCGACCCTTGGAGATACGGGCAAGGAACAGACCCACGAAGGGCGCGAAAGCGATCCACCAGGCCCAGTAGAAGACCGTCCAGCCGCCCTGCCAGCCCGAAAGCTGCGTCGCCACGCTGTCTTCCACGCCGTCAGCGCGCCAGACCGTGAAGAGCATCTCTGGCAAGGCCACGATGTAGTCGAACAAACCGACGACAAGCGCTTGGATGCCGAAGAAAGTCGACCCGAAAAGAAGGAAGAACAACAACAGGAAGACCGACAAACCCATGTTCAGGTTCGACAGCCACTTGATGCCCTTGCCAACACCGGAAAGTGCCGAAAGCGTCGACGCCCCCATGATCACCAGAATGGCAACCACAATGCCCAGGGTATTCGCTGTGCCGCCTTCATTGACCAGTCCGGTCACTCCGATGCGCGTCAACCCGGCTACGAACTGCTCCACACCGAAGCCAAGCGTCTGCGCCACACCCAGGATAGTGGCAACCACGGCGACGATATCGATCAGGTGACCCAAACCGCCCGACAGGGACTTGCCGAATAGTGGCGTCAGCGACGACCGCATCGTCAGCGGCAAACCGCGCCGATAGCAGAAGAACCCAAGTGCCAGGCCCGCAATGGCATAACAGGCCCAGGCCCCGAAGCCCCAATGCAGGAACGACCACTTATATGCGCTCCGAATGGTCTCGGCACTGGCGCCTTCGACAAACCCCTGAATGACGTCCGGGTTATTGTTGAAATGGTAAACCGGCTCGGCCACCGCCCAGGTCAGCATGCCGACGCCGATCCCAGCACCGAACATCATCGAAAACCAAGAGAAATTCGAAAACTCCGGCTCATCCGTCTCAAGCCCAAGCTTCAGACGCCCAGCCGCGGGCCAGATTGCCAGCAGCACGCACAGCACCACGAACAACGCAACGATCCAGATGTACCAGGACGCTGTGTTCGCCAGAATGAACGAATTGATGCTGTTCAGAACGGCCCCCGATTGCTCGGGAAAGGCGACAGCCCAGATAACCAACAATCCCACAATCACTTTCGAGGCAATGGCCACGTGACGACTGAACCCGGCATAAAAGCCGGAGTCCGCCGTCGGGATATGAAGATCCATCAACGGTGGTTTTACCGACATTCGAAGTGCTCCCTTTGTTTTTGTAACAAAACTGTAAGCACCGAATTGCCGGAACACCTAGAATTAGTTTTTGCCCGATTCTCCATGAGAAACCGCGCGCAATCGCCAAAGCACGCGCAGTTTCAATTTTATTTCAATTAGTTAGCCGACTTCGAACACCATGGGACGGACCTGACTAAACAATCCTGTCGCCTCCAGATCGGCCAACGCCTTTGCCGGAACCGGCTCGTCGACGTACAAAAGGGCGATGGCATCGCCGTTCTTTTCCGACCGCCCCAGTGTAAAGTTCGCGATGTTCACGCCGTTCGACCCCATCGACATGCCCAAGGCGCCGATAATGCCCGGGACGTCCTCATTGGTCGTGTAAACCATGTGCTCGCCAATTTCGGCATCGATATTGATGCCCTTGATCTGGATGAACCGCGGCTTGCCGTCGCTAAAGACCGTACCCGCAATCGAGCGCTCGCGCTGGTCCGTCACGACCGTCAACTTGATATAGGCGTCGAACACGCCTGACTTTTCCTGCGTGGTGGTCGAAACACTCACGCCCCGGTCTTTCGCCAGAACGGGGGCCGAGACCATGTTCACTTCCGGGTTCGACGCTTTCAGGATGCCCGCCACCGCCGCCGCGTTCAGGGCGGCGGTGTTCATCTCGGACACTTCACCGTTGTAAAGAATGTTGATCGCGCGAATGGGCTCGTCCGTCAGTTGGCCGACGAAGGACCCAAGATGGCCCGCCAGCTTGACCCAAGGTCCCATCACCTTGGCTTCCTCCGCCGTGACAGATGGCATGTTCAGCGCATTGGTCACGGCACCCGTCAGCAGGTAATCCGACATCTGCTCGGCGACCTGCAAGGCCACGTTCTCCTGCGCTTCCGTCGTGGACGCGCCCAGATGCGGGGTCACGACCACGTTCGGCAGGTTGAAGAGCGGCGACGCTGTGGCGGGCTCCTCGGCAAAAACATCGAATGCAGCACCGGCAACGCGGCCATCCTTCAAAGCCTCGGCCAACGCCGCCTCATCGACCAGACCGCCACGGGCGCAGTTCACGACCCGCACGCCCGGCTTCAGCTTGGCGATGGCCTCCGCCGACAGGATGTTCCGCGTCTTATCGGTCAGCGGCACGTGGAAGGTGATGAAATCGGAACGCGCCCAAAGCTCGTCCAGTTCCACCTTATCGACGCCCATCTTGTCGGCGCGCTCTTTGCTCAGGAAGGGATCATAGGCAATCACCTTCATCTGAAGCGCACGTGCACGTTCAATGACGATGGACCCGATATTGCCCGCGCCGACGACGCCAAGCGTTTTCGAGAACAACTCAACGCCCATGAACTTCGACTTCTCCCACTTTCCGTCGTGGGTCGATGCACTGGCTTCGGGAATTTGACGCGCAACAGCGAACATCATTGCGATGGCATGTTCGGCAGTCGTGATCGAGTTGCCGAAAGGCGTGTTCATTACGATCACGCCTCTCTTAGAGGCCGCCGGAATGTCGACGTTGTCGACCCCGATCCCTGCGCGGCCAATGACCTTCAGGTTGGTCGCGGCGGCCAGCACCTTGTCGCTGACCTTGGTGGCTGACCGGATGGCCAAGCCGTCATAGTCGCCAATGACCTCCAGCAGTTTTTCTTTGTCCTTCCCGATGGACGGGTCGAAGGTGACATCGATGCCGCGATCCTTAAAGATCTGAACGGCGGTTTCAGAAAGTTTGTCCGAGACGAGTACTTTGGGGGCCATGGGTTAATGGTTCCTGAATTGTACGTTTGGCAATTTTGGGGTCCGGAGACATGTACATTTGTCAAAAATCCGGACCGCACGCATGCGTTGATGATGTGTTAAGCGGCGTTGGCCAGTGAGGCGATCTCGGCCTCGAACGCCCAGTCGAGCCAGGGCAAAAGCGCCTCGATATCCGACCTCT
>JAAUYH010218935.1_pt1 | contig 30566 bp, 24 predicted proteins | sample 7278061 | NCBI WGS metagenome assembly JAAUYH01 (sample SAMN14350203, study PRJNA611818) | marine sediment metagenome | isolation source: surface marine sediment (0.6m) | place: French Polynesia: Moorea | collected 2018-08 | reverse complement strand
GCATCTCAATTTTGAGACACTTTCCATTGACTAACTTTACAGTTAGAGCAGTTTTACGAAACTGCTAAAAACAACACAACTTTCTTTATGCGGTCTGGACGGGACTCGAACCCGCGACCCCCTGCGTGACAGGCAGGTATTCTAACCAGCTGAACTACCAGACCGTGATGTATTTAATAGACTCAATTGGCGCCTTTCGACTTGCTCTGTTTCGAGGCAGACAGTCCCGAGTTCTCGGGATAACCAACTGAACCACCAGGCCAATTTTGTATTAAACTCTTATAAAAATTTCGATTTCTTTGTTGCTTTAGAAATCGCTCTCGTTTAAGAGCTTCTGTTCTAGATTTATATTCTTCATAGTAAACAAGTACCCAAGGCAACTTTTTACTTGTATATTTTGATAAACCCTCGTCATGAAAAGCCAAACGCCTTTGTAAATCATTTGTTTGACCTATATAAAAAGATTCATCCTTTTTACTCGACAAAATATAAACGTAAAACATGTAAAGAACTTTCGCATGCAACTCTGGAGACAGGCAGCCCCGAGAACTCGGGGTAACCAGCTGAACTACCAGACCGTTGCTCAATTAGCGGTTGCAAATATAGTTTGGTTTTCTAAATATGCAAAGCATTTTTTTAACTTTCTCATAAAAATCGCTGCCTGCTTACCAAATAAGTTGTCAAAACCTGATCAAAGCCCTGATTGATGTCAACCGGTACATAATCTATCTTATATTGCATACATTTCATTTTCAAATTATTGAAATACGCATCCACCGCTTTTTTATAATTCTCTTTGACAGTATCTGCGTACAAATTAATAGTGTCACCGGTCTCCACATCTATAAAACGCTTTGGGCGGTTGTCAAAATCAAAATTCAATTCATGCTTGGCATCATAAGTATGAAAAAAGATCACCTCATGTTTATTGTACTTCAAATGTCTTAATGCCTCAAAGAGCTCATCTTCATTTTTATCAGACTGAAACATATCTGTAAACAAAAAGATCATCGATCGCCGATGCACTTTGTCAGCGATTTCATGTAATGCACTATACGTTGCGGTCTTTTTTTTAGGAGTCGTATTCAAAATCTTTTGAAGATTCGTCAATAACATGCGCCGATGACGCTCACTTCCTTTGGCAGGCGCATAGTATTCGCTCTTATCAGCATAAATACTTAATCCGTACGCGTCGCGTTGACGTTTCAAAATTTCCAGCAACGCAGCCGCTGCTACCACAGAAAAACTGATTTTATTTAGCTTATCTATCGTGTAGGTTTCCAATTTCGGATAATGCATTGACGCCGAGTTATCGAGTATTAAATGGCAGCGTAAATTAGTTTCTTCTTCATATCGCTTTACAAATAGCTTATCGGTCTTGGCATATAACTTCCAGTCAATATGACGCGTGCTTTCCCCCTTGTTGTACAAACGATGTTCGGCAAACTCTACTGAAAAGCCATGAAACGGACTCTTATGCATACCGGTAATAAAGCCTTCAACCACCTGGGTGGCCAATAACTCCAAATTACCAACTTCTTTTATATTTTTAACCTCAGAGAGTTTCATACATATCTTAAGTTTGACAAAATAAAAAAAGGCCTGGCAACAGCCAAACCTTTTAACGTATTATTACTGTAGTGAACTTATACTAAAGCTTCCAATTTTTCAGTATAGGTGGCCTTTGGCGCCACACCTACTTGTTTGTCGACAACTTCGCCATTCTTAAAAATCAAAACAGTAGGTATATTTCTTACACCATACTTGGCGGCAAATTCCTGGTTCGCATCAACATCCAATTTTCCAACAACAGCTTTACCATCAAAGTCACTACTTAATTCTTCAACTGTTGGGGCCAACATTCTGCAAGGCCCACACCATGCAGCCCAAAAATCTACCAATACCGGTTTATCTGATTGCAATACTACCTCATCAAAAGTAGCATCTGTAATTTCTAATGCCATTTTATAAATCTTTAAATTCTTAATTCTAGTTAATTACTCATGCAAAAGTAAGCAATTATTCTGCCAATATTTCTCCGGCTGCATTACTTTTGCTTATAATAGTATGTAAATTAATTATTTCCTTACAAACTAGAAAACCTGTCGGGCTATGGCTTTGATATTGGTCGATTTTCCCATAGAATAATAATGAACTAAAGGCACACCCGCTTTTATTAATTCTTTGCTTTGTTCCACACACCATTCAATACCCACTTGGCGTACCTCGGCGTTATCTTTGCATTTTACAATGGCCATAATTAGATCATCGGGTATATCGGTTTTAAAACGATGTGGAATTAAATTCAGGTGCTTTTTGATAGCTATGGGCTTCAGTCCTGGTATAATCGGAACAATAATCCCTTCTGACCTGCATTTGTCTACAAAATCAAAATATTTTTTATTATCAAAAAACATTTGTGTAACAATATAACTCGCTCCTTTTTTGATCTTTTTTTTCAGAAAATGTATATCAGAATCAAAACTTGGGGCTTCCATATGCTTTTCCGGATAGCCGGCGACCCCAATACAAAAATCGGTTTTGGAGGTATTCTGCAGTTCATCATCTAAATACTGGCCATTATTAAGGTCTTGAATTTGAGAAACCAACTCACAGGCATACTGATGCCCTTCCTTTTCGGGTTTAAAGTAAGTTTCACTTTTTACGGCATCACCACGTAAAGCCATCACATTCTCAATACCTAAAAAATCAAGATCAATCAAAAAGTTCTCGGTATCTTCTTTGGTAAAGCCACCACATAAAATGTGAGGTATCGCGTCTACCTGGTATTTGTTCTGAATAGCGGCACAAATACCGACGGTTCCCGGTCGTTTTTTAACTACTTGCTTTTTGAGCAAGCCATTCTCCAATTCTTTATAGGTATATTCTTCACGATGGTAGGTAACATCAATGAATGGCGGTTTGAATTCCATTAACGGATCGATGGTATCAAAAATCGATTGTATATGTTGCCCTTTTAATGGCGGCAGAATTTCAAAGGAAAACAATGTTCTTCCATTCGCTTTTTTTATATGTTCAGTTACTTTCATATTTATTTCCCGTGCAAACGGGTAACTTATTTAATTAATTATTGATTTGTCGCCAGGTTCGGACTTAACCATTTTCTGGCTTCACTTTCACTAATATCTCGACGCTTCGTATACTCTTTTAATTGATCTTCGGTTATTTTTCCCAGTCCGAAATATTTTGATTCAGCATTGGCAAAATAATAACCACTAACACTTGCAGCCGGCCACATCGCTAAACTTTCGGTCAGTTTCACACCGATAGTGCTTTCAACATCCAATAACTTCCAGATGGTTTTCTTTTCAAGGTGATCAGGGCACGCGGGATAGCCAGGTGCTGGACGAATACCCTTATAGTTTTCTTTAATTAATTCTTCATTAGACAAATTTTCATTTTCAGCGTACCCCCAATGCTTTATTCTGACTTCTTCATGCAGGTATTCCGCATAGGCCTCAGCCAAACGGTCAGCTAAGGCTTTTACCATAATCGAGTTATAATCATCGCTTTCATCTTCATATTTTTTCGCGATTTCATCTGTTCCGAATCCGGCAGAAACACAAAAACATCCTATGTAGTCTTGCAATCCGGTCTCTTTAGGAGCAATGAAATCCGCTAGAGCATAATTGGGCTTACCCTCTCTTTTTTTTAGCTGTTGGCGTAGCGTTAGGAACTTTGATTTCTCACCATTATTCGATATAACTTCAATATCGTCATCAATTGCATTCGCAGGAAATAGCCCAAAAACAGCTTTAGCCTTTAGCAACTTTTCTTCAATAATTTGATCAAGTAATTCTTTGGCGTCATTAAATAATTCTGTGGCTTGCTTGCCCACCAGTTCATCCGATAAGATATTCGGGTACCGTCCATGCAAATCCCAAGAACGAAAGAACGGACTCCAATCAATATAGTCTTTTAGAATTGAGATATCTAAGTCTTCAATTACATGGATGCCTATGTTATTCGGTTTTTTAATCTCGGCCACTTGCCAGTCTATCTTATAGCTCCTTTTTCTGGCCTCTTCAATCGAAATGTATTCTTTTTGCTTACCACGATTTAAAAATTGCGTGCGAAATGCATCGTATTCTTCCCGAATCTCTTCTTTATATGCGGTATTATTTTCTTGAAGCAAGCTCCCCACCACCGTAACTGCCCGGGATGCATCATTAACGTGCACCACAGTATTTTGGTATTTAGGTGCTATTTTAACCGCTGTATGTGCCCGTGACGTTGTGGCGCCACCGATTAATAATGGTGTTGTTAATTCTTGCTTTTGCATTTCACTTGCCAGGTAGACCATTTCATCTAATGAAGGAGTTATAAGCCCGCTTAGACCTATGACATCAACTTGCTCTTTTTTAGCAACCTCCAGAATTTTTTCTGGGGGCACCATCACACCTAAATCTATGATTTCGTAATTATTACATCCTAAAACAACACTGACTATATTTTTACCAATGTCGTGTACATCCCCTTTTACTGTAGCCATTAAGATTTTTCCGTTTGACGGCTTCGCACTGTCTTTTTCCTTTTCGATATAGGGTTGTAAATAGGCAACCGCCTTTTTCATTACACGAGCAGATTTTACTACTTGAGGCAAGAACATTTTTCCGCTTCCGAAAAGGTCTCCAACGACATTCATACCATTCATAAGATGATTCTCAATAACCTCTATAGGCTTTTCGACCGATTGCCGTGCTTCTTCCACATCTTCAATGATAAAAGCGTCAATACCTTTTACCAAGGCGTGGGTTAAACGCTCCTGCAAAGTGTCATTTCGCCACTCTTGTGCTTTTACAGAGGATTCTTTTTTTATTCCTTTGACGGTTTCAGCAAAATCCAGCAATCTTTCTGTGGCATCGTCACGTCGATCAAGCAGAACGTCTTCCACATGTTCCAGCAAGTCTTTAGGAATTTCATCGTAGACCTCTAGCATAGCCGGGTTTACGATACCCATCGTCATGCCGTGTTGAATAGCATGGTATAAAAATGCCGAGTGCATGGCTTCCCGCACAGTATTATTTCCTCGAAAAGAAAAGGAAACATTGCTCACACCTCCACTCACATTGACATGTGGAAGATGTTCGCGAATCCATTTCGTCGCTTTGAAGAAATCGACCGCATTTTTTCGATGTTCTTCCATGCCTGTTGCCACAGGAAAAATATTAGGGTCAAAAATGATATCCTCAGGCGGAAAATTGATACCATCAACCAAGAGTCCATAAGACCTTTCACAAATCTCAACACGACGTTCATACGTGTCCGCCTGACCAATCTCGTCAAAAGCCATCACAATTACTGCGGCACCATAGCGCTTGATTAAAGTTGCCTGTCGAAGAAATTCTTCTTCACCTTCCTTCAGCGAGATAGAATTCACAACACTTTTGCCTTGAACGACTTGCAAACCAGCTTCGATAATTTCCCATTTCGAACTGTCAATCATGATTGGCAGTTTGGCGATTTCGGGCTCAGAAGCGATGAGGTTAAGAAACTGAACCATTGCAGCTTTGCCATCAATCATTCCTTCATCCATATTGACATCAATGATCTGCGCACCCCCTTCAACCTGATGACGGGCCACTTCTAAAGCTTCACCAAACTTATCTTCCTTGATGAGTCGCAAAAACCTGCGCGAACCGGTAACATTGGTTCGCTCACCTACATTAATGAAGTTACTTTGCGGAGTAACGACCAGGGGCTCGAGGCCACTCAATTTTAGATATCTATTCTCGCTAATCATCTCTGTTTACTACGCATCTTCGTCTAAAATTCCTGCTTTTGAGTTGATTGTTCGTGGTTTATATTTCTTCGCTATATCAACGATGGCTTTAATATGATCTGGTGTTGTGCCGCAGCAACCACCGATGATATTTATCAATCCGTCCTTCAAATAACTTTCTATTAATTGTTGCATTTCTTTAGGTGACTGATCGTATTCTCCAAAAGCATTGGGTAGGCCGGCATTCGGGTGTGCTGATATGTTTATATCTGTGGCACGCGATAAGCGTTGCAAATACGGTTTTAACTGCTCCGCACCTAAAGCGCAATTGAATCCTACAGATAGTAAATCAATATGAGCAATTGAAATCAAAAAAGCCTCAACAGTCTGGCCTGACAACGTTCTTCCAGAAGCATCTGTAATCGTGCCTGAAACCATTACCGGAATGTCGATTTGTAATTCTTCTTTCACTTCTTCAATCGTGAAGAGTGCAGCCTTTGCATTAAGGGTGTCAAAAATGGTTTCAACCAACACTACGTCTACACCACCTTCAATTAATGCTTTCACTTGTTCTTTATAGGCAATTCGCAGTTCTTCAAAAGAAACAGCTCTGTACTCTGGTCTGTTAACGTCTGGTGAAAGGCTTGCCGTTTTATTAGTTGGCCCAATGGACCCCGCCACAAAACGTGGCTGTTCAGGATTCTTTTTTGTAAACTCTTGAGCCACTTCCTTGGCTAACCTGGCAGACTGGTAATTCAGTTCATAGACCAAATCTTCCATGTCATAATCGGCCATGGCGATGGTAGTGCCAGAAAATGTATTCGTTTCAACAATATCGGCTCCGGCTTCAAAATAGTTATGGTGCACTTCTTTTATTGCCTGTGGCTGCGTGATCGACAACAGGTCATTATTCCCCTTTAAGGGAAGGTGATACTCCTTAAACCGCTTACCCCGAAAATCTTCTTCCGTAAAATTATAGCGCTGCAACATGGTACCCATTGCACCATCAAGCACTAAAATTCGTTTCTGTATTTCCTCGAGAATTCTTGACATATCAATTCTAATTACAAGAAATAGTATCAAGAAAGTTATATAGAAGAATATATCCTTCGTTATCTATTCCCAATTTTGGGATAGAATGTAGCACCTTCTTTGACAGACAAAGGGTTGCTAAGGTTTCACAGGGTCTAGTCCCTCCACCTTTCTTGATAACAAATCAATAAAGTATTGAACTTACTGGCTACAAATATTCAGCTTTTACAATTTAATTTCCAAATTTTTAATGGTATTTTTCCTAATATCATTTTTATAAGTACATTTGTAGCCGATTTTTTGAGGAAAAATTTGAGCTGATTGCAACCTCGTTTAAAAATGCTAAAACAGTAATGTAGTACTCCTTTAGGCGACCAAAGCAATCTTAATTTATTTTAATTTTTTAAACAAGTTTTATGCCTTACTTATTTACCTCTGAAAGTGTTTCAGAAGGACATCCTGATAAAGTGGCCGACCAAATATCTGATGCACTTATCGATAATTTTTTAGCATTTGATCCCGAATCTAAAGTAGCGTGCGAGACTTTAGTGACAACCGGGCAAGTTGTTTTGGCAGGGGAGGTAAAATCTACAACGTATTTAGATGTTCAGCAAATTGCCAGAGACGTAATTAATAAAATTGGATATACCAAAGGTGAATACATGTTTGATGGTAATTCTTGTGGTGTATTTTCGGCGATCCATGAGCAATCTGACGATATTAACAGAGGCGTTGATAGAGCTTCCAAACATCAACAAGGTGCTGGTGACCAGGGAATGATGTTTGGTTACGCTACTAAAGAAACTGATAATTACATGCCTTTAGCGCTTGACCTGTCGCATCAGATATTGATTGAGCTCGCTGCTTTACGCAGGGAAAATGAACTCATAAAGTATCTCCGCCCTGATGCAAAATCTCAGGTAACCATAGAATACTCAGACGATAATAAACCTCAGCGCATTGAGGCGATAGTCATTTCGACACAACATGATGATTTTGCTTCTGATGACGCCATGCTTGACACTATCAGAAAGGATATTGTCGAAATATTAATCCCAAGAGTTAAGGCGAAATTAAAACCTGAAATTCAGGAATTATTTAATGATAATATCAAATACCATATTAACCCTACCGGTAAGTTCGTTATTGGCGGACCTCATGGAGATACGGGTTTGACCGGAAGAAAAATAATTGTTGACACCTATGGCGGAAAAGGTGCTCATGGAGGGGGTGCTTTTTCAGGAAAAGACCCAAGCAAGGTAGATAGAAGTGCCGCTTACGCCACACGCCATATTGCGAAGAATTTGGTGGCTGCCGGAGTGGCTGACGAAATTTTGGTTCAGGTTTCGTATGCTATTGGTGTGGTAGAGCCAATGGGCATTTTTGTCGATACCTATGGAACTTCGAAAGTTGATTTATCTGACGGTGAAATTGCCAAAAAAGTAGCTGACATCTTTGATATGCGCCCTGCAGCAATTGAAGAACGCTTAAAACTGCGCCAACCAATGTATAGTGAAACTGCTGCTTACGGCCATATGGGCAGAAAAAATGAACTGGTTTCTAAAACATTTACGCAGCCCAACGGCACCACCAAAACCCTGGAAGTAGAATTATTTACTTGGGAAAAATTAGATTATCTAGAGACGGTTAAAAAAGCATTTGACTTATAAAAAGCGCTGAGTTGAGCCTTTTTTATAGGTTATACCTCAATCTAAAAGTTACAAAGCGCGGCTGAATGAAGTAATCATTGCTACTCACTGATACACCAGAATTGGAACTTTGACTTTGGGTTGTTGTATCTAGTAAATTTGTAGCTTTCACCTCGTATTCCCATTTGCTGTCTCTATTCTTCTTATAGGCCAATGAAGCGTCCCAGAATTCAAATTCATTAAGTGTTTGGTCTTCATCCTTAAAGCTATTGTAAGAATATTCGGTTCTGAAGGTGATTGATTTGAATAACAAAGCATCAAAGCTTACGGAAGGTGCATTGGTATAAAATTTTGTTCTGTTAGCGCCCTGGTCATTGTCTTGTATCACATAACGGTAGCCAATTTCAAAGTTGGGTGCCTCCCTGAAATTCGTGCTTAACCCGGCCCGATAGGTTTGCGAATAATTTTCATTTACTGAACGCTCGTTTCCGATAAACTGGTTAAACTTGGTATAACTGAAATTACCATTGAACGTTCCCCTGAACTTTCCGAACGAGCGTTGAAATCTGCCACGTGCCGTGAGACTTTCATCTGCAAAATTAGAATTAAAAGGTGTACTCGTTCTCACTACGCTTTCAAAATCAACAATATTCCGGATTCTATCGATACTTTTGTTGTAATTGACAATGGCAAAGATGTTGGTATAGTTAAACAGATTAAAACTAAAATAAGAGAGGCTTACATTATGTGATAAGGCGCTTTCCAATTGCTGATTTCCAGCTACTATTGAATTATAATTATTTAAAACCAGTCCTCTTGCCAATTGGGTAATATCGGTAAAATCAGTTTGCATGCGATAATTAAATATCAATTGTTCACTATTCTTAAGTTGAACCCTGGTATTAAAGTCGGGTAAAATCCTGAAAAAATTATCGGTATAATCAATTCCTAACTGCTCATTCCTGGCGTTGTATGCATGTGCTGAAAGCCCTGGTGTGAACGTAAAAATACCTGACTTTATCCTGTAGTGCACCGCTGCGTAGACATCCGTGAAGGTATAATTCACATCATTTGCATCGAGGCCTTCATTGGTAGTTGGTATTGGGTCAAATCGGGAACCATCGTCCAAAAACTGAAAAATCTCAGAATCGAACTTTTGATTGCTGTAAATCGTACCAATGGTGAAATTAATATCACTTTTCTGATTCAATACATTCCAATAATCCAATTTGGCGTCCAGTTGATTTGATTTTACGCGCTTTTCCTGTGCAATATCGTACCCTACCTGTAAATTATTTAGCCCCAAGCCATTTGCCGTTGTTTCATAATTCTCTTTATTCTCAAGAAAAGCATTGTAAAACGGGTCCTCATCCTTTAAAAGGTGTTGTACTTCGAGGGCGAAAATATTCTTATCGTTTAATGTGTAGTAATAATTCAAGTTTTGGTTAATGCTGTATGGGTTGACCTCTTCATATTCATTTATCGCACCCAAAACAGATGAGAATACATTTTGATTCTGTGATTCTTTTGATAATCTCCCCAGCACATCATAGTCTAATTGATTATTGCTGTTTGGCTTGTATTTAGCGCTCAATTTCAGCATTCCCAAATCGCTTTTTTGCTCTGTAAACCCCTCTGTGGTCTCATCAGGAACCTGAAGATCGGGATTTGTAAATTGAACTGCACTATTTTCTTGTAAATCATTACGATTACTCAGAAAAATGGCAAATCCACTAATATCCAAGGTCTTTTTCGGTGAATAGCTGAAATTGGCTGCGCCGAATTTTGTATTGATCTCTTTAGCGCGATTATTTTGCAGGGTCAAAAAGCCCAGGTCATTAGTACCCAAATCAATACTGGTACCACTTTGTCTACTGGGTCTTCTGAAGCCTCCCGAAAAATTGAAATAGTCACGTCTGGTAAAGGCAATTTCACCGATATTATTGAGGTCGGCGATGAGATTTAAGCTAAACTCCGGGCTGTAATAAAACATTTTTGGTTGCGTAATATACAATGCGTCTTCTTCAGAAGAACCACCTCCGGTTGTAATATCTCCAAACCAAAAGCGTTCTTTACCTTCTTTTAATTTAATATTGATGGCAACATTATCCTGGTTATTGGTCACAGCCCGTAACTGATCTACCTCGGCGTAGTTCTTTAATACCTGTACCTTATCAACGGCATTTGAAGGAATATTCTTTGTGGCCAACTTGCTGTCACCATCAAAAAAGTCCTTTCCTTCTACCATTACTTTAGTAACACGTTTCCCTTCTACTTCTATTTCACCATCATCATTGATTTCAACGCCAGGTAATTTTTTTAGTACATCTTCTAACTTGCGCTCGGTTCCGCTTTTAAAAGAATCTGCATTGTATACTAAGGTATCTCCTTTGATGGTTACCGGCATTTCATAGGTCAGTTCCACTTCATCTAAAGTTACATCTGACTTCAACTGAAAATCTCGAAAGATATCTTCCTCTTTTGTCTGAACCGTTTGCTCCGCAGTCTTCATGCCTATAAAGCTTACCTGAATTTTATACTGGGTATTGGGTTTTAAATTGAGCTTAAATCGTCCCTTATCATTTGTAATTGCATACGAATCCAATTTTTTAGTCTGCTGGTTGATAGCAATAACATTGGCCAATTCCAATGGTTTGCCTATGCTATCACTTACCACACCTTCAAATTTTACTTGAGCGCTGGACAGCGTAACTACAAACAGAAATAAAACAATAGATCCTAAATTTTTCATAAGTTATAAAACGACTAGCTCTGGTTTATCAAGATTTTATATCAACTTCGTCTACTTCTTCTTCCCCGGTACATTTCTCTCATTTCGGTCATTTTTTTGATCAAGGTTTCCTGATACTCTTTTTTCGTAATCTCTTTTCCTCGCTCAGGAGCTTTAATTTTAGCCTTTTCCTTGGGGTTCATGACTATTTTGGTACATAACATTGTTGTAGTTCCCGCACTTACCTCAAGAATCAGTCCTGGCAGCCCCCAATATTCTGACGGTCCATGGCCAACGGGTATCTGTGGTGTATACCAGGCCTCAATTTGTGTGAGTTTCTCAGCACTCTCATTTGTTCCTTCTTCATTATTTTCATCATTATTTGCCTGAGGTCTGCGTAATCTATCCCATGAAAATGAGTACCATAGCAATTCTGACGTCGGTACGGATGCGGTCGCTTTGAAACAGGTATAATTCCCAATCTGCTTTGTTTCGGCTGTCATATCCCATTCAATTTTCTGCAATTTATCTTTGACCAGAAACCGCTTACCATAGAATTCCTGATCTTGTAATAAGGTATTCGTTTTTACATTCTTATATTGATCGCCCTGTGCAAAGTTTTTCCCCCATGAATCGGTTGCTCCCGAAATTGCATCTAATTTATCTTCCTCTTTGAACATGGATTCCTCAAGAGTAAAGGTTAATACATAGGTCTTTTCGAGCCTGTTTTTTAAACGTGCTTGAACTTGTTTTTTTTGAGCTGCGCTCAGCCTGGCGCCCCATCTCCCCAGGTCTAATGTTGACTTCGAAGAGTAATATGCTTTCCCTTGAAAATCTTGAGTGCTTACATCGGTAGGCATCAATAACATAAGCCCTGAAATAATAAATTTTGAGATCAATGTTTCCATCTTATAAATTTTTTGTTTAACTTTTAAAAAATAAAATTAAACAAAATATGTCGTGTATGTTTGACAAACCTCTGATTTTAATAAAAGTTTAAGAGTTTCAAAGTGCGCATTGAGTTTCAAATTATGTCGAAAGACTTCTTCTATCTTATGTAATTGTATATAAATTCAACTTTCTGTCTTACAATGAATAACAACTATATTTAATACTTACACATGTCAAAATTTACTAGCACTTCCATTAACTCTAAATTTCATTTTAGGCAAAGAAAGTCGTATCCACCAGCAAAACTGTGGGTATTCGATACTTCGTTTCAATAAACTTATTGGGTTCTTATCCGTATGCCGTTTCCGCCGCGTCTTCCACGGAACATTTCTCGCATTTCCCCGGTTTTCTTTGCAACAATATCATCATATTCTTTACGCGTGACCTCTTTTCCTTTCGTAGGAGCCTTAATAGTTTCTTTTTCACCGGGGTTCAAAACAATCTTGGTGCAGAGAATCGTTGTTCTACCCGCATGCACTTCCAAGATCAGACCCGGCAAACCATAATACTCGCCCGGACCCTGACTCACAGGTATTTGTGGAGAATACCAAGCAGTGATCGTCATTTTTCTATTTTCGTCTTCAGCGTTCTCATCAGTATTTGATGAAACATTGGCAGAATCTTTAGCCTGAGCAGTCTCATTATTCGTCCTACCCCTGCGTATACTTGTCAAACTAAATTGACTGGCTTCGACTTCGGCAGTGGCCTTAAAACACATATACTGACCAATTTGCTTTGTCTCATCACCCACCACCCATTCGAACTTTCTCAGAGAGTCATTTATCAGGAATTGTTTGCCGAAAAATTCCTGCTCCTGCAAAAATTGGTTTGTCTTTATATTTTTATACTGTTTTCCGGGATTAAAACTTCCCATAATGGCAAAGCGGGTACCCCCTCCTCCTTGACCCGGCGCATCCAGGCGTTCTTCTTCTTTATATTGTGCTTCTTCTCTATTAAACGTTAATATGTAGGTCTTTTCCAACATGCTCTTCATGCGTTCTGCAATTCGCTTTTTCATGTCTTCAGACATCTCACGATTCCCAAAACGGCTCATATCTACCGTAGTCTTGCTCTGGTAATAAGCTTTCCCTTGAAAATCTTGTGCAATTAAATTAATAGAAGCTATTAATAAAATAACGAGGACGATTCTATTTTTCATTTCAAATTATTTACGAGTTGCTTCACAAATGTAAGTATGAAAATCGGGTTGGAGTGTTAAGCAGTGTTAACGTTTGTTAAGCGATACCAAATAATACAATTTTAACATTTACTTTTGAACTATGAACGGTTATAAATACAATTGGATACTTTATTTTATCGCCTTTGTTATTATTGGTACCATAGGAATTCAGATCTACTGGAACTATAAGAACTATGAAGTTAATAAAAGACAATTGTTGAACGAAGTTCAGGCAAGTTTAGATAATGCCATAGAATCATATTATGTAAATCTTGCTCAAAAAACCCATATTGGACGCTCCTTGGATTCCATTATTGGGGAACACACCTTATATAGAACAAGAGAAGTTAAAAACCTCCTAACTAATTTAGATTCCCTACAAACTATTGCATTAACTGATAGTGCAAATTCACAGGGCATATCTATCTTTCTCAACACCAATGATTCAGTTCAGCCTGCCTCAGTGAATATTTTTAATCCCGCAGAAAATGACACCGTATTCAGAAGGCGTGCGCGTCAATTCGCCAAAAGGGTTATTGTCTCTTTAACAAGAGATCCATTGGCCTTAACGGAAATTGACAGCCTTTTGAAGCTCGAATTCGCGAGAAAAAAGATTGATGTCCCCTATCGACTAAGTTTCAAAGCCCCAAGAGATACTATCAGAACCATAGGAAATCTTAAGAATACCGAAGCACTCATAAGCACCCGATCTAAGTCAGGTTTTTTACGACGTGATAGTTTCTTGAAGATCGACTTTACAAATGCGACGAAAGTCATCTTAAACAGAATGCTCTCATCAATTTTAATTTCATTAGTACTTATTTTAGGGGTAATTACCTGTCTGTTTTATCTTTTAAAGATCATCAATAAGCAAAAACAACTCGCAGAGATGAAAAATGATCTGATCAACAATATCACACATGAATTTAAAACTCCCATTGCCACCATAGGTGTTGCGCTCGAAAGCATGAAAGATTTTAATGTCTTGGAGAATAAAGAGAGAGCCAAGGAATATGTACAACTTTCTAATCAGCAATTGGGCAAGCTAAATACCATGGTTGAGAAATTGTTGGAAACGGCCTCCTTAGATTCTAATTTATTAAAACTAAACAAAGAGGAAATTGACATCGTGGGAATGATCACTTCTTTGGTCAATAAACACCAGCTGGCCACCGATAAAAGTATCTCCATTTCGGCACCCAGCAATGAAATCTTGTTAAAAGCGGATGTCTTTCACTTCGAAAATGCGATTAATAATGTACTTGACAATGCCGTGAAGTATGGAGGCAATACCGTTCAAGTACGTATCAATAAGAAGGAAGAACAGATTACCTTGACTATTTCTGACAATGGGACCTCATTGACTCAGAAAGATGCGCAGTATATTTTTGATAAATTCTATCGTGTTTCTACAGGGAATACTCATGATGTTAAAGGTTTCGGTATTGGTTTGTATTATACCAAAAAGATCATAGAAAAGCACGACGGGGCGGTCGACCTTGAGCTTGAAACCGACAAAACCACATTCAAAATTACACTCCCTAATGCGTGATAGAATTACCCTGTTATTAGCTGAAGATGAACCCGCTCTAGGGCAAATTGTTAAAGAAAGCCTCGAAACCAGAGATTTTGATGTCTTGCTGTGTGAAGATGGTGAAACAGCATTAAATATCTACAAAAAAGAACAGCCTGAATTATTGATTTTGGATGTTATGATGCCAAAAAAGGATGGTTTTACCCTCGCTAAAGAGATCCGGGAACATGACGATGCTATTCCAATAATTTTTCTTACTGCTAAGTCACAAACTAAAGATGTACTGGAGGGCTTTTCAATCGGCGGTAATGATTATTTAAAAAAGCCCTTTAGCATTGAGGAACTCATTGCTCGAATTCACAACCTACTAAATAGAAAAGATTTACAAAAAAAGCCGACCAACTATCATATAGGTGATTATGAATTCATGTTTCACAAGCAAACACTTCAATATAAAAATGATCCGCTCATAAAATTGACGCATCGAGAAGCTCATTTATTATTTCATCTTCATCAACAGAAAAATGAAGTTTTAGATAGAACGTATATTTTAAAAAAACTCTGGGGTAGTGATGATTTTTTTAATGCACGCAGCATGGATGTATTTATCACAAAGCTTCGTAAAAAATTAAAAAAAGATATTTCGATACAAATAGTCAATGTGCGCGGGTTTGGGTATAAATTAATTTGCTGATCTCACTATTTAAAAAATTTAGTACATAACTTCTAACTCAAAATCTTCTTCATGATTTCTCATTTACCAGATTGGATCAATTTATTGTTTATCATCACATGTTTACTTACGCTGGTATTTTTCTATTTAGCCAATGGAAAACCTAAAATTCTTCTGTTGCTCATTTTAATTTGGTCGATTCTTATTTCTGTAATTGCTTACAAGGGTTTCCTTTCAATTACGGATACCATTACTCCAAGATTTGCCCTTATCTTGATTCCAACAACAATTGCCATTCTTTTTGGGCTCCGTAAAAAACAAATCGAATGGGTAATAGTCGGTAGAAATTTGTATTTAAGTACGATGCTTCATATAATTAGAATACCCGTGGAGATCGTACTTTTTTACTTATTCCTAAATAATATGATTCCCGAATTAATGACCTTTGAAGGAAGAAACTTCGATATCATTGCCGGAATAACGGCTCCTGTCATTGCCATATTATTCGCAAAAAGGTTGATCTCAAAAAAGGTTCTGTTAGTTTGGAATTTCATCGGCCTGGGTTTGGTATCATTCATATTAATAAATGGAATCTTATCAGCTGAATTACCTTTTCAGCAGTTTGCATTCGATCAACCAAACAAGGCCGTAAATTACTTTCCTTTTGTACTCTTACCGGCTACCATAGTCCCTATTGTAATTTATACGCACATTACTGACATTATCAAACTACTTCATGAACTAAAATCGTCGTAAAACTTTTATTTAAAATCACCCCTGAATTAATCCTGCCATTCAGCAATGAATAAATTCGTATCACGGGTACCCCCATTGTTTCTGTTTGAGGAAAAAGCAAGGTACTTGCCATCATTAGAAAACACCGGAAATGCGTCAAAAGTCTCACCATGGGTGATGCGCTTTAGATTCTTACCATCAATGTCAATCATATATAAGTTAAAAGGAAAGCCGCGTTCTGCTTCAAAATTTGATGAAAATAAGATTTTCTTACCTGAAGGATGGAAAAACGGACTCCAGTTCGCATTGCCTAAATCGGTCAACTGACGTAAGTCAGAGCCATCAGCATTACAGATATATAATTCCATTTCGGTGGGCTCTACTAGTCCTTGCGCCAATAAATCCTTATACGCTTTTATTTCTTCTTCAGTTTTTGGACGTGAGGAACGGAAAATAAGCTTTGTGCCATCTGGCGAAAAGAAGGCGCCGCCGTCATATCCTAATTCATTGGTGATTTGCTTTACATCGGTTCCATCTAAATTCATCGTGTATAATTCCAAATCACCGCTTCGCATCGAGGTAAAAACAATTTTATCACCTTTGGGAGATACTGTGGCTTCAGCATCATATCCTTTTTCGTTGGTTAGTTGCTTAGTAATATTCCCGTTAAGATCTGCAACAAAAATATCATAGCTGTCATAAATAGGCCACACATATTTTCCATTTCTTCTCAAAGGTGCGTCAGGACATTCTTCCTGAGCCAAATGGGTCGATCCATAGACAAAATGCCTATTGTCAGGTAAAAAATAAGCGCAGGTAGTACGGCCCTTACCGGTACTGACCATTGGTGGAGGAATACTGTCAAATGTTTGATCAGCATTCATTAAAAACATCTGGTCGCAACCTACACCCCATTGGGTATTGTTGGACTGAAAGATGAGCTGCTTGTCATCAAAACTCCAATAGGCCTCTGCATTATCACCACCAAATGTTACTTGACGAATAGATTTAAAATGTACTTCTTCAGGATAGATCAAACTATCCTTCTGTGCAACCACTTTTATTGAATCTTGCTTTTTCTGAGTTTTTTTAACCTTTTCATTTTTACAACTTACGAATACGGCTACGAAAAGAAAAATATATAAATGCCTCATGTTATTTAGCTAAATTTGCACAAAAATAAAGTTCCAATGAGAAGATTCATAGCCTTTTTAATTTTTATTTCAATACTAGCATGTAAAAAAGATACTTCGATAAAAAGTGTATCGATGCAGGAAGATGTGACTTTTTTGGCTGATGACAACTTGAAAGGCCGTGCGACCGGTACTGAGGGCGAAAAAAAGGCTGCTGTATATATTTCCAATCGTTTTAAGGGCATTTATATTGAAGCAAAAGGAACTACAGGATTTTACCAGGACTTCAGTTTTAAACCAAAGACACATCCGCATGAAGCTATAAAATTTGACACTAAAGAGGACGGTTCAATTACAGGCAGAAATGTAATAGCTTATATAGATAATAAGGCTGAAAACACCATTATCATAGGGGCTCATTATGACCATTTAGGCTTAGGTGGTGAGGGATCGCTTTATAGAGATTCCATTGCGGCCATACATAATGGTGCTGACGATAATGCAAGCGGAGTGGCCGTCATGCTGAACCTGGCTAAAAAATTACTAAAGGGTAATGTGAATAATAATTACCTGTTTATTGCCTTTTCAGGGGAAGAAATGGGTTTGTTGGGTTCGAATTATTTTGTGAAAAATCCAACTATCGAGCTTGAAAAAGTAAACTATATGATCAATATGGATATGGTAGGACGGTTAAAAGCGGATAGTACATTGGCAGTATATGGAACAGGTACATCACCAATGTTTAAGCAAGTCTTGAGAGCGCATAACGAAAAGTTTAAATTGATTCAAAAAGAATCAGGCATCGGGCCCAGCGACCATACCAGTTTTTACAATGCCGATATTCCAGTACTGCATTTTTTTACCGGGCAGCATGAAGATTATCATAAACCCAGTGATGATTCAGAGAAATTGAATTACCAAGGTATGGAAACCATCTCCAACTATATTTTTAATATTATTTCTGATTTGGATGACAATAATAAATTGGCCTTCCGAAAAACCAAAAATGAAAGTGAAGCCGTCCCTCGTTTTAAGGTTGGATTAGGCGTGATACCTGATTACCTCTTCGATGGGGTAGGTATGCGCATTGATGGTATTAGCGAAGGAAAACCTGCACAAAAAGCCGGCTTGCAAAAAGGCGATATTGTCATACAAATTGGCGAATATGAGATCAAGAGTATGATGGACTATATGAAAGCCCTCTCCACATTTGAAAAGGGAAATACCACCGAGGTAATTGTGGACCGAGATAATAAAGAGGTTGAGGTTGAAATTACCTTTTAGCTAATTGTAAATGAACATAACTAAAAAATAATATTTGTTAATAAATATTGTCTTTTATTCATTTATCTCAACAATACGTAATGCATTATTTCCTAATTTGTATATTGCGACACAGAAAAACCTAAAGTCATTAACCATATTAGGCCAAGGAATAGATGTTATTTAACTCCATAGAGTTTGCCATATTTCTACCAATAGTATTTTTTCTTTATTGGTTTGTTTCAAACAAAGATTTAAAATTTCAAAATAGCTTATTAGTTGTAGTTAGCTACGTATTTTATGGATGGTGGGATTGGAGGTTCTTGTCCCTTATCGTTTTTAGCTCAAGTATTGATTATTTTGTGGGAATTGGCCTGTCAAAAATCAATGAGCAGAAGAAAAGGAAACTTCTGCTATTATTAAGCATAGCAGTAAACTTAGGGTTTCTAGGATTCTTTAAATATTTCAATTTTTTTGCTGAAAGTTTTGCAGATGCATTTACATTACTTGGTAAACATATTGAGCCAACAAGATTAAACATTATATTACCAGTAGGAATCAGTTTTTACACGTTCCAAACTCTTAGCTATTCCATAGATGTTTACAAGCGTAAGCTAGAACCTACAAAAGATGCCATTTCCTTCTTTGCATTTGTGAGCTTCTTTCCTCAACTTGTTGCAGGACCAATTGAGAGAGCATCCAATCTTCTACCTCAGTTCTATAAAAAGAGAACTTTTGACTATGATAAAGCAGTTGATGGAATGCGACAAATTCTTTGGGGACTATTTAAAAAAATTGTCATTGCCGATAACTGCGCTCAATTCGCCAATCAAATATTTGAAAATTACTCGGATTTAAATGGAAGTACCTTGGTGCTTGGGGCAATCTTCTTTACTTTTCAAATATATGGTGACTTTTCTGGTTATTCAGATATTGCTATTGGCACAGCAAGGTTATTTGGTTTCAATTTAATGCAGAATTTTGCATTTCCCTATTTTTCGAGGGACATAGCCGAATTTTGGAGACGTTGGCATATTTCCTTAAGTACATGGTTTAGAGATTACGTTTATATCCCTCTTGGAGGAAGTCGAGGAAGTAAATGGATGCAAATAAGAAATGTATTCATTATATTCTTAGTAAGCGGTTTTTGGCACGGGGCTAATTGGACATTCCTTGTTTGGGGTTTCTTAAATGCTTGTTACTTCTTACCTTTAATGCTTACGAAAAACAATAGAACTAACTTAAATGTCATTGCCGAAGACAAAGCTTTTCCTTCAATAAGAGAACTGATGCAGATGGGAATCACCTTCGGGCTTACTATTTTAGCTTGGATCTTTTTTAGAGCTGAAAATGTAGGAATGGCTTTATCTTATATTCACGAGATATTTTCAGATTCACTTTTTGAATTACCTAATGACTTTGGAGGCTCTAAAGCTTTGCAAACTTTAATTTTTGTTTCAATATTTATGTTCTTTGAATGGATGGGAAGAAAAAACCAGTATGCAATTGAAAATATTGAATTGAAATGGGGCAAACCAATTCGTTATCTGTTATATTATACTTTGGTCATTTTGATATTTTGGTTTGCAGGAGAAGAGCAAGAATTCATTTATTTTCAATTCTAAATATTTCTATGAAAAAATTTATAACAAGAACCATATTTATATCACTACCTATTGTATTTTTTCTTGTCGGTTTAGAAATTGTTTCAAGGAAGATTCCCAACAACTACAAATACAAATCTTCCTACCTAGATAAAAATGCCAGTACAATAGAAACTTTAATACTTGGGAGTTCTCACAGTTTCCGTGGTGTTGATCCAGTGTATTTTTCGAGTAATGCGTTTAATGCTAGCCATGTATCACAAACATTAGACTACGATATCGAAATTATTAATAGGTATCAAACTAAATTTAGTAACTTAAAAACTATATACATCCCCATATCTTACTTTACTTTTTGGGGAAAACTTAACACAAGCATCGAAAGTTGGAGGTGTAGACTTTATTACAATTCTTACGGTATTAGCAAAGATATCTCTACAATGCAACGTTTAGAAATAAGTAACTTCAAGATTAATACCTCTAAAACCTTTCGATATATACTAAAAGGGGAAGATGATAAAACTTGCTCAACGTTAGGTTGGGGCGCTACTTTTGAGTCAAAAAATTCCAAAAACATAACCAAATCAGGAATCATAGCTGCTAAAAGACATACCAAGCTGATCCATTCTGAAGAATCAATAAAAATATTCGAGAGTAATACTAACTTATTGCAAAACCTTATTGTTTGGAGTGCGTCAAAAGACATTGAAGTCGTATTATTTACTCCACCTGCATGGAAGAGTTACAGGGAAAATTTGAGTAAAGAGCAATTAGAAGTTACAGTAAAAACAGCGTCTAATTTTGCAGACAATCATGATAATTGCACTTATTTAAATATGTTATCTGATATATCTTTCACCTTAAAGGATTTTTACGATGCCGATCATGTTTCTCAGATAGGGGCTAAAAAATTATCGTTAAAATTAAATAGTCTTGCTGAGTCAAATAAAAAGGAAATACCACCGAGGTAATTGTAGACCGAGATAATAAAGAAGTTCAAGCTTAAGTGACCTTTTAGAGCATTCAAAATAGGATACAAAATCAAAATGATTTTATTCGTAAGGTTCATTTAATTATTTCTATTCTCGTGGTCGCTACTGCTGCTATACTTTACGGTTTTCAACCCGACTTGAAATTTGATTTGCATCCCGATACAATTGATGAATTGAGCTTTTTTAAAGCTGTAATGGGATTGTATCTCGGATTTTCTGTTTTGTGGATTCTTAGGGTTTTAAGCGCAACTTTTGGAAAGCTGCAGTTATTTCTAATATTGTCTTTATGCTAGGACTTGGGTCAGGAAGGCTGTTAAGTATACCTTTAGATGGTTCACCTACATCAGGTTACGTTTTTGGAACTTTTGCTGAATTGTTCTTAGGATTTTATGGTCTTTGGGTGTTAAAAAGACCATAAGATTTCACGACCATCTTTACTGCCTCAGGTCATTTTCAGTTTCAAACTCCAAAGTAACATGTTGTATATTCTCATGTTCCAGCCGATGTTTCAAGTCTTTCTTGAGTATCGAAATTTCGTCCAGCGAATAATTTTTAGCCAAAACAATATGTGCTGTCATGGCATTTGTATTCGTACTCAAAGCCCAAATATGTGTATGGTAAACCCTTTTCACGGCTTCGTGTTCTGATATTAATTCTTCGATTTTTTTTACGTTTATGTCTTTTGGCACGCCATCCAGGGTCAATTTAATGCTTTCCCTTAGTAAGCTCCAAGTAGTAATTAAAATAACCACGGCAATTATAATACTCACGATCAAATCGATTTCATTCCACCCCGTGTATTGAATAAGAATTCCAGAGATTACTACTCCTACAGATACCAGAGCATCCACTAATAAATGTAAAAACGCACCTTTGATGTTAATGTCATCCTTTTGCCCTTTATAAAATAAGAAAGCTGATACGGTATTAATCACTACGCCGATGAGGGCCACAGTAATTATGATTCGCCCTGATACTTCAGGTGGCGCGTCAAAACGCTCAATAGCTTCTTTAGCAATATTAAAGACCACCACAACTAATAATATGGCATTGATCAAAGAAGCCAAAATAGAGGCCTTTTTGTAACCATATGTATATAATTTTGTGGCTGCCTTTTGCGTTAATTTTAAGCCGATTAAAGAGATGATCAAACTGGCGACGTCACTCAAATTATGCGTCGCATCGGCTATCAATGCCAATGAATTATACAAAAAACCATAAATAAATTCAATCGCGGTGAAGGCCGCATTTAAGAAAATACCTATATAAAAAGCACGATTTATTTGTGATAAATCTGTCGGCCCATGATGATGATGTTCGCCATGCTGGTGTGCTGTCATTACGTAATGCTTTGGGTAAAGATAAAAATTAGATCCCTGCTTTCGCAGGAATGTGTAAATTTGCACCGTGGTAAAAATTGACAACATAGAATTACCAGACTTCCCGCTGTTGCTAGCACCAATGGAAGATGTTTCCGATCCACCGTTCCGTGCATTGTGTAAAGAGCAAGGTGCTGACGTGGTGTATACAGAATTCATCTCGAGTGAAGGATTGATTCGTGATGCCGCTAAAAGCGTTATGAAATTGGATATTTATGAGAAAGAACGTCCAGTAGGTATCCAGATTTTTGGAGCTAACCTTGATTCTATGCTGCGCTCGGTGGAGATCGTTGAAAAAACGAATCCTGATATTATTGATATAAACTTCGGCTGTCCGGTAAAAAAAGTGGTTTGTAAAGGTGCAGGTGCGGGAATCTTAAAAGACATTCCGCTGATGGTGAAGCTTACAGAAGCTATGGTGAAACATACAAAGTTACCGGTTACTGTAAAAACACGTTTAGGTTGGGATCATGATTCCATTAAAATCGTTGAAGTGGCGGAACGCCTGCAGGATGTTGGTTGCAAAGCCATTGCGATTCATGGACGTACACGCGCCCAGATGTATAAGGGTGATGCCGACTGGAAACCTATTGCCGCGGTAAAAAATAATCCCAGAATGCATATCCCGGTATTTGGAAATGGTGATATTTCTTCGCCTGAACGAGCCAAAGAAATGCGCGATGAATATGGCCTGGATGGTGCTATGATTGGGCGTGCTACCATTGGATATCCATGGTTCTTCAAAGAAGTAAAACATTATTTTGAAACAGGAACCCACTTACCAAAACCTACATTAGCAGAACGCGTTGAAGTCGCACGTCGCCATTTACAAATGTCTATTGACTGGAAAGGCGAGCGCTTAGGAGTAGTGGAAACACGACGTCATTATACCAATTACTTCAAAGGAATTCCGCATTTTAAAGAGTATCGCCTCAAAATGGTTACCTTAGATGATCCACAAGATATTTATGCCGTATTTGATGAAGTTCTTGAAAAATTTGCCGATCATCAGTTCGCATAAAATGCGAAGTCTCAGTCTTTTTTTAGTTGCTTTTTTACTGAGTAGTTGTACCAATTTCGGCCAACTGAAGCTATTGGGTGACCTCCCGCAATCTTTGGAAGAAGTTTCCGGTATGGAAACCTCTCCTGATTCTGACCTGATCTGGATGCTTAACGACGGGGGTAACAAACCAGAATTATTTGGTGTCAACACAAAAGGAAAGATCCGAAAAACAGTTCGGATTGATGCGAAAAATCGTGATTGGGAAGACTTAACATCTGATTCTCAAGGTAATTTGTATATCGGTGACTTTGGCAATAATAGGAATGATCGTAAGAACTTAACCATCCTGAAAGTAGCTAGAACTGACCTCAATTCGAAAAATCCTGTAAAAGTTCAACAAATTAATTTTAAGTATCCTAATCAAGGAAAATTTCCTCCAAAAAAGAAAAAGCGTCACTTCGATAGTGAGTCCTTTTTCTTTTTTAATGACAGCCTGTACATTTTTACCAAAAGTCGGGTTAAAAATGACTTCGGAAAAACAAACCTCTACAAAATACCTGCAAAACAAGGTGATCATATTGCTATCTATATCAGTTCTTTCAATTCATGTGATCAATTAAAGTGTTGGATTACTTCGGCAGATATCAGCAGCGATGGAAAACGCGTCGTATTGCTAAACCATCATTCAGCCTGGTTATTTACGGATTTTACAAGTGATGATTTCTTGAGTGGTACGGCCACCGAACTATCGTTTGGTCATGTATCGCAGAAGGAAGCCGTTTGCTTCAAGGATCAAAAGACAGTATATATCTCTGATGAATATTCGCATGGGTCCGGAGGTAATTTGTATGAATTTTCGTTAGGCAATAACGTGAAGTAGGAGGATTAAAGAAAATCGTCTCTCTGAACGCAATGCAGTATCCATTAAAGGTGGATTCCGCATCCAGTGCGGAATGACAGTAGGTCAAAGTACTTTATTGATCTATTAATTAAGTGTCCATTTGGTTTGTCATGCTGAACCCTGTGCTGAACTTGATTCAGTATTGATTCAGCATCCATTATATAAATGTGTCAAATCCACGACAGTTCCCTCAACATAAGAGGACATAGCAATTACTTTTGGAATTTGTTATTTGAATTTGATGATTAACCTTTTGGACGCATTAATCCTTCCTGTGCAACAGAGGCCAAAAGCCTTCCATCACGTGTAAAAATATTTCCGCGGCAAAATCCTCTCGCACCTGAGGTACTTGGAGAATCAACCGAGAAGAGCATCCAGTCATCGAATTCGAAATCTCGAAAATACCACATCGAATGATCTAAGCTTGCCGTTCTTGTGTTACCCCAATGTGCCTTGCTGGCGTGCGGAAAGAACATCACTGACAGAATATAATAGTCTGAAATATAGGTTAATATTTGCTGCTTTGAGGCCAGATCTAAACCAATGGCATCACCTTTTAGCTTAAACCAAACATCCGTATAAGGAGATTTATCTTCACTTAAGTTTGGATTCATAGGTTCAACAGGTTTGAAATCCACGGGCCTGGGAATATCCAAAAACTCCTTCATACGCTTGGGTATCAGCAGACCATATTTTTCTGACATTTCTGACCAGCTTAGTAACTCTTCAGGAGGTTTTATCGCTTCATTCATTTTAAAATGATGGTCATAGCCTTCTTCCTTTTTATGGTATGAGCAGGCCAGAATAAATATGGTGAGACCATTTTGCTTAGCAGTAACCCTTCTTGTAGAAAAGCTGCCGCCATCACGTATAATACCTACTTCATAATTAATGGGTAATTCAAGATTACCTGGCTCCAGAAAATAGCCGTGCATAGAATTCAGTATCCTGTTATTTGTAATCGTACGATAGGCTGCGTTCAAGGCCTGTGCCAGTACCTGTCCTCCGAATACATTGGGACTCCCCACCATACTATTTTCTCCTTGAAATAGGGTATTGTCTAGTTGTTTGAGTTCTAAATGCTCAATGAGATCTTGTGTTAAATTCATTGCTAATTAATCCAAATAGGTTTTTAGGCGTTGTTTGATAAAGTAATTCCAGCCCCCTTTACAGCTTTCTTTCCTAAATTCAGGAATGTTCTGGGGAAGGGTCTCTAAGCCTAAATTCGTGAGTGTGAGCTTGACACCATCACCCTTTTTTGAGATATCGAAGGAAACCATCCCTTCTCCCGGATATTCTTTATATTTCCAACTGTAGACAATTCTCCCTACGGGGATAACTTCTACGATTTCCCAAAGATGGGTAAATTTTCTCCCTTCATTCTCCACTAAAAATTGGGTTTTAAATCCTTCTTCAGCTTTGAAGTTGGGAATGTTTTCGAAAAACCATTGTATCATTTGACCTTTTTCGGTGATGGCATTCCAAATTTCAGTGGCTGAAACATTAAATTTCTGTTCTACTCGTATGGGTTCACTCATTTTACTATTTTAAAACCCAAATCCTAACTGAAAAGCCAATCGTAAGTTGTCGTCACTGTTAAATGCTGACACATTTAGGGTCATCATTTTAGCCATATTTAGAAAGAAACCACCGCCAATAGAAGTATTCCAAACATTTTGATTATTTTGAGCAGGATTGTTAACTAAACTATCATCAATCCATACTTTACCATAATCAAAACCACCGTAAATACCTATTCGTAAAGGTACTACACCGGTTTTCATATTATTGAATACCCATCGCACATCTGTACTTTGCACAAAAGAAGTCTTACCCGAAAACCGTTCATGTCGATACCCGCGTAATCCGGTTCTTGCACCCAATGTTGCGGCCTGATAAAACTCGAAATCATCACCGAGATTCAAATGCGCTCTCACATCTGTGGCCAAAACCAATTGCCCGCTGGGTATCAATTTATAATCAATACCCAGTTCAGGAATTAGATACCCAAAGCCTTTTTCGGTATCTACATTATTCTTATATCCTGCCTGCACCCCAAATTGGAAGCCCAGGGTTGGGAACGACTCATTATCTTTATTTTCGAAATAGTATTCCATTTCAGCTCCATAAAAATCTTGCATATCAAATACTGAATTAGGAACTGTATTCGGCTGACTGATAAATCTACCCGTGGTATTATCCACCTCATTGCTTTCGTAAAAAATACCTGCTTTAAAACGTGCTCCTTGTTGCCCTCTCCAAATTAATGCTGGCATTGCTTTAAAGGTTCTAATCTTAACACGATTATAGTCTAAGTCAACATCTAAACCATCATCATCCTCGGCTTCAGGATTTGGCGTACTGTTCCCAAATCCGAAGAAATTTGCAGCATAATTGGGACTATTAAATTGTAAGTCAATTCCGAAATTTACATTGGTAAATAGATTCGCAAACTCCCCATTATAATTCAATTCATAACCACTGGTGGCAAAGTAATATGCGGCAGAAAATTGGTGCCGTGAAGTAAACGGATTACGCTCAAAACCGAAGCTGGTTAACGTAGCTGAAGCACCAATCTTTAGTCCATCGTCTGGATTTGCACCAATACTCGGAACAATTTGAGTAAGGTTATTTCTCAACTTTTTATAATCATATACATTGGTATTATAATTGTCTGAAAGCTTCTTTTTCCCCTTGGAAGTTTTTACTGTGTTCTTTTTCGATTTGTAGTCGTAAAAGGTGATCCGCTTTCCATTTGTAATGTCGTAGGTATCATTATTCTGTCCTCCAACCAGCCGTACTTTAATCTCTTTGTCAGCATTGTTTCCGAATACATGAAAAACATCGTCATCATCTAAAGCATAGATCCAAATTTCTTTAGTCTGGTTGTGTGCGTAGATTCGTTCATGAAATTTATCAGCTTTTTCACCACCTTTAATTCTGTAGGCAGTTACTTTGGTTTTACCATTCGCCAATCGTTCAATATCAAACCAATCGTCTTTATCAGTTCCCTTAATAACGGCGAATCTGTTTATGACGTCGAAATACCGATCCGAAATCTTCTGGAGGTTAGTGCGGCGGGCTTTTAAGGTTTTCTTAATAGTTTCAACCGTTTCATCACGAACTTCAAGTGGAAAATTCAAAAATGCCTTTTCAATGACTGCATCCGTCAAACCAGATTGCAATACTTTTACCTGCGCATCCCAAACGCCTTTTTCAGATTGGGTGATCAACTCCATATCTAACGGATATGGCTCAAGATTCACGCCTTTTACATCCTCTAAGTCATCACTGTATTTTCTTAACAGACGAGAAGTGGGAATTAATTTTACTGCCGCCCCCAATAGAAATCCATCAGCCATAATGGAAAATGCCTGGTCTCGATCACGCGGCATCGGTCGAAATACTTTCTTGCCATTTTCTTTAAATTCTATCCAACGCCATTGATCCTGATGACGGTCCCAATCACCAATAAGCATATCGAATAAACGCGCCCGAATATAAGCTTCTTCGTCTATTATGATATCTTCATCTTTATGCAATTTCTTCATCATATCATCGGTGGATTCCAACTTATCTTGAAATCCGAAATAGGGTTTGTCACTATGCCCTTCAGACGTATGCTCTTCGATCATGTAGAGTTCATTGCCAAATTCTTCATTGAAATAGCCCAAGGCATTTTGTTTTGGTACAAAATACAATACTGGTTTCGTGTGGTAAACCCCAACAGCATCTGCCAGGTCTCCTACTGCGAAAGGCGCATATGGATGGGCTCCGGTAAACACATCTAAAAGCAGCTTTTCGGCAGCCGTATTATCAAATTGCCCTTCAATAAACTGATCTTTGAAAACTATGGCTTGTAAGTATTGCGTCGCTTGTTTTCTTAAAGCACGCATCATATATTGCGCACCATTTTTATCTTTTAGCCTTAGCGATTTTGATTGGTTTCCTCCCCCTTTTCTTACGGGTGTTAATCCGCCAAAAAGTGTGTCTAAGTCCACGGTAGGTGCATTAACTGCTGTACTATAGTACTTTCGGTAACGGTCTCCCCACAAAAACTTCTTTGTTCCGGAAGCTTTTGTCTCTTCTTCGGTGTAAATGGATGCCAATTCACTGTTAGGGAAACTTTTGGGGTAGGTTGTAAATACCTTTTTCTGATTCGCGGGAAATACGTTGCTCTCGAATACGACTTTTTTATCATCGGCGGAATAGAACGAGACATCTGATGATCCATCTTTGAACACGGTGAGGGTAGCATATCCCGGAGTGGCATAAGTAAACTGGCCACCTCCAATATTTCGAGCTGCTTTCACCTTAGAGCCGGATCCACTGACAATTTGATGTAAATTATCCTCAATAATGTACTGCAAATTATGGTCATGACCTGAAACAAAAATTACCTTTTTATTGGCTTGCGCTAAGGTCACCAGGCGCTGTTTCAATTCATTATAACGGGCATTTTGCAAATCTGCATGACTTACACCGCTGGTTTTGCGAATAACATTCTTCAAGGTTCCTAAAACCGGTATAGGTGTCAGATGACTCCCCAATGTAAATTGCCCGCCATGTGATCCGTTGGTATACATAGGATGGTGAATGGCCACGATGGTCGTTTTTGTTCGTGCTTTTTTAATGAGACTGCTAAACTCATTCAAGAAATTTTGACGTGTTTTTATGTCACAGTCATCATTGATGGTCGGTTCTTTGTTCCAGTTCTTGATATACCAATGACTGTCAACTAAAATTAGTTCTATATCATCTGAAATATGAACCTTATCAATAGGGCAGCCATCTTCCGGCAAAAATGTGTTTTTCCCAAGTTGTTCTTCAATAAATTTTTCCTGACGTTTTAATCCTTTGATCCCAGAATACCAATCGTGATTCCCGGGTATGAAAATACTTTTGCCTTTAAAGTCTTTAGTGACATCCGCCTGTACCTGAATACGATGTTTGGCCAAGGGATATTCAGGTGAGCTTTCCTTCGGCAGGCCTTTTTCATAGATATTATCCCCTAAAAAAATGGCAGTACTATTTTCGGAAGCCTTATCGAGCGCTTCTTTGAAAGCCAATAAAGCATTGGATGTACCACCTTGTTCCGAGTTTCCGGCATCACCTATGAGGTAAAAGGTATGCTTTACTTCCCTGTTTTCAGGAAATGAACTTGTGGTCGCCGAGTATTTATATTGAGGTCCATAGGTTGCACATGAACCAAGAAAAAAGAGTATCAATAAAAAGAAAAGGGATTTTTGTGACGTCATCGTAGCGGCCTTTGATTAGTCATGCCAATATAGCACAATAAGCAACACGAAACAATGGCCTTAGATAAGGGTTATTTCCACCAGTAATTCGTGTTTTTTTGAAGGCTGTCGATAACGATTTCTTCCCCAATTTCTGGAAATAGTACCGAGATATTCAATTCTTCTGCCTTTTTCGCCACTCGTTCTGCGGGATCTGTCCAGGAATGCATTGCCAGCTTAAAAGCGCCCCAGTGAATTGGCATGAAATGGGCTGCCTTTAAATCTATACTTGCCTGAGCAGTTTCTTCGGGAAACATATGAACATCGGGCCACATCGGATTGTACTGCCCGCATTCTAACATCGCAAAATCAAAGGGGCCATATTTCTCACCTATTTCTTTAAAATGTGGCGCATATCCGCTATCTCCACTAAAAAAAACTCTATTGTTATCTGACTTTATTACCCAAGAGGCCCATAAAGTACTTTGACGATTGCTGAATTTTCTACCAGAAAAATGCTGTGCCGGGGTACATACAAAGTCAAGCCCTTTAAACGAAACATCTTGCCACCAATCTAATTCAACGATGCGTTCACTTTCAATACCCCAGGCCTGTAAATGAACACCAACCCCCAAAGGTGTATAGAACATCTCAACTTTATTTTTTAACCTTTTAATAGAACCATAATCTAAATGATCATAATGGTCATGTGAAATTAGTACAGCGTCAATAGTGGGCAATTCTTCAATTTCGATGGGTAGTACTTTGCTAAATCGTCGATTCCCTAGCCACGGATGCGGGGCCGGCACATCTCCAAACATCGGGT
>JAAUYH010038537.1_pt1 | contig 30570 bp, 29 predicted proteins | sample 7278061 | NCBI WGS metagenome assembly JAAUYH01 (sample SAMN14350203, study PRJNA611818) | marine sediment metagenome | isolation source: surface marine sediment (0.6m) | place: French Polynesia: Moorea | collected 2018-08 | reverse complement strand
CGCCGGGTGCTCGGCCCCGGCGACGCCTATTACTTCGACAGCCGCCTGCCCCACCGCTTCCGCAATGTCGGCGACGACGAGGCGGAGATCGTCAGCGCCTCGACGCCGCCGACGTTCTGACAGGCTCGAAGCATGGGCGGCGCGGCCTGACCGGACGTCTATCCCGCCCGCCCGCTAGCGGCCCTGCAACGGCGCCAAGCGACAGGTTTGATCCAGCGCAAGGGTGAGGGTTCGGACAGGCTCTAGTCTCTTACCCCTGCCGGCCGATGCCGCCCGCGACAGCCCCAGCCCGCGGAAACTCAACCGGACCGGTGCGACACCTGCTGTGAAGGGATTTCCGATGAGCAAGACGTATCTCGTCGCGGTCGACGGTTCCGACCATGGATGGAAGGCGCTCGACTTGGCGGCAAATCTGGCCAAGACCTCCGACGCCACGCTGATGGTCCTGCACGTGGTTCCGTATGAGCCGATGCCCGACGGTCTGCAGGAATACGCCGAGATGGAGGGGATCGCGATCGAGGAGATGAGCGCCCGCTTCCATTATGGCAAGGCGATCGGCGACCGGATCACCCGCGAGGCCGCCGAGCGTGCCAATCGGGCAGGGCTGGAGAACGTCATGACCGAGGTCGCGGAAGGGCATCCGGCCAGCGAGATCGTCTCGGTGGCGACGGCGCGAAAGGCCGACATCGTCTTTGTGGGCAGCCGCGGGCTCAGCGATATCGGCGGACTGTTGCTCGGCAGCGTCTCGCATCGGGTCATGCACCTGTCCCACTGCACCTGCGTTGCCGTGAAGTGACGCGATAGCGGGCGCCGCGGCGCTGAACGATCCGTTGTGGTCTCTCGCCATCCAGTCGGTCCATGATGGCGCCATGAGGTCAGACGGCGAACGCGACGCCCCATTGGTGCGGGTGATCCCGCCGGCCGTGCCGGTGCTCACGATCCTGACCGGTGTCGGCCTCGACCATCTGTGGCCGATCGATACCGGAGTGGCGCTCGCGGCACCGGCGCGCTATTGGGCGGGCGGGCTGATCGTGGCGGGGGTGGTGCTGGTGTTCGGCCTCTGGCCCGTCGTGCTGTTCCGCCGCTCCGGCCAGAGCGAGATACCCTGGACGCCGACCACGGAGATCGTCGAACGCGGGCCCTACCGGCTGACGCGGAACCCGATGTATCTGCAGATGGTGCTTGGCTGCCTCGGGGTCGCGGTCATCCTCTGGAACGCGTGGATCGTGATTCTCACACCGGTCTGCGGCTGGGTGCTGCACCGGTTCGCGATCAAGCCGGAGGAGGCCTATCTGCAGGACAAGTTCGGCGAACCCTATCGCGCCTATATGCGCCGGGTGCGGCGCTGGCTCTAGGGGTCAGGCGACGCTCCGCGGCAGGACCACGCGGGCGACGAGGCCGCCGCCCGGCCGGTCCTCCAGGAGGATGTCGCCACCATGCCGGCGCGCGATGCTGCGCACCACGGCAAGGCCCAGCCCGGCCCCCCCGGTCTCGCGGCTGCGGGATTCCTCCAAGCGGAAGAAGGGCGTGAAGACCTGCTCCCGCTTCTCGGCCGGAATGCCGGGACCGCGATCGGCGATCTCGACGACGATGTCGTCGGCGCGCTCGGCCAGCGTGACCGCGGCCTCGCCACCATAGGTCACCGCATTGTCGATCAGGTTGGCGAAGGCCCGGCGCAGCGCGACCGGCCGGCAGACCAGGGTCATCCGGTCCGGCCCCTGATAGGCGACCGGCTGGCCGGCATCCGCCAGGTCGTCGCAGAGCGTCTGCAGCAGCGAGGCGATGTCGACCTTGGTGCGCTCCTCCATCGCCGCGTCGTCGCGGGCGAAGGACAGGGTCTCGTCGAGCATCGTGGTCATCTCGTCGAGATCGGCCAGTGCCTTGGCCTGCTGCTCCGGATCCTCGATGTAGTCGGCACGCAGCCTGAGCCGGGTCAGCGCGGTGCGCAGGTCATGGGAGATCGCCGCCAGCATCTGGGTGCGGTCGGCAACCAGCCGGCGCAGCCGGTCCTGCATGCGGTTGAAGGCATGGGTCGCCCGGCGCAGCTCCTTCGGACCGGCCTCGGGCAATGGCGGTGCCTCGACATCGACGCCCAGCCGGTCGGCGGCGGCGGCGAAGCGGCTGATCGGCGCGGTCACCCGGCGCGCCGCCCACACTCCGACCAGCGCGACGATTCCGATGGTGACGACCGACCAGACGACGGTCCGGGCGAGCCAACTCCCGGCCGTGTATTGCGACGAGACCGTGAAGATCAGCCAGCTGCCGTCGGTCTGGCCGACGGAGATCAGCAGCTTGCGGCGGCTGGGCTGCAGGTCGGGCGGCGGGCCATGCGATGGCTGGCCGCCATCGTGCCAATCGCGCCAATGGTCCGGCACGTCGATCCGGATCGGGCGCTCTCTGAGGGGCTCCAGATAGGCTCGGACCGTCTCCTCGAAGGGCACGTCGTGACCGGACGGCATCGGCGGGTCGGCCGACCAGGTCACCCAGAGCGTCGGACTGTTGACCGCCTGCAGGAGTGCCGGCCGCTCCTCCGGCGCCGCCGTTTCCATCAGGTCGACGATGGCGGTCATGCGGTTGACCACGGACTGCGCGAACACCCGGGTGGTCTCCGACCAGCGGTCGCGGGCGAACAGCACGAAGCCGACCGCGTGGATCACCAACACTCCCGCGATCAGGATGAGCGCGACGCGGCCTGCGACGCCGCTGGGCCAGATCCGGATCATAGCTTCGTGACGCGTGCGGTGAAGATGTAGCCTTCGTTGCGCACCGTCTTGATCAGGGACGGATCCTTGGGATCGGCCTCGATCTTGCGGCGCAGCCGGCTCAGCTGCACGTCGATGCTGCGGTCGAACAGCTGCGCCGAGCGGCCGCGCGTCAGGTCCAGCAGCTGATCGCGGCTCAGCACCCGCTGCGGATGCTCGGCGAACGCGACCAGCAGATCGAATTCGCCGCTCGACAGCGGTGTCAGCACGCCGTCGGCCGACCGCAGCTCGCGCGTCGCCGGGTCCAGCCGCCAGCCCTCGAACGCCAGCGTGGCCGTTGCCGCGCGCTCACCCGACACCGGCAGCCCTTCGGCGCGTCGCAGCACCGCCTTGATCCGGGCCAGCAACTCGCGCGGGTTGAACGGTTTCGGCAGATAATCGTCGGCGCCCATCTCAAGGCCGACGATGCGGTCGGTCTCTTCGCCCAGCGCGGTCAGCAGGATGATCGGCAGGCCGGACTCGGCCCTGAGACGCCGGCACAGCGACAGGCCGTCCTCGCCCGGAAGCATCAGGTCGAGGATCAGCAGGTCGAAGCGTCCGGCACCGAGATGGCGGTCCATCTCGCGCCCATCCGCGGCGGTGTCCACCCGGAAGCCATGCTTCTTCAGGAACCGGGCCACGAGGTCGCGGATCTCCCGGTCGTCATCGACGATCAACAGATGCGGCGAACGGGTCATGGGCCACCCATATCGGGGCGCGTCGGCCCCGTCTTGCGAAAACGTGTAACACTTTGTGACGGCCGTCGAGCGTGCAACGGATCGTTACACACCGCCAGTTCCGCGACATCGCTCGGCAACAAACCGGTCCTATCGTCCCATCGTCGCGGCTGCGGGCGCAGCCGGGCAGAAACGATGGAGAGAGATCATGAAGTCCACCAAGGTCGTTGTCGTCGTCGCCGCCTCCGCCGTCGGCCTCACGCTCGCGGTCGGCGGGTTGAATGCCATGCCGAGCCCGGCGCCGGCGGCCGAGGCCGCGGCAGATGCCGAATTCATTCATTTCTCCGGCCACCGCTGGGGTGGCCGCGGCGGTCAGGCGCGCGCCTATGAGCGCATCTGCGGCGAGGAGCGGGACGAGCGGCTCGACCAGATGATCACGTTCATCGAGAGCTTCGTCGACTTCTCGCCGGAGCAGATCGGCGCGTGGCAAGGGCTGGTCGACGCCCTGCGCAACGGCAGCGTCACGGTCGGGGCTTCCTGTGCCAGCCTGACGCCGCTGCCCGAGGACGCGACGGCGCCGGAACGGCTGGCCCAGGTGGAACTGGTCGCCTCGACGGGTCTCGAGGTGCTGCGCGACGTGCGTCCGGCCTTCGACCAACTCTATGCCGTTCTCGACGAAGACCAGAGGACGGCCCTGGATGGCCTGATCAACCGCCGCCGGCATTGAACCCGAGGGGCGGGCGGGGCGATCGCCCCGCCCGCGGGTCTAGGCGACGGCAATGTGCTGATGGACCGATAGGCCGCACGGCATCCATTCGCCTGCCGTGCCGCCGCGATGTGGCATAGCCCTCTACATTAGGCCATACTAATCTACATTGACTGCCAGCCGCCATTCCGGTGGCCGATGGGGGGGATCACCATGTCAGACATCAAGACCAAGTCAGGACTTCACGCGCTGTATGCTGAGGACTCCAGTCGTGCCGACCTGCTTGCCTTCGGGCGCGTGCCGCACGCCGATCGCCGCGGCTTTCTGAGGGGAGCCGGACTCGCCGCCATGGGGGCCGCGCTCGGCGCCAGCATCCCGTTCCACCGCTCCATGCCGGCGGGGCTGGTTCCGGCGGCCCTGGCGCAGACATCCGAGGCTTTTGTCCTGGAGGGAAAGGACGGCCTGTCGATCCTCAATGACCGGCCGATCAATGCCGAGACCCCGCCGCATCTGCTGGATGACGACGTCACGCCCAACGACCGGCATTTCGTCCGCAACAACGGTCTGGTTCCGCAGATGGCGCTTGACCAGGACGCCAGCGATTGGGCGCTGACGATCGACGGCCTCGTCGACCAGCCGCTGACGCTGTCGCTCGACGATCTGCGCCGCGACTTCGAGGCCGTCACGTTGCAGTTGACGCTTGAGTGCGGCGGCAATGGCCGCGCCTTCTACAATCCCGGAGCGTCGGGCAACCAATGGACCTTCGGTGCCGTCGGCAGCTCCCGCTACACCGGCGTCCGGCTCGCGGACGTGCTGCAGCGCGCCGGGGTGCGGCCGGAGGTCGTCTATACCGCCCATTACGGCGCCGACCCGCATCTTTCCGGCGACCCGGACAAGCGGCCAATCTCGCGCGGCGTGCCGATCGACAAGGCGATGGAGCCGCACAATCTGATCGCCTGGGAGATGAACGGCGAGCCGCTGCCGGCGCTTCACGGCTATCCGGCCCGGCTGGTGGTGCCAGGCTGGCCCGGCTCCTGTTCCCAGAAATGGCTGACCCGGATCGAACTCCGCGACGTGGTACATGATGGGGCCAAGATGACAGGAACGTCATACCGGGTGCCGCGCTACCCGGTGGCGCCGGGGACCGAGGTGCCGGAAGAGGATTTCGAGATCATCCAATCGATGCCGGTGAAGTCGCTGGTGACCGCGCCTGCCACAGGCGCCCAGGTCGCCGCCGGTCGCCCGGTCGAGATCCGCGGCCATGCCTGGGCCGGAGATCAGGAGGTCGCAGCGATGCATGTCTCGCTCGATTTCGGGCAGACCTGGAGCGCGGCATCGCTGGAGCCGGCGGCCAACCGCTACGCCTGGCGCCGCTGGCGCGCCGAGGTGACACCGCCGATCGCCGGCTACTACGAGGTCTGGGCCCGCGCCACCGATGAGAACGGTCTTGCCCAGCCGCCAATCACCCCGGGGTGGAACCCGAAGGGGTACCTGAACAACATGATCCACCGGATCGCGGTCTTCGCGGTATGACACGGCGGTCGTCGTGGCGGGCACGTGCACGGTCGCGCGTGCCCGCCATGCTGGCAGTCCTGGTCCTGGCATTGTCGGCGAACGGGCCGGCGGCATTCGGCCAACAGACCGCCGCACCACTCGGTACAGGAGGGGTCTACAACCCCCTGGCTCCGCTGTTGACCCAGCCGCCGACGGCCGCCCCGGCGGAGCCCGCCGAAGGCACGTTCGAAGGACTGCCGGCAAGCGACGGTGTCGAACTCGTCTACTACATGTGCAGTTCCTGCCACTCGATCCGGCTGGTCACTCAGCAGCGCGTTACCGAAGCCCGCTGGGACTACCTGCTCGATTGGATGGTCAAGGAGCAGAGCATGCCGGAGCTGCCGCCCGAGGATCGCGCCGTCGTTCTCGCCTATCTGAGCCGGCATTTCTCAGCAAGACCGTGATATCGCGCCTTCGCGCCCGCGGTCCAACCAGATCCGCCGCCACCGGGCATTGATGCCGAGAGAGTGCCAGGACGCCGGGTCCCTCTGCTAACCTCGCCCGCATGTCCGGATGGTCGTCCGGTCCGCGCGCCCGCCGGGCCGAAGCCGCGAACCATCGGACCTCACAGAGCCGTGGCGCCCCATGTCGACCGTCTGGCCGTTCCTGGATCATCCCGCGCCGATCGCCTTCGCACACCGCGGCGGCGACGAAGCGGCGGCGGAGAACACCATGGAGGCGTTCGAGCACGCCGTCGGACTCGGCTTCGTGTTCCTGGAGACCGACGTTCACGCGACCCGGGACGGCCATCTGGTGGCGTTCCATGACGATACCCTGGGCCGGCTCGCCGGGCGGCCGGAGCGGGTCGAGCAGCTGAGCGCCGAGGAGGTCCGCGGCCTGCGCATCTCCGGCCGCCATCGGGTTCCGTTCCTCGACGAGCTGCTCGCCTCCTGGCCGCGGGCCCGGGTCAACATCGATCCGAAGTCGGACCGGGCGGCGGACCTGCTTCCCGACGTGCTGATCGCGGCAGACGCGGTCGACCGCGTCTGTGTCGGGTCGTTCTCCGGCCGCCGGCTGGCGCGGCTCAGGCGGCGGATGGGTCCGAGGCTGTGCACCTCGATGGGGCCCTGGGACGTGACCCGACTGTGGGCCACGGCCAAGGGAATGCCGGTCGGCGGCTTCGCTGCGGGCTGCGCCCAGGTGTCGCCGACCCATCGCGGGCTGACCATCGTCGAACCCCGCTTTGTCGCCGAGGCGCACAGGCGTACGCTGCCGGTGCATGTCTGGACCATCAACGAGGCCCCGGAAATGACCCGCCTGCTCGATCTCGGCGTCGACGGCCTGATGACCGACCGGCCGTCTCTGCTGAAGCGGGTGCTGCAGGAGCGCGGGCAGTGGACGGGCGCCTAGCGCCTCCGACGCTCGACCGAGCGGCCCTGCGTGATCTGAACCGGCGGTCGGACCGGGCCGGCGCGTTGCAGCTTGGCCGCCATCTGCTCTTCATCGCGGCGACGGCGGGCCTGGTCGCGCTGGCGCTCGACACCGTGTGGCTGGTTCCGGCGCTGTTCCTTCACGGCGTCGGCCTGGTCTTCCTGTTCGCGCCGCTGCACGAGACCGTCCACCGAACCGCGTTCGCCAGCCGCCGGACCAACCTGTTCGTCGCCTGGGGCTGCGGGCTCGTGCTGGCGATACCGCCCACCGACTTCCGCCACTTCCACTGGGCGCACCACCGCTTCACCCAGGATCCCGACCGCGATCCGGAGCTGGCGACCGCGAAGCCGACGACCACCGCACAATACCTGATCCATCTGAGCGGACTGCCGTTCTGGCGGGACCGGGCGGCCGCCCTGCTGCGGCAGGCGGCCGGAAATCCGGCGGCCCCCTACCTGCCCGAACGGGAACACCGCGCGGTGGTTCGCGAGGCCCGGATCTTCCTGTTCGTCTACGCGGCGATCGCCATCGCCGGCATTGCCGCCGCGACGTCGGCCCCGCTGCTCTACTGGCTGGGGCCGGTGTTGCTGGCGCAGCCGGCACTGCGCGCCTTCCTGCTGGCCGAACACACCGGCTGTGCGGTGGTGCCGGACATGGCCCGCAACACCCGGACCACGCTGACCCACGGGCTGGTCCGCATGCTGGCGTGGAACATGCCCTATCACGCGGCGCACCACCTGCATCCCTCGGTACCGTTCCACGCCCTGCCCCGCCTGCACCAGCGGATCATGGCCGGGCTTGCCCACCTGTCGCCCGGCTACCGCGCCGCGCACCGGGAGATCCGCGCGACGCTGCGCTGACCGCCGGAGGCGGTGCCGGCAGGACGTCCCGGCTGCCGTCCCCCGGCATCGGCGCCACGCCCGGCTTTCCCAATACCGCCACCCTATGGAATACTTTCGCATGAGACATCGAATGAGACGGCCGAGCGACACGGAGAGTCGATCATGCTGAGCAACAGGAACGTCCGCCGACCGGTCCGGGCCGCAGCGCTGGCGGCGGCGATTGCAGCGATGCCACTGGGCGCCCTGGCCCAGGACGCGCAGCCCGAAGAGGCCACCGGCCGCACCGACCAGGAGTTGGTGACGGCGCAGCAGTTCATGGTCGCGGCGGCGAACCCGCTGGCGGTCGAGGCCGGCTACGAGGTGCTCACGGCCGGCGGCACGGCGATCGATGCGATGATCTCGACGCAGCTCGTGCTCAACCTGGTGGAGCCCCAGAGCTCCGGCATCGGGGGCGGCGCCTTCCTGCTCTACTACGACGCCGAGACCGACGCCGTCACCGTCTATGACGGCCGCGAGACGGCGCCGATGGATGCCGACGGGACCCTGTTCCTCGGCGACGACGGCGAGCCGCTCGGATTCTGGGAGGCGGTCGTCGGCGGCCGCTCGGTCGGCACGCCAGGCACCCTCCGGCTGATGGAGACGGCGCACCAGGATCACGGCGCCTTGCCCTGGAGGGGGCTGTTCCAGGCGGCGATCGACCTGTCGGAGGAGGGATTCGAGGTGTCGCCCCGGCTGGCCGGGCTGCTGCAGGGCGGCCGGGCCGAGCGCCTGCAGACCTTCGCAGCGGCGCGGGAGTATTTCTTCCCCGGCGGCGAGGCGCTCAAGGCCGGCGATACCCTGCGCAACCCGGAATTCGCCGCGACCCTGCGGCTGATTGCCGAGGGCGGGTCCGAGGTGTTCTACACCGGCGAAATCGCCCGCGACATCGTCGCCGCGGTGCGCAACGCCGAAGGCAATCCCGGCCTGCTGTCCCAGGCCGACATGGAATCCTACAACGTCATCCGGCGCGAACCGGTCTGCGTGACCTATCGCGGCAACGATGTCTGTGGCATGGGGCCGCCCAGCTCGGGTGCGCTCACGGTCGGCCAGATCCTCGGCGTGCTGGAGCATTTCGATCTCCCGTCCATGGGCCCCGACTCGGTCGATGCTTGGCACCTGTTCGCCGAGGCCTCCAAGCTCGCCTACGCCGACCGCGCGCTCTACATGGCGGACAGCGATTTCGTGCGGGTGCCGACGGCCGGGCTGGTCGATCCCGGCTACATGACGGTCCGGGCGCAGCTCGTCGACCGCAACACCGCCATGGCAACGCCGGCCCCGGCCGGCAACCCGCCCTGGCGCGAGGCCGCCCTGTGGTCACCGGACACCTCGCTGGAGTTGCCGGGCACCAGCCACATCTCGATCGTCGACGCCGAGGGCAATGCGGTGTCGCTGACGACGACCATCGAGAGCGGGTTCGGCTCGAACCTGATGGTGCGCGGCTTCCTGCTCAACAACGAGCTGACCGACTTCTCGTTCCGGCCGGCGGCGGGCGGGCGGCCGATCGCCAACCGGGTCGAGCCCGGCAAGCGGCCGCGCAGCTCGATGGCGCCGACGCTGGTATTCGACGCCGAGGGCGATCTGCTGATGGTGGTCGGCTCGCCCGGTGGCAGCCGCATCATCGAATACGTCGCAAAGACGCTCATCGCCACCCTGGATTGGGGCATGGATGTGCAGTCGGCGATCGATCTCGGCCACGTGGTCAACCGCAACGGCGGCACCGATTTGGAGGCCGGCACCGAGGCGGAGGCATTTCAGGAGGCGCTGGAGGCGCGCGGCCACACGATCAATGTGCGCGACTTGAACAGCGGCCTGCATGCGATCATGGTGACTGATCAGGGGCTGGTCGGCGGCGCCGACCCGCGCCGGGAGGGTATCGTCCTTGGCGACTGAACCGAAGAAGGCGACCACGGCCGGCAAGCCGGCCGCGCGGAGCGGCAAATCCTCCGGCGCGGAGATCAAGGCTCTCGAGTCGCGCCTGTCGGCGCTGGAGTCCGGCCTCGAGGCGGCGGAACGGCGCCTCGCCGAGCGGACGGCGGAACTGGAAGCCAGGATCGGCGCGGTGGAGGACCGCGGCGGCGCGGCACCGACCCTGCACATGCCCGCTGGCTTCGTGAACAGCGTCCGGCACGCGATCGATCGCAGCGCGGAGTTGATCCGCCGCAACCCGATCACCGCCCTGATTCTGATCGTGGCTTTTCTGCTGGTCGCCCTGTTCAGCTGATGCGAATCATCGGCGTGGCAGAAAATGGATGTCCGGCGGACACTCAGGCGGCCCGTTCCCCCGAAGAACCGCCCTCGCCCGCCGGACACTGGGGATGTCATGCGCCTCAATCCCCACCTCCGACACTGCGCGAATCCGACTGACTTTGCTTTGACTTGGATCAAGCTTAGACGGCCGCGCGAAGGCCAATGACGGGCGCCGCGCAAGCCGGAGGCGTCGTCGCCGCCGGCGACCAGCAGACCGCCGCCGCCGCAGCCGAGATCCTGCGTGACGGTGGCAATGCCTTCGATGCCGCCCTGGCGGCGCTGGCCGCATCCTGTGTCGCGGAGCCGATCCTCTGCAGCCTTGGTGGCGGCGGATTCCTGCTGGCCCGCACCGCCGCCGGCGACGCCACGCTGTTCGACTTCTTCACCCAGACGCCGAAACGCAAGCGGCCGACGGCCGAGGTCGACTTTCGGCCGATCATCGCGGATTTCGGGCCGGCGACCCAGGAGTTCCATATCGGCCTCGGCGCCGCCGCCACTCCGGGCATGGTGAAGGGCCTCTTCGCCGTGCACGGGGAACTCGGCCAATTGCCGGTGACACGGATCCTGGAGCCGGCGATCGGGCTGGCACGGCGCGGTGTGGCCCTGTCGCCGATGCAGGCTTATGTGATCGACGTGGTCAGTCCGATCGTCACCGCCGACCCGATGAGCAAGGCGCTGTTCGAAAGCCCCTCGAAGCCGGGCGAGATGATCTCGGCCGGCGAGCGCCTTGTCTGGCCGGCCCTCGCCGATCTGCTGGAGGCGCTTGGCCGGGAGGGCGAGCGCCTGTTCTACGAGGGAGAGATCGCCGCCGCGATCGTCTCGGCCTGCGAATCCGGTGGCGGCCACCTGACCGCCGACGATCTGGCCGGCTACCAGGTCGCGCGCCGGCAGCCGCTCGTCAAGGACTACGCCGGCGCCTCCATCCTGACCAATCCGCCGCCTTCGGCGGGCGGGCTGCTGATCGCGTTCGCCCTGGATCTGCTGACCGATGCCCGCCTGGAGACGACGGAGGCGTTCGGCGTCGATCACATGCAGCTGCTGGCGCGCGCCATGCGGCTCACCAACCGGGCCCGCCGCGAGAGCGGTCTGGCCGAGGATCCGGAGACCGCGGCCGAGATTCTCGGCAACCCGGCGCTGCTGGAGCGCTATCACGCGGAGGTCGCGCCCGCGCCGAAGGCCCATCGCGGGACCACCCAAGTCAGCATCATCGACCGCGCCGGCAACGCGGCCAGCCTGACCGTGTCCAACGGCGAGGGATGCGGCGTGATGAGTCCGCCGCTCGCCGGCCTGATGCTGAACAACATGCTGGGAGAGGAAGACGTCAACCCGCGCGGCTTCCACAACTGGCCGGAGGATACCCGCCTGTCCTCGATGATGGCCCCGACCGTCATGATCGACGGCGATGACGGCCTGACGGCGCTGGGCAGCGGCGGATCGAACCGGATCCGCTCGGCGATCCTGCAGGTGCTGGTCAACCTGCTGAGCTTCCGGCTGCCGCTCGACGAGGCGGTCGCAGCGCCGCGGCTGCACATGGAGGACACGTTCCTGAACGTCGAATCCGGACTGGGAGACGCGCCGAGCTCCGCCGCGCTTGGCGAAAGCACCGCCCACAAACTGTGGCCGGGCCGCAACCTCTTCTTCGGCGGCGTGCATGCCGCGAGCAACAGCCGGGGCGTGCTGACGGGCACCGGCGATATCAGGCGGGGCGGCGTGGCGATGACCGTCTAGGTGGCGCCAGCGCCTGGATGGGCACAATGTAAACGCGAAATTGTGCCCTCCGCTGCCCGCCGCCAATTAAGACTACCTTAAAGCCGGACTGCGACGCTTCCGCCGGTCATCGTGGCGGAATCTGCGGTGACGGATCCGCCCCTGTTCACAGCCCGACACGATGCAGTCACGGCAGTCCAACGGCACGACATCCAACCAGGCGAGGCTGGACCTCATCATCGCCACCCTGGTCGGGATCGTCCTGGTCGTGCTGGCGTCGTATTACGACGCCAACGAGCGGTTCGTGGATTGGGCCGAGAAGCATGAAGCCCTCGAGCTCGATGAGATACCCTTCGGCCTGTCGCTGCTCGCCTTGTCGTTTGGCTGGTACGCGTACCGTCGTTGGCGTGCGTACTCCGCCGTCGCCCGCGAATCCGCCGAGGTCAACGAACGGCTCAAACGCGAGGTCGAGGAGCGGCGGAGCGCCGAGGCCGCTCTGCATCAGAGCGAGCAGCGGTTCCGCGATTTCGCCGAGGCCTCGGCCGACTGGTTCTGGGAAACCGATCCGGACGACAAGTTCGCCTACATATCCCCGAACGTCGAACGCATCCTGGGCGTGCCGGCTCGCTGGTATCTCGGGCGGCGGCCGCACGATATCGGCCGGCACGACTTCGACGACGAGGCCTGGAACCGGCATCGGGAGCAGTTCAGCCGCCGCGAGCCGCTGCGCGACTTCATGTACCGCAGGCTCATGCCCGACGGCGAGGTGCGCTGGCTGCGATCGAGCGCGATCCCGCGCTTCGACGATGATGGCCAGTTCCTGGGATATCGGGGATCGACCAGCGACGTGACCGACGCCGTCCTGGCGGAGGGCGCCTTGCGCGAGAGCGAGGAGCGCTACCGTCGCCTGGTCGAGCTGTCGCCCGACGGCATCATTCTGCATTCCGGCGGACGGGTGGTCTTCGCCAACCCGGCGGCCATGCGGCTGCTGGGCGCGGAAGCGGAGCAGGAGCTGCTCGGCCGCCGCACCGTCGACTTCGTGCGCCGGGATTTCCGCCGCGCCTTCCTGGCACGGACCGAACGGGTGCTGTCGCACGGCTTCGTGGAGGCGGAGACCGAGCATGTGATGTTGACCATCGGCGGCGAGGAGGTCCCGGTGGAGAGCTCCTCCACCCCGATACTCTATGAGGGCAATTCAGCCGTCCTGATCGTGTTTCGCGACATCAGCGAGCGCAAGAAGGCGGAATCGGCGCTGATGCAGCAGAAATCGCTGTTCGAATCCATCTTCCGCAGCGTCCCGGACGCCGTGGTCGTGGCCGGGCTCGACCATCGCATCCGCATGTGCAATCCCGGCGCGACCCGGATGTTCTGCTACGAGTCGAAGGAGATCATCGGCAAGAAGTCGGCGACCCTCTACGAGAGCCGCAGCGAATTCGAACGGCTCGGCAACCTGCAGGCCGACAGCAACGCTCGGGGAGAGCCGCGGCTGGACGAAGGCGCATTCCGGCGCAAGGGCGGCGAGATCTTCCCTGCCGATGTGGTGTGCTCGGTGATCCGCGATGCCGATGGCGAGCCGATCGGCTTCGTCGACCTGATCCGGGACATCACCGAGCGCAAGACCACCGAGATGGAACAGGCCGCGCTGCAGGAACAGATCCACCAGTCCCAGAAGCTGGAGTCCCTGGGCACGCTGGCCGGCGGCATCGCCCACGACTTCAACAATCTGCTGGCGATCATCAATGGCTACAGCGACCTTGTGATCGAGGAGTTGGAGCCCGGCTCGATCGCCTGGAACAACACCGAGGAGATCCGTACCGCCGGCCGGCGGGCCGTCGATCTGGTGCAGCAGATCCTGTCCTACAGCCGCAATGACCGTCGCGAGTTCAAGTCGCTTCGCCTCGATCTGGTGCTCAACGAGAACCTGGGCATGCTGCGCGCGACGCTGCCCACAACCATCACCATCAATGCCGACATCGCCAAGAGCCGGGTGCGGGTGATGGCCGACCCGACGCAGATGCACCAGCTCATCATGAATCTCTGCGTCAACGCCGGCCATGCCATCGGCAAGTCACCGGGCGCGCTGAAGATCCGCATGCGCAGCCGCATGCTGAACAAGACGCGCAGCGGCGCGCACAAGCCACTGATGGATGAATGGCCCAACCATCTCAGGCGGATCGACGAGCTGGCCAAGGGCAGCGGCGGCCGTATGTGGATCGGGCGGCTGCGGCCCCAGCGCTATGTGGTCCTGACCGTCGAGGATGATGGCTGTGGCATGACCCATGCGACGCTGCAGCGCATCTTCGACCCGTTCTTCACCACCCGCGACGTCGGCGACGGGACCGGGCTTGGCCTGTCGTCCGTCGAGGGCATCGTGCGGACCCATGACGGCGCCATCCACGTCGAGACCGAGGTCGGGGAGGGCACCCGATTCGATGTCTTCCTGCCGGTCGACGAGGAGGCGCCGCACGCCGACGAGACCTCGACCAAATTCAAGGGCAACGAGCGCATCCTGCTGGTGGACGACGACGATGCCCTGCTGGAGTCGATCCGCATCGGACTGGAGCGCCTCGGCTATGACGTGACCGCGATGGCTGACGGCGCCGAGGCGTTGGACGCGTTCCAATCCGCGCCGGAGACCTGGGATATCGTGATGGCGGACCAGGTCATGCCGGGCCTGACGGGCGTCGACCTGGCAAAGAAGATCCTCAACATCCGGCCGGAGGTCCCGGTGGTCCTGTGCACCGGCCTGATGGATTCCGAAACCCGGACCAGCGCCATGGCGGCCGGCGTCCGCGAGTTCCATGTGAAGCCCGTCCTGAGTTCCGAGCTGGCGGATTGCGCCCGCCGGATCCTGGACGCGGCCTGACCTTTCGAAGGAGCAGCCCCAAATGGCCAAGATCCTGATAATCGACGACGAGTCGGCAATTCGCAGCCTGTTGCGCCAAGTGCTCGAGCGCGCCGGGCATGACATCGTCGAAGCGGAAAACGGGCGCGAAGGCATCGATCTGCTGGACGCGATCGGCGTCGACATGGTGATCACCGATATCGTCATGCCCGAGAAGGAAGGCATCGAGACGATCATGCAGATCAAGCAGGACGCGCCGGACACCAAGATCATCGTGATCTCCGGCGGCGGCCACAGGCTGGCGATGGACTTCCTGCCGGTGGCCAAGGAGCTGGGGGCCGATCTGACCTTCCCCAAGCCCTTCAAGCCGGCCGATATTGTCGCCGCCGTCGATCACCTGCTCGGACGCGCCGCCTGACCTCCGGACGCGCCCGGATCAGGCGGCCAGGTCCGGCACCGGGCCGATGTAGCGGGACCGCGGTCTGATGATCCGCCCGGTCTTCTCCTGCTCCAGGATATGGGCGGTCCAGCCGGCCACACGCCCGATCGCGAAGACCGGCGTGAACAGCGTCCGCGGCAGACCGATCGCGTCGAGCAACAGCGCCGTATAGAACTCCACATTCGTCTGCAGGCTGCGCTTCGTCTTGTGGCGGGCCAGGGCCGCCAGGGCCCGCGCCTCGACCTGCTCGGCAAAGGCCAGCCGCCCGCCGGACAACCGCCGAACCGCCGCCTTGAGCACATCGGCCCGCGGGTCCCTGACCTGATAGACGCGGTGGCCGAACCCCATCAGCCGCTCACCGGACGCCAACCTGGCCGCCAGCCAGCCGTCGATCGCCGCCGGATCGCCGATCTCGTCGAGCATGTCGAGAACCGGTCCCGGCGCCCCGCCATGCAGCGGGCCCTTCAGGGCGCACAGCGCGCCGACGACCGAGGAGAAGACCCCGGCCCGTGTCGAGGCGATCACCCGGGCGGCGAAGGTCGAGGCATTCAACCCGTGGTCCGCCACCGTCGCCAGATAGGTGTCCAGGGCGGACACCGCATCGTCGCCCGGCGGCTCGCCGGTCAGCATCTGCAGGAAATCGGCCGCATGGCCGGCGGTCGCGTCGGGCGGCAGCGGCTTGCGACCCTCGGCCGCCCGACCCAGCGCCGTGACGGCAACCGGCATCGCGGCCACGGCGAGCAGGTGGTGCGGAACCGCCTCTTCATCCGAAAGGGCGGAGAGCAGCAACCGCAAACCCTCGACCGGCGCCAGCCCGGCCGCCGCCGGCAACAGCGGGGCAAGCCGGTCGAAGGCGTGCGAACGCGCCGAACCCAGTTCGGCGCGCACCGTGTCGCCATCCGACAAGGCGTCGTCCAGACCGCGCCATAGCAGCGCCACCACGTCCTCGAAGCGCAGGCTTTCTGCGACACGGTCGAGGGGGATGCCGCGCAGGATCAACTGCCCGGCCATGCCGTCGACATTGCTGATCGCGGTCTCCGCCGCGACGATTCCGTCCAGGCCGGCGGAAGTGGGGTCCGGTGCCATGGCGTCCTCCGAAGTCCTATCTGCGATGCCGTCGCACGCGGCGGCCTTCCCTCTTTCATCTGACATGCACGTCAATGTTGTCAATATTGATTGATTGCATCAATATAAGACATGACAGAGCGGCCCATCGACCCGACCCGCGCCTTCCTGACCGCCAAGGAGGCGGCGGCCCAGCTCGGGATCGGCCTGCCGACCCTCTACGCCTATGTCAGCCGCGGGATGATCCGCTCGGAGGCGCGATCGGGACATCGATCGCGCCTCTACCGGGCCGAGGACGTGCACGCCCTGGCGCAGAAGAAGGCGCCCGCCGACCCCGGTGACCGGGCGCTGCATTGGGGCGACCCGGTGCTCGACTCCGCGATCACGCTGATCGCCGAAGACGCGGTCTACTATCGCGGCCGCGACGCGGCGCGCCTGGCAACCGATTCCACCCTGGAGGCGGTGGCGGCGCTGATCTGGCATTGCCGTGAGCACGACCCCTTCGCCGAAGCGCCGCCGACGCCGCCGGAGGGATTTCCCGGCATGCTGGGCGTCGCCGCGGGATTGCGGCCCATCGATCGCTGCCAGGCGATGCTGCCCGTGCTGGCCGCCGCCGACCGCAAGGTCTTCGACCGCACGCCGGCGGGAATCGCCCGGACCGGGGCGCGGATCATGCGTTGGATGGCGGCCCTGATCGCCGGCACGCAGCCGAATGGGGACCCTCTGCACAGCGTTTTGGCCAAGGCCTGGTCGGTGCCCGAGTCTCGAGCCGGCCTGCTGCGGGCGGCCATGGTGCTGTGCGCGGATCACGAGTTGAACGCCTCGACCTTCACGGTCCGCTGCGTGGCCTCGACCGGCGCGTCGCCCTACGCCGCCGTCCTGGCCGGACTCGCCGCGCTGGCCGGGCCCCGCCATGGCGGACTGACGGAGCGCGCCGAGGCCCTGCTGGAAACGTTGCTGGCGTCCGCCGATCCGCTGGCGCGCGCCGCCGACCTGCTGCGCCGCGGCGACGAACCGAGCGGATTCGGCCATCCGCTCTACCCGGGCGGCGACCCGCGGGCCCGCTGCCTGTTGAACCTGATGTCGGATGCGATGGCCGACGATCCGGGGTTGCGGTCAGGATTGTCGCTGGCCGCGGCCGTGGCCGAGCAATCCGGCCGGGCGCCGACCTGCGATTTCGCGCTGGCCCTGCTGGCCCGGTGCCTCGGGCTTCCGGCTGGTGCCGCACTCTCGGTGTTCGCGCTGGGACGCACCACCGGATGGATCGGACACACGCTGGAGCAGTATTCCGGCAGCCGGCTGATCCGGCCGCGGGCCCGCTACACCGGCGTCCATCCGTAGGACGCCGCCGATCCGAAACGAGAACGGGCTTGGCCGCTGTTTCGCGACCAAGCCCGTCTGCTCCCCGGTGAACCGCCTCGTGCAATGCGTACCGGGCCAAGGCCGTGCCAGCCCGGAAAGTCCAACGGGCGAGGAAGTGCTTCGTCCCCCTCGGGGTAGGAACGACGCTAAGGTCGGGAACCCCCTCCCCGCACCTCACGCAACCTCGCCCGCTGGTGCCAAGGACCGGGCCTTTCGACCCCGGTGCGCAAGGAGAACGGGCACGGTCCGGGCCTTATTCCCAACTTTCTTGGATTTTTTTCACGCGGTGGCGCGACGGGAGAATCCGGGGCTTGCCGCCGCCGTCATATCCCGCAGGTCGGCGTCTCCTGGATCAGGCCCCAACCGAAGACCGGGTCCTTGCCCGGGGCGCCGAGATCGCGCGCCGTCGATCGCAGGTCGCCGACCACCTTGCCGATATCCGGCCGGCCGCCGCGTTGGCGGACCACGCCGGCAATGATCGCCGAGGCATGGGCGGCGGCAAAGGAGGTCCCGGTGCGGTGCCGACCGGATCCGGTCGCATCGGCCGACCAGATCTGCACGCCCGGCGACGAGAAGCTGATATAGGCGCCGCGGTTGGCCATGCTGTAAGGCCGCAGATCGTTGTCGACGGCGGTCACCGAGATCACCTCCCCATAGGCGGCCGGATAGGCCGGCGGGGCGGTTGGGCCCCCGTTTCCGGCCGCCGCCACCATGACCACGCCACGGGCATCGAGGCGGCGGACGGTCTCTTCCAGCAGCGCGTTCGGCGGTCCGGTCATGCTGATATTGATGACGGCGACACCGTTCCCGACCAGCCAGTCCAGACCACTGACCAGGCTGAGCAGGGTCGAATAGCTCTCGCCATCCGCATTGGTGTGGAACACGTCTGCGGCGAACAGCTCGGCGCCGGGGAGCATGCCCGGAAAGCCGGTATCGGCATTGCCGATCAGCAGGCCGGCAACCGCGGTGCCGTGATCCGCGACAGAGCCGGTACCGAAGGGATCGAACGTCTCGGTCCTGAGGGCCCGGCCGCGCAGCGCCGGATGACGGCGATCGACGGCGGTGTCGGTCATGCCGATACGGATGCCGCTGCCGCAGGTCTCGGCGATTTCCCGCCAGGAGCCGGCGGCATGATCGGAGCAATCGCCGTTCGCGCACCCCTCCGCCGCCGGATCGGCATCGAACCGATAGACATGATTGGCTTCCAAGGTTGCGCCCGGCGCCAGCGATCGGGCCTGGCGCAGCGCGGAGGGGAGGTCGCTCCCCGGCGGCACGGTGAACCGCGAGGCGATCAGGCCCAGAGCGGCCAGATTGATGCGTTGCCTCAAGCGGAACCCGGCATCCTCGAGGGCGGCGATCTGCGCCGGCGTGACGCCGAGCGCGAGCATGTCGCCGCGGACCGCATGGGTACGATACACCTGGTTCCACGCACCGGTTCGCAACGAGACCAGGCGGTCATCCGCGGTCAGCGCCAACCAACCGGGATCAAGGGGGGCAGGTTCGAGGGTGTCGAGCCGCCGGTCCGGCGCCCGATCCGGTTCGGGCCCGGACACGACGCCAGGGGTGCCGGCACCGATGGGCCCACCGCCGCCGGGATTGGAGCCGCCGCCATCCTCGTCATCATCGTCATCATCGGCCCAGGCTGCGCCAAGGCCGCCCGGCGGCGATCCTGGCAGGTCGGCCGGCGGCATCAGAACGAGACACAGGACAATCAAGGCGACCCATTGTCGCCAGAATTCCAGTACGGTTCGCATTCGGTCGCCTCGAATTGCGGCAGTCCCGGGCGCGGACGGTGGAGGGCTAGCATTCCACCCTTCTGTTTACCGACGCTTAACGTTTGCGCGGCTTGGCTGACGACTGGACGCGGACCGGGAATCGGGCTGCAACCCACTGCGATGTAGCCGGTTTTCCCGATAAACGAGCCGGCCGATCGCTTTGGCCGGAATAATTGTCCAATTCGACCGTTCTCTCATCAAACGCCCTGGGTTCTGGTGATGTCGGAAGATCTGCCGCAACAGCTGGTCGCGCTCCTGCCGAGACTGAGACGGTTCGCCTATTCGCTGACCGGCTCGAAGGATGATGGCGACGACATCGTCCAGTCGGCCTGCGAGCGCGCCCTCAGCCGGGCGCATCAATGGCAGCCGGGCACGCGATTGGACAGTTGGATGTTTAGGATCATTCAGACGACATGGATTGATCGCCTGCGTGCAAGACGGGTCCGCGGCGAGGACCACGATCAGGACGTCATTGAGACCCTGGTTGGCGACGATGGTCGTCGGCAGACGGAATCACGGATCATGCTGGCGCGGGTGCGCCAGGCCATCGGCCGGCTGCCGGAGGACCAGCGATCGGTTCTTGTCCTGGTGGCCGTGGACGGCCTGTCCTATCGGGAAGCGTCGGACATCCTGGATGTCCCGCTTGGCACGGTGATGAGCCGGTTGGCGAGGGCGCGCCGCCGGCTTCACCATTTGCTCAACGAAACCAACGTCGTGGCGTTTCCCCGGCCCGCGAGCTGATAAGAAGGGACGTGTTATGACCCAGCTTACCGACGAAACCCTTGTCGCCTATGTCGACGGCGAGCTGTCCGCCGAAGAGGCGGCCAAGGTCGAACGGGCCCTGAACGCCGACCAACGCGTCCGCGAAGCGGTCCAGATGTTCCGCGACACCGCCGACTGGTCGCGGCGCGCCTATGACGACGTCCTGCACGAGCCGGTTCCGGACCGGCTGATCACCGCCGCCTCGGGCGAAGGTGACCACGCCCCGGCCTCCGCGCCGCGGCACGCTCCGGCACGGCGCAGCCGCATCGCCGGCCTGGCCATGGCTGCATCCATCGCGCTGGCCGTCGGCGTCGCCGGTGGTTTCGGGTTGTTTCAGGTCACCGGTTCAGGAGGCGGCGGGATCTCAGGCCCGCTCACGGTGGGCGCCGTCGACAAGTCCGGGTCCCTGCATCTCGCCCTGGAGTCCGCGGTGAGCGGAACCCTGATCGCGGCGGGCGATGGCGGAAACGTCATGCCGCTGACGACCTTCCTGGGACGCGACGGACGGCCTTGCCGGGAATTTCAGGCGGTGACCGCCGGCCGGGCGGGTCTCAGCGCTGCGTTCGGGATCGCCTGCCGTAGCCCAGCCGGTTCCTGGCATGTGGAGGCGGTCGGCGCGCCGCCGGCGGCATCGCCCGCCGGCTCGGACCGCTATCAATGGGCCGATGGGTCGAATGACGACCCCATGCGCATCCTGATCGACGCCATGTCGGACGGGGGGCCGGTCAGCCTCGAACGCGAGGCGACGCTGCTGAGCAGCGGCTGGCGCTGAGGCCATCGCTTGATCCCGGTCGCGGCCGGACTGCGCTTGTGTGACCTTGCTGTCATGGCCTCATCCATTGTCATCAATATCGGCATGCGCCCCGCCGACCGGCGGGGTAACATGCTGATTCTGCAGCGGCCATCGCCGCCGGGCACCGGTCGCAAGAGCGACACATGGGTGTTCGACCGGTTCCGCCCCACCGCCGAGGCTCGAAGGCCGATCTGATGGCAGTCCCGATGCGACTCTTGATCATCGCTCTCCTGGTGGTCGGCTTCCTGGTGACCGGGCTGCCGCTTCCCAAGCTGGCGCCGAACGGTCCCGGCGGCCACCCGCTCACGGCGCTCGCCGATGACGACGACGGCGACGACGGTGGCGGCGGCGATGACGACGACGGCGACGATGACGACGATGACGACGATGACGACGATGGCGACGATGACGACGAGGGCGACGACGAAGGCGGCTTCGGAGGCTTTGTCTCGCGCGACGGGTACGAACCCGCGCGGGAAATCCTGGCCGTCGATGCCGATCCGGCACTGATCCGAGCACTGGAATCGGAAGGGTTCGTCGAGCGGGATCGGCGGGCGCTCTCGTCGCTGCAGGTCACCGTCTCGCGTTTGACCATTCCGCGGGCTCTGAACCTGTCGACCGCGATCGCCCGGGCACGACAGGTGGCACCCGGGATCGCGTATGAGACCAACCCCGTCTACCAGCTGGCGGGCGCGGAGTCGGAGTCGGTAGAAGTAGCACAGGCGCCCTGCTCCGGGGCGGACTGCTACGCGCTCGATCTGGTGGGCTGGCCGAGCGATCCGGACACCTGCGGCGAGGGGATCCGGATCGGTATGACCGACACCGCCATCGACGCCGGCCATGCCGCCCTGCGCAGCCGCGCCATCAACAGCCAGCGCTTCGCCCCGGCCGGCTTCGATGCGGTCTCACCCGATGATCATGGGACCGCCGTCGCGGCGCTGCTGGTCGGCGACCCGTCGAGCGGGTATGCCGGCATGCTGCCCTCGGCGACGCTGTTCGCAGCCGATGTTTTCCATCTCGATGGCGCCGGTCAACCGCAGGCGACCCTGGCCGATCTCGTCAACGGCTTGGACTGGCTTGCCAGCCAGCGGGTCTCGGTCATCAACATCAGCATGACGGGTCCGCCCAATCCCTTGTTGGAGACCGCGGTGACACGGTTGGACCGGAGTGGCATCGCCGTGGTTGCGGCGGCCGGCAATGGCGGTCCGGCGGCGGCGCCGGCCTTTCCGGCCGCCTATGAAAGCGTGGTGTCGGTGACCGCCGTCGATCAGAGCCTGCGGCCGTACCGGCTCGCCAACCAAGGCGACTACATCACTCTGGCCTCCCCCGGGGTGGAGGTCTGGTCCGCCGCCGGTGGCGGGGTCGGCCGATACCGCACCGGCACCTCGGTGGCGGCGGCTCACGTCACGGGAGCGATCGCCGAGCGCATCGGGGCGGGAAGCGATATCGAGTCGGCATTGCGCGCGCTCCGCAACGACGCCCGCGATCTGGGGTCCCCGGGCCGCGACCGTGTGTTTGGCTGGGGGCTGCTGCAGGCATCGCCGAACTGCGGCTGATCCGGCCACGGATCACCGGAGGCGCCAAGGGCCATCTCACGATCCATGCCCTGCACGCGCGGTTTCCGGATTTCTCCTGCTTCGCCGAAAATTCGCCTTCCTCGACCGTCGCGCCGACCAAGGCGCGGTCGGCGCGCCGGAGTCAGGCGAACTTGGACGCGAGGTCGACCGTCTGGCAGCGCCCGACCGAGGACGCATGCTTCTTCAGCCAGGCCTCGGCGGCGGATCGGCCGCACTGGAACAGATGGCTCAGCATGGTCCAGTCCGGCGTCATCTTGCTGCCATGGCCAAGCTTCTCGGTGTAGCGGGCCGCCTCGATGTGGTGAAACCGATGCTCGCGGACGCGGCGGCGGAGACGGCCACCGATGGCGATGCCCTCGGTCGCCACCTCGCGGCACTGGGCGATCAGTTCGACTTCGCGGCGCAGCGGCTCGTTGAAGACGATGCGGCTGATCCGCGCCGCAATCTCCTGGGCGTTGGTCGGGACGGTGTTCTCGGTGATGGGATTGATCTGAACCAGCAGGGTGTCCGCCGCCGCACCGTCGCGGACCAACGGCATCAGGGGAGGGTTGGAGGAATAGCCGCCATCCCAGTAATACCGCCGCCCGACCTTGACCGCCTGATGGATATGCGGGAGGCAGGCCGATGCCAGCACCGCATCGGTGGACAGGTCGGCGGTCCCGAAGACCCTGGTCTTGCCGTCCGCGACATCGGTTGCGGAGATGAACAGATGGATCGGCGAGCGCTTGCGCAGTCGCTTGAAGTCGACGCTGCTCTCCAGCAGTTCGCGCAGCGGATTGTAGTCGGTCGGGTTGAACTGGTAGGGCGACATCAGCCGAGTCATGACGTCGAACCAGACATGCGTCGCCGAGGGCGACTGGTTGTCGGCGAATGCGCTGCTACTCGACCGCAGCGGGCTGAATCGGGCCGCTTCACTGATGCCGCGCCAGAACGCTTCCAGCTTCGCCCTGGCGGTATCGGGACCGCCTTCCATCAGACCGGCCGCCAGGATGACGGCATTCATCGCGCCGGCGCTGGTGCCGCTGACCGACCCGAAAGCGCAGCGGCCATCCTCCAGCAGGCGGTCCAGTACGCCCCAGGTGAAGGCCCCATGGGCGCCACCGCCCTGGAGCGCGAGGTTCAGCGGCTTGGTCGACTGGCCGGCGGTGGCCGGGTGCCGGATCTCGTCGCCCACATCCAGACCGTCGTCGCCGCCGAGCCACCCGCCCAGGAACGACCGGCGCGACTCCGCGGCCGGCGACTCCGATTGTCGGGCGTCCTGATAGGACGAGAAGAACTGCCGGAACACGAGCATGGAGCTCTCCCGTTTGGGTCCATCACGGTATCCGCGCAATAGGGGCATCCCTCGCCGCCGTTGCCTTGACCGGCTTTGGCGGTCCGCCCGGCTGGCTTCGGCCGGACGTGTCTTGGCGGCGGTCGAGCAGACGGTCGTGCTGCCCGTGAGCCACGATCCTGACCTAGCGCTCGGGGCCTTAACAAACGATAAATTTCGGACATTGACCGGACCGCGGCCGCGGCCGTCGAACGGAACGAATCGATGATCTTTTTCGTACCCTGAATTCGCACGCCCTCAACCAGAGTTCTGATTGGCCTTATAACTAACTGATTTATTGAAATTTTCTGCCCTGTCTTTGGTGAGCATTGACGGAAGCCACCGGAAGTGCGACGCAACGGGTACCATCGGGTACCAAAAATCCGGACAGGGACTCAGCCCATGCCGACCCTTGAACTGACCGACATGACCGTGGCGACGGCCAAGGCGACGGCCGCCGGCCGGACCGAGATCTGGGATGCCGCGATGCCGGGTTTCGGCTTGCGGGTCAGCAAGGCGGGCCGCAAATCCTGGGTGTTGATGTACCGGGTCGACGGCCGCAAGCGGCGGCTGACTCTGGGCACCTTCCCTGCCCTCTCCCTGGCCGCCGCGCGCGACGCCGCGCGCCTCGCCCAGCTGGACATCGCCCGCGGCAACGACCCTGCGGCCGAACGGGCCGCGACCCGGGGCGACCGCCAACAGAGCGTCGCCGCCCTGGCGGAGGAGTACCTCGACCGTCATGCCCGCCGCCACAAGCGCAGCTGGCGACAGGACGAGCGACTGCTCAGCGTCGAGGTGCTGCCGGCCTGGGGTAGTCGCGCGGCCGACTCGATCACCCGCCAGGACGTCATCCGCCTGATCGAGGCGGTCGCCGATCGCGGCGCGCCGATCCAGGCCAACCGGATCCTGGCGCTGGTGCGCAAGCTGTTCAACTGGGCGGTCGAGAAGGATCTGGTCGGCGCCTCTCCGGCGGTGAACGTGAAACCGCCGGCAGCGGAGTCGCGGCGCGACCGCGTCCTGTCGGATGAGGAGATCGCCAAGCTGTGGCGCGCATGGGATACGATCGGCCATCCGTTCGGCCCCTGGTTCAAGCTGCTGCTGGCGACCGGCCAGAGACGCGAAGCGGTGGCCGCCATGCGCTGGTCCGACATCACGCCGAAGGACGGGGTCTGGACTATCCCGGCCGAGCGCACCCATTCGGGCCGAGCCCATCCGGTGCCGCTCTCGACCCTGGCCGCCGAGATCCTGATGGGCCTGCCCCGCGGTGACAGCGCGTACGTGTTCCCGTCGCGCGACGATCCGGACCGACCGGTGAGTGGACATGCCCGGGCCCGGCAGGTCGCCATCGCCCGGTCGGGCGTCACCGATTGGCGGCTTCACGACCTGCGGCGGACGGCGGCGCATGCCATGAGCCGGCTGGCCATTCCGACCGCGCTGCTCAGCGAGCTGCTCGACATGACGCAGCCGACCCTGATGGGCATGCCGGTGCCGGCGGCGTCCGCGGAGGATCTCGAGGCCAGGCGGACGGCGATGGAGACCTGGGCGACGGCGCTGGCGGATTGCGTCTCGAAGTGACCGGCCGCGACGCCCCACCAGACCTCGAGGGGCTCTGCAGAGCAGCGCGATGACGGGGCTTTCCTGCCCCGAATTCACCGCACCAAATCAGTCCGGCGGCCTCGAAACCCCGCCACCCAGCTTGGTACCCACTGGCGAGTGCGCCTCAACTGAATCTTCAGAATGGACGATAACACATTGAAGATAATAAATTACTATGCCGCCAAGTGGATTTTGCTTTGATGATTTTCAATCGTGCTCGTATTGAAAGGTCGTCTACCGGGTGACGTGCGGTCCGGTCGGCACAAACAGCCCGCCGCATCGGCCCTGTCGCGACCTCGTTGTGTGCGATCGTGACGATCGTCACACCGCTGTCGCGACCGGTCGGGCAGACTAGGCTCCGGCAAAACCGGGCACGACAACGCCCGCAACATGGACACCGGAGGGGCAGATGAGTACCGGCCGCACACTCAATATTCTGGAAGCCATTCTCGATCGGATGCTCGATCAGATCGCGCAATCGTCGCTCGAGCTGCAAGCCAAGGGCAGCACTCCGAAGCTGACCGACGCGGGCTATGGACCCCTCTGGGAAAAGATCTACGGCTATCAGCATCAGCTCGCCGGGATCGTGCGTCAGCTCAAGACCATCGAGCACAATCTCGACTTCCGTTCCCGGCTGGCGCGCCGCGTGCCCCGCGACATGCGCTACCGCGCCAACCAGTCGGTCCGCAGCCACACCAGCCACCTCCAGCAGGTCTACGAGAAGGCTGTGCGCGTCGAAGAAGCGCTGCGCGACTACATCACCCAGAGCCAGACGCCGACCACCGGCGACATCATGAAGGGCATCGACAAGCTGGCGAAGGAACTGCAGAAGACTCTCGACCAGGCGGACTACAAGGCGATCACGGAGCAGCTCGCCCAGGGGCGGCCGCAGCTCGACACCATCGCCCGCGACGCTCCGGTGGTGACCGGCGTGCCGCTGTCACTGATCGTCAGTCTGATCGTGCTGTGGATCGGCGTGCGCAAGAAGAACAACGACAGGAACAACGACGCCTGACGCGGACCGCGTGGTCGAGTCGCGCGGCCGCGCCACCTTGGCGCTATCGACCGTCCCTGCCCCGCATCAACGCGGCGCCATTGCCGTCGCTACGTGCAGCAGCCGCGGTCCTCCTGGATCGGCGGACAGGGCATGTCGCCATAGGAGCAGAACACGCAGCAATCGCCTTTCAGCGGCTTCAGCACCCGGCCGCAGCCCCGGCAGTCGTAGAAGTACTGGCAGGCATCGGTCGGCATGGTCTCGGTCGCCTCGTGGCCGCAATGCGGGCAGGTCAGGGTCGATGTCAGGACGACCGCGCTCATGTCCGTCTCCGCCGCCGGGCCAGCGCGTAGACGGTCAGCCCGGCGAATCCGGCCAGCGCAGGCAGCAGCACGAAGTCGAGCCAACCGAGCGCCGCCGAGAGGCCGACCGCCCCCAACGTCACGACCAGGAGCGGCGTGAAGCAGCACAGGGCGGCAACCACGGTGCCGACGAGCCCGGTGACAAGCAGCCTGTCTTTCATCCGCACCAGAATAGCGCCAAAGTCCTGACCGGCTCGTTGACATCCTCGCGATCGTTGCCGATTGCGGCGTGCCGGCCCCGATGTGTCACCGGAGGGCTGGCGACCATTGCACGGGCGTACGGGACTGGCGAATATCCACACGCACTTCCGGGGATCTGAGAGCCATGGGCAAGCTGCTGGACGGGAAATGGGTCGATGACGACGTCAGCGCGACCAACGCCGACGGCAAGTTCCGGCGCTCAAGGGCGCTGCTGCGCAACTGGGTGACACCGGACGGGGCGCCGGGCCCCACCGGCGAGGGCGGCTTCGAGGCCGAGGTCGGACGCTACCACCTCTACATCGCGATCAACTGCCCCTGGGCCCATCGCGCCGCCATCTTCCGCAAGCTGAAGGACCTGGAGGACGCGATCTCCCTGTCGGTCTGCGCCCCGCGCCGCACCGATCAGGGCTGGGTCTTCGATCCCGACGACCCGCGTTACCGCGACGACCTGCTGGGCATGGACGCGCTACACCAGGTCTACACGGCGGCCCAGCCAGACTATTCCGGGCGGGTCACCTGTCCGGTGCTGTGGGACAAGCAACGGCGGACCATCGTGAGCAACGAGTCGGCCGAGATCATCCGGATGTTCAACCGCGCCTTCCTGGGCGTCGCCGGCAACGACACGGATTTCTGCCCGCCGGAGCTGGAGGCCGAGATCGACGCCCTCAACGCGACGATCTACGCCACGGTCAACAACGGCGTCTACCGCGCCGGCTTCGCCCGCAGCCAGGACGCCTACGAGGAGGCCGCGACGGCCCTGTTCGCCACCCTGGACGACCTTGAGCGCCGCCTGTCCAGGACCCGCTACCTGCTCGGCGACCGGCCGACCGAGGCGGACTGGCGGCTGTTCCCGACGCTGGCCCGGTTCGACGTCGCCTACTACGGCGCCTTCAAGTGCAACCTCAGACGTCTGATCGACTACCGGAACCTCTGGCCCTATGCCCGCGAGCTCTACCAATGGCCCGGCATCGCCGACACGGTCGATTTCGGCATCTACAAGCGCGGTTATTTCTCAAGGAGCGCCTTGAGAAATCCGCACGGCATCGTTCCGAAGGGGCCGGACATCGACTTCTCCGAGCCGCACGGGCGCGGCTGAGCGGCCGAAGCGATCAGTCGCGCCCCAAAAACCCCATCTCCTCAGGTCTGGACCATCCGCCAGCTGCCATCGGGCTGGCGGCAGGCGGTTCCATAGGCCTGCTCGGTCTGCCCTCCGACCGTGATGGATTGCTGGAACTCCCGGCAATACTGACCGGAGGACGAGGTCCCGTCCCGGGTTGGCGTTATGGTGCCGTAATTGCCGCTGTCCGGATTATTCCAGGTGATGGTTTCTCCCAGCGGTGCCGATTGAGCCTGGACGACGGACTCGTTCGCCCTCATGCGGTCGACCTCATCCATCGAGCGTCCGATTTCGCTCCCGATCAGACCACCGACCAGGACTCCGGCGCCGGTTGCGATCAGCTGTCCGCTGCCGGATCCGAATTGCGCACCGAGCAGCCCGCCAAGAGCGGCGCCCGTCAGCCCGCCGACGGCTTCCCGCTCCCCCATGCCTTCGCAGGCCGTGAGGCTGGCGGCGATCACAATTGCGGCAATGAGTGATTTCCGGCGCATTGGCCGTTCCTCTCTTTGTGGTGAATGCAGATGTCGAGGCATGCACGGCACGCGTCGACGCGGCTTCATTGCATGAGTGAAACCTAATATGCGAACAGCGCGCCGCATTGAGGCACGTCAAACGATGGCGACGGCGGGGCTGGCCGGTTAGGGCAACGCGGCGATTTCGGTCACGAACTTGCGCAGCATGGCGGCGGCGAACTCGTCGTAGTCGGCCGCCTGTTCCACGAAGGCCACGCCCTGAGGGCCAATCACCTGCTCCTGGAAATGGGCGCGGACAGCCGGGTCGCCGCCGACCACCAGTCCGTTGATGATGACGCCGCGGCCGACCGCCGCGTCGCGGGCGCTGGCCGGCGAAGGCCCGACATTGGTGATGCCGTCGCCGACCACGTTCAGGATCAGGCGATCCGCGAACCACGGGCAGGTCGAAAGCAGCGCCGCACCATCGGCGACTGCCGGCCCGAGCCCGGTGCTGCCGGAGCCGGACAGGCCGGCCGTGGCGTGAAGCAGGGCGGCGGCGGAGACGGCGCTCATCTCGCCGTCGATCGGCGTCCAGGGCACCACGACTCGTGCCAGCTCGGGCGCCTCCGACCAGGCGTAGACGGCGATCGCCATCATACCGCGCGGCCCGCCTCGTACCGCGCGCAGGAACTCCGGATGGGTCAGGGTCGCAGCCAACCCGTCGAGCTGCAGCCGCATCTCGGCCGGCGCGATCGAGCCGGAGGCATCGAGGCCGATGGCCATGCAGATGTCGGCGCGCGGGGTCTCGGCGCTCGAGGCCATGGGAGGCCCCGCCAGGATGAGCGCCGGCGCCAGCGCCAGCAGCGACCGCTTGTCCATGTCATCGCCCCGTATCGCGGTAAACCGAGCCCCGTCACTCAGCTGTTCCCAACGCGACGGAAGTCAAGAATCGTCGGGGCTGGACCGGCGCCCGGTCCGTAGCCGATCAGATCGATCAAGTGCCGAACTTTTGATTCCGGTCCACCGCCGCAACACCCTAGAATTGCGTCCGATCGCATCACCCAATCCCACGCAGGTAGCAGACCCCCAACGGGAGGACACCATGGCACTTACCATTGGCGAGACCGCGCCGGATTTCGAGGCCGATACCACCGAAGGCCATATCAGCTTCCATGACTGGATCGGCGACGGCTACGCGGTGCTGTTCTCGCACCCGAAGGATTTCACCCCGGTCTGCACCACCGAGCTCGGCACCATGGCCGGGCTGAAGCCCGAATTCGACAAGCGCAACTGCAAGATCCTCGGCCTCAGCGTCGACCCGGTCAGCAACCACGAGAAATGGTCGCAGGACATCGCCGACGTCACCGGCCACGCGCCGAACTACCCGCTGATCGGCGACAGCGAGTTGAAGGTGGCCAAGCTCTACGGCATGCTGCCGGCCGATGCCGGCACCACCTCGGAAGGCCGCACCCCGGTCGACAACCAGACGGTCCGCAACGTCTTCGTCATCGGCCCGGACAAGAAGGTCAAGCTGAGCCTGGTCTACCCGATGAGCACCGGGCGGAACTTCGACGAGATCCTGCGCGCCATCGATTCCATCCAGCTCACCGCCAAGCACCAGGTGGCGACGCCGGCGAACTGGGAGCATGGCGAGGACGTGATCATCGTGCCCGCGCTCTCCGACGAGGCCGCGAAGGAGAAGTTCCCCGACGGCTGGAAGACAGTGAAGCCCTATCTCAGGGTCGTGGCGGAGCCGAAGGACTGAGGTCGAAATCTCCGTACGTCATTGCGGGGAGCAGAGCGACGAAGCAATCCACTATCGCCGATAGAGTGGATTGCTTCGCCTGCGGCTCGCAATGACGGCGTGAACGGCGGGCTAGCCGGTTAGCCCGCAGCCACCTTGAAGGCGTGATCCAGATCGGCGATCAGATCGTCGGGGTGTTCCAGACCGATCGAGATCCGCACCAGCCCCTCGGTCACGCCGGTCTCGGCGCGGACGTCCTCGGGCACGCCGGAATGGGTGGTCGAGGCCGG
>JAAUYH010079883.1_pt1 | contig 30572 bp, 23 predicted proteins | sample 7278061 | NCBI WGS metagenome assembly JAAUYH01 (sample SAMN14350203, study PRJNA611818) | marine sediment metagenome | isolation source: surface marine sediment (0.6m) | place: French Polynesia: Moorea | collected 2018-08 | reverse complement strand
TCGATCGCAGCGCAAAGCATTGCTGCAAAAGAAAGGTAGGGATTAGAAGTAGCATCGGGACAACGGAACTCAAACCGTTTTGCTTTAGGGTTAGAACCAGATAAAGGAATACGTACTGAGGCAGAACGATTACCTTGGGAATAAGCTAGGTTTACAGGAGCCTCAAAACCAGGAACAAGACGCTTGTACGAGTTAGTAGTGGGATTAGTAAAAGCTAAAAGAGCAGGAGCGTGCTTAAGAATACCACCAATAGCATTGAGAGCCATTTTACTTAGATTAGCGTAGCCATCACCCCAGAATAAGGGTTGCCCGCCTTTCCAAATAGACATATGAGTGTGCATTCCCGAACCATTGTCATTAAACAGAGGCTTAGGCATGAAGGTAACACTCTTGCCATACTTTTTGGCAACATTTTTGATGATATACTTATAAATCATCAAATTGTCCCCTGCTGCGATAATAGGCGCAAAACGAATACCCAGTTCATTTTGTCCCCCTGTAGCTACCTCGTGGTGGTGTTTTTCAATTGGCACGCCACATTCTCCCATAGTCAGGAGCATTTCTGTCCGCATATCCTGAAGAGTATCGGTAGGAGCAACAGGAAAATACCCTTCTTTATAACGAGGCTTGTAACCTAAGTTACCACCTTCTTCCTGGCGACCACTATTCCAACGTCCTTCTACACTATCGACATAGTAGTAGCCTTGACTTTCGGTTTGATCGAAACGAACATCATCAAAGACAAAAAATTCTGCTTCTGGACCAAAAAAAGCTGTATCACCAATGCCAGTAGCAGAAAGAAAATCCAAGGCTTTTTTAGCAATAGAGCGAGGATCTCGGCTATACCATTCTCCGGTACGAGGCTCTTTAATGCTGCAAATCATGCTTAGAGTTGGTTCTTTGTAAAAAGGATCGATCCAAGCCGTTGTCGGATCGGGAACCATAGCCATATCCGATTCGTTAATCGCTTTCCATCCTCTAATACTAGAACCATCGAAAGGAACGCCACTAACAAAAGAATCTTCACTAATCTCACTGACGTAGAAAGAGCAGTGTTGCCAGATACCTGGCATATCAATAAATTTCAAGTCAATTATTTTAATGTCTTGCTCTTGAATCATTCTCAAGACTTCTTGGGCTGTTTCAGGCATAAATAGCTCCTTGAGTGATTAAATTATGTTTTAGCCTCGAATCATCCTAAAAAATTGCGATGCCAATATTTTGTTTGCTCTGTTACAGAATTACCATGTCTGGTTTACTTGTGAATCTGTAAATATTGCAAAAATGTTATGAAATTAACAAAAATTGTTTCGGTTATACATTGTTCTGATACTAGGTTATAGTTAATAAATTAATACAGAGCTTAAGTTTAAGCTTGTTTAGCTCTTCATCAAGTTAACCAGTTTCAAAATGACTATCCTAGTCGCGGTTTATGGGATTATAGATAGATAGAGCTTAAAATGAGGCTAATCGTGAATCTAATCTGCCTAAGCGGTCAAGCTTTTGGTGTCTTTTCCTAGAAGTTGTCAAACTTACACTATGGATTGGCTAAAAAACTTTGACAAAAATAGGCATTATAGGTATTCACTATTATTAGCCAACTAAGAAAACTGCTGTTTGGGAGAAATGTTTAATGCGAGACGCGGTTACTAATTTAATTAAAAGTTATGATATTTCTGGTCGTTATCTAGACCGAAATGCCATAGATAGTTTAAAAGCTTACTTTGAATCTGGTACAGCAAGAGTAGCGGTTGCTACCATGATTAGTGCTAATGCTGCATCTATTGTTAAAGAAGCTAGTGCTAAATTATTTGAACAAGTGCCAGAATTACTTCGTCCTAGTGGTAATGCCTATACCACTCGTCGCTATTCTGCCTGTTTGCGAGATTTAGACTATTATCTTCGCTATGCAAGTTATGCTTTAGTCGCTGGAGATATGAATGTCCTTAACGAAAGAGTATTGCAAGGTCTAAGAGAAACTTACAATTCTTTGGGAGTGCCTATTGGTCCTACTGTTGTGGGTATCCAAATTATGAAAGACCTAGTTAAAGAAATGGCATCAGAATCAGGAGTTGCTGATACTTCTTTTGTAGATGAACCTTTTGAACATATGTCTCGTGATTTGAGCGAGGTTTCTGTTTAATAATTTTTTTATAAAAATCACATTACTGATCGCCTGATTAGGTTTTAGTGAATTTGACCGGGGAACGCCGGTCACCGCAGCGCGAAGTTGCGTTGGGCGGGTTCCCAAGGTAGCGCGTTGCGGGGGGTACCCCCGTTGTAGCGACTACCGCCGACTTGAGCAAACTTCGTAAGAAGGCACCGTCGTTCCCCGGCGGTGTAACGGTGACCTAATATTGCTTGGGCGATCGTTTTTTTATAATTTATTTAAACACCATTTAAAACCCATTTTTCTCAATTTTCCCAAACAATTTCGTTCTCTTTTTGCCAAGCTGGATCGACGATACAAATAAAGATTAATGGCTCGTCGCCACAATTACGAATAAATTGTTGAGCATTAGGAGGAATATAAACAGCGTCTCCCGTTTCCACTATCTGAGTTTCGCCATCTATATGCATCTCTCCTCTACCACTAATAAGATAGTAAACCTCAGAAGTAGTTAAAGCATGAGGTTTTGATGTTTGCCCGACCTCTACAATAGCATGAGCTAAACTGTAGCGTAATTTTATTGCTTGTTTATCTGGATGGAGTAATTCTCGCAGACGAGTGCCATCGCCTGCAATAAACTCTTCCATCTTGTTGAGTTTTTGAATCAACATAAGTTGAATATTAAGTTAAATAACTTAATTATTTTGGTAGTCAGAACAATCGATCGCCTTTTCCGTATTAGCAATATGAGGATTAACTGTACACTTTAGGGTGTAATTGTTGGTAAAAAAGCGACACTGAGTACAAGGTATCTGATGCATTTGTTTTGCTCTTGCTATGGCATCAATAACAAAACTAAATAAACTCCAAATAAATACAGTTAATAGTAAACAAGCGCAGCAAAATCGAAGTAAATCTGTAAACGGCTCAATTGCCTCAACGAAGGAATAATACACGAGTTGAAACACAAATAATCTTACCTATATCTAAAATTATAGGTCTATATTGCGTTATAGATTAATATTATTTAATTTACAAAACTTTATATTAAAATTGAAGTCTATTAACCTTGTAATTTACTAGAAATAATTTGCACAATTTGTACTAATTGCTGTCTATTAAATGTCTTCATCAGCGTAATTGCTGCTGCTTTGGGTTCAGTTGGTAGCATCACCTGTGATGTTGACGTAGCAGTTGCCGTATTAGCTAATTGTTGTAGATTTTTACTGGGTACAATTTGCTCAATTTGACCGAAATGCAGACGATCGCCAGATATCTTTAGCTCTTTGATAACTATTTGAGCGATAGTATTATAAGGGTATCTAGTGTTAGTTAGAGCTTTCTGGGCAGTAACAAGTAAGTTTTGCCAATTTTTCTCTTCGGGGGCTATTTCACCTAAATTAAGACACAGTTGCTGCAATTTTTGCCTATTTTCTGTAGATGCTTCCTGCTTAAATAGCTGCAACATTTGCTTGAGAGTTTCTTTAACTTGCTCAGCAATGTCAATAGAAGGTTCAGTGGTTTCCGTTAAGCTTACTCCTGCATTTAGCTCTTGAAGATATTTTTGTAAGACAGTGAAATTAGACTCTGCTTGCTCTAATATCTCGATAGCATCGTTGTCACTAAATTCTGCTGAGTTTTCTAGACGTTCAACTAAATCCTTCAAATAATCATAGCCATCAAGAAACAAAGATTCTAGTTTGTTGTCTACATCGATTGAAGATTCTTTGAGCATTTTAAAAGCATCTTCTAAACGATGGGCTGTTTTCTGGATACTAGTGTAACCTAACATCGCTGCCCCACCCTTAACCGAATGAGCAGCACGAAACATTTCATTAACCATTTCCGCATCTTGAGCAGAAGTGGATAACTGTAATATGCCTTTTTCTAAAGTTTGTAAGTGTTCTTTAGCTTCCTCTATAAAATAACCTAAAATTCTTTGTTGATTGGCTGTATCCAAGGTAATTACCTCCTAATCCCACAGCATTTCTTTTAATATTAATTATTTCACCACAAGTCTATCTCAGACTGTTTAAATTGGGTAGCTGGTTTTCACCTATAATCAACCCGTGATTGCGATGGAGCCACCAAGATTTCATCCCAACCTCTTTAGCCCCCTGGTAATCCTCACCCTTGCTATCTCCAATATGCCACGCTTCGGCAGGATAACAATCATGTTTAGCTAAAGCAGTAATAAAAATTTTACTATCTGGTTTAGCAGCCCCACTCAAAGAAGAAACGGTAACACTGGAGAAGAAATGCTCTAAATCCAAAAGCTTTAATACTTGAAACAAACGAGTATCAAAATTAGAAATAATTCCCAGAGATACTTTCTGTTGTTGCCAATATTCTAAAGCAGGAACAACATCAGGATAAATATACCATGGTTTTGCTCCTGCAAAGTGTTTATAGAGCCTAGCAAAGAAAAGTTCAAAATCAGTAAATTGATTTAAACTATTAGCCTGAGCAAAAGTAGATAAGACAATCCCTCGCCACCAACTAAACTCTTGTTGAGGTATGTCTTCTGCTTTGACACCAGGAAAAGTAGGTGGGGAAGAGTGCTTGAAACTTGCCCGAAAAGCTTGTTCTAAACTTTCAGCAGCAATATCAATGCCAAATTCTAGGGCAATTTCCCTATATACTTCCCCTACGCTACCGCGTATGCCAAATAGAGTCCCGACTGCATCAAAAAAGATTACTTTGGGCTTTGCCATACTTAGAAATTATCAATAATAGCTTGAGCAAAATCAGAACAGCTTAAAGGTTCAACAGGAGGATTCATCAGCCTAGCTAAATCATAAGTTACTTGACTACTCGCGATCGCTCCAGCAATACCTTTTTGAATTAAATCTGCTGCTTCCTGCCAACCCATAAATTCCAGCATCATTACCCCAGAAAGAATCACTGAACCTGGGTTAATCCGATTTTTCCCAGCGTGTTTGGGGGCAGTACCATGAGTAGCCTCAAAAATGGCACAATTATCGCCAATATTAGCCCCTGGACTCATCCCTAATCCCCCTACAACTGCTGCTGCTGCATCAGAAATATAGTCTCCATTTAAATTCATTGTTGCCAAAATAGAGTATTCATCAGGACGAGTTTGGATTTGTTGGAAGATACTATCAGCAATACGGTCATTAACCATTACTTTATCTTGCCATTTCCCCTCACCATGACTATCCCAAATGTTTTTCAGTACAGTTTCAACTTCTTGTTTGATTTCCTGCTGCTTTTCTGGTGTAAGAGCATCATACCCAGGCTCAATTTTACGAGCATTTTCTTCGATGGTAATGTCTGGATTTGCTTCCTTGTTACTTAGTATCCAAGATTCTCTTTCCGTAACGCATTCAGCCCTAAACTCGGTGGTTGCTAATTCATAACCCCAATCCCGAAATGCTCCCTCGGTGTACTTCATAATATTACCTTTATGTACCAAGGTTACTTTTTGTTTGGACTTTGGTAATCTCAGGGCTTGTTGAATAGCACGTCCAATCAGCCTTTGAGAACCAGTTTTACTGATAGGTTTAATACCAATACCTGAATCTAGAGGAATTTGTTTCTTGCCATGTTCTGCTGTAGCAGGAATCAATTCTTGATTGAGCAATTGAATCAGTTTATTAGCAATGGCATCTCCTTGTTTCCACTCAATGCCCAGGTAAATATCTTCCGTATTTTCTCTATAGACGATTACATCTAGTTTTTCAGGATATTTATGGGGAGAGGGAGTACCTGGATAGTAACGACAAGGACGTACACAGGCATAAAGATTAAAAATTTGCCTTAGAGCAACATTAAGAGAGCGAATACCACCACCCACAGGAGTAGTTAGAGGGCCTTTAATAGCAATACCATATTCTTTAATAGCTTTGAGAGTATCTTCTGGCAAATATTGATAAGTACCGTATTTCTCGCAGGCTTCGTCCCCAGCATAGACCTTAAACCAACTAATTTTACGTCGATCGCCATAAGCTTTCTTCACCGCAGCATCAATCACTTTTTCTGTAGCTGGCCAAATATCTACTCCTGTACCATCACCACGAATGAAAGGAATAATCGGATTATCTGGAACGCTCGGTTTGCCAGCTTTGAAGGTAATTTTCGAGCCAGTAGTTGGGGGAATTAATTGTTCGTACATATTTGTTACAACTAGGAAAAAGATGTAATTAAGGTTACAATAGGTTTGGTTGATTTAAACTAGAGGTAGAACACCCTAAAAGTTTTGATTCTGTAGTCAGGATAAAACAATATAATTGATTAAGATCTCTGGGTGGATATACACAAAGGCATAATGAAAAAAGTTTTGGTTGTAGACGACGATAGCATTTTACGCACGGTCTTAAAGCATACTTTGGAACAGCAAGGATATCAAGTTAAAACTGTGCATTCAGGGAAAGAAGCCTTAGCTGCTTTTACGCAAGATATTCCCGATATTGTTGTTTCTGATGTTTCTATGCCAGAAATGGATGGATTTGAATTTTGTCGTCAATTGCGCTCTCAACCATCTGGACAGTTAGTCCCCTTTATTTTTCTTTCTGCTAAAACCGATCTAGATCACCGCGTTGAAGGCCATTCCAGTGGTGCTGATGATTATCTAACCAAGCCTTTTGAGATGAAAGAATTGCTTGCCAAGATTGAAGGAATGTTAGAGCGATCGCGTCGTATCCATTCAGAAATTGTTCATCTCATGCAGCAACTTGCTAATTCTCATTCTGTGACTCAAAGCATAATTTCCTCCCCACTCTCCTCAGCCAATCCTAATAATTGGGATGAACTAAAAAATAAACCAGAACCCTTACCCCTAACTCCTGCTGAAGAAAGGGTATTTTGGGAGGTTATTCAAGGTTTTACTAATAAACAAATCAGTGAACTACTATACATAAGCCCTCGCACAGTTCAAACTCATCTGAGTAATATCTTAAATAAACTAAATTTAGAAAATCGTACCCAACTAGTTCGTTTTGCTTACGAACAAGGCTATGAAAAAGCCGAAAAACAATAGTCATTTTTCGGCTGAGAGAAAATTCTAAAAGTGTTATTTTTCAAGTATTTCTTAGCTAAGAGTTGATGAGTAAAAACTCAAAAATTTTATCTGCGTATTTTATTGATAGTTGATAGCTAATTGTGTGATAGGATTAGAACAACGGATCGAGCCTAAGTACAAACACTTAGGATGATTCTCGAAATAAAGACTGTAACTATTTTTGCAGTGTATTTGAGTGACTGCTAGCCAAGTGATGTTGTTGTATGGAAGATATTAGCCAACTTAGCCAAAAGTTCTCATTAGAATCCTCGCTTAACCAACTAAAATTAATACCTCAAATATCTGCAACGGGAGAAGCTGGACAGGAATTCCTGATTGAATTTTTATCTTCTCATCTAGATGAACCACCTAACCTAGTCACAGGAAAAATATATCAAGCTCTATATAAGGCAAATACAGCTAGAACTCAACAGTTTTTGCAAGCTAAGGTACCCTATGGTGTTGTTCCTCTCAATTCAGCCAGGAATATTGATTATCATCACCTCCAACAGTTACTAGCCCAGCAGGATTTTCAAGGTGCAGATGTCCTAACTCTACAGAAACTATGCGAATTAGCTGGAGAATCAGCCATAAAAAGAAAATGGCTATATTTTACTGAAGTAGATAATTTTCCCTCGACAGATTTATTTACTCTAGATCGACTTTGGTTTATTTATTCAGAAGGAAAATTTGGCTTTTCTGTACAAAGGAAAATTTGGCTTTCTCTTGGGCAAGATTTCTCTCAACTTTGGTACAAAATAGGCTGGAAAATTGACAACAATTGGACTCGTTATCCAAAAGAATTTACTTGGGATTTGAGTGCGCCCAAAGGACATTTACCTTTATCCAATCAACTACGAGGTGTTAGAGTAATTTCATCTATATTTTCTCATCCAGTTTGGTCAACCTAATTATTTAATAATACTCTTGTTGGCAAAACTCTTTTAACTATCAAATTAGAGAAAACTTTCGTTTTTAACTAAAATATATTTTTAATAATATCTCTTAAAATGTTCGTTTAAAGGTTTTTTAGGGAACTTTAAAAATAACAAGCTAAGGAAAGCATTATTTAGCACTATTTTCTCTGATAAAAAGCCAAGAACTATATCTATTCAGATATATTGTTATCTTAATAGAGATTTATAGATTAATCATGCTCCCCAAGCCAATACCTATTATTACAGTTCTAATTATTAAATTTAGTAATATCAAGTGCAAGCAGTAGATTTAGAGATAAGAGTCAATAATATGACTAAACCAAAAAACAGACTCTTTTGCCGTTTAGATGGTTTCACTCCCATAGTTAGAGAACAAAAAAGACTAAACGCTCTTAGTAAGCTTGGTTTGTTAGTAGCTGAGACAGTTCCTGTTTTTGAAGAAGCAACACAAACAGCCTCTGGTTTTCTAGAAACTCCAATTTGTATTTTGAGCTTGGTAGTTGAAAATGAACTATGGTTTAAGTCTGCTTCTGGTCTATCCAAAATTGGATTAATGAATCAGTTGGCTACGCACAGAAAATTGCCTTTAATAGAGTCTTTTAGTACTTATGTAGTAGATAGCGAACAAGCTCTGTGCATCGAAAATGCTTTAACTAATTCAGTATTTGCCAGCAGCAGCCTCGTACAGCACTATGGTATTAGAGCTTATCTTGGAGTTCCTCTAATTAGCTCTGAAGGCTTATGTATAGGGACTTTAGAGGTTATGGATGTTGAACCTAGGCAATTTAGCGATAAGGATGCAGATTTTTTGGCCTTAACAGCCCGTTGGTGTTTAAGAGAATTCGAGCGAGATACCCTAATCAAAACTCAGGGGCAAAGAGCAACCGATCATGCTCACAACTTATCGGTTATTCATCCTGTAGGGTCTAATTGGCAAACCCCTTCTGTGACCAAACAAGAAATATTGCCTCAACCCTCTAAGAAGTTTAATTCTACTAATTCAATCAAAGTAAGACTACTAGCACAACTGACTCAAGAATTGCGTACTCCGTTAACTTCTGTTATTGGTATGGCAAGTGTGCTAAGAAGGGAAGTTTATGGTCCTTTAACTAATAAACAAAAAGAATACTTGGAAATTATTCATAACAGTGGTCAAAATCTTATTTCTCTAGTTGATGAAATTGTTAATCTTGGAGTTTTAAGAGAGCGAGATGCTGAGTTACAAACTTCTTCGACAGATGTAGAAATGATTTCTCAGCAAGTTATTAATAATTTAGTAGATGTAGCCAGACAACAACAACAAACTCTCCGCTTATCTGTAGAGCCAGGTAATCGTATTTGGTCTCTAGATAAAGAGAAAGTTAAACAGGCTCTTTATTACCTAATTATTAGTGTCTTAGAAATGTCTGAGGCTGGTGGTGAGGTAAGAATTCATGTTTCCCGTAGAAATAGAGCATTAAATATTGCTGTTTGGCTTTCTCATCCTTGGTTAGGAGACGGTTTACCTCAAGCTGAATTATATTCTCAGTCTGTGACTAAAGCTTTAGCCCTCAATGACAATAATTCTGTAAATACTTTAAATGCAGGTATGGGCAATAATGTTTTATTAGGAAATCAAGTACTTACTTCTTCAGCCTTAATCCATATTTTGGATAGTGGAGAGAAACCTACTAAAAGCTCCAATGACAAAATTTCTCGCGATCTTTTGGGATTACTACTAACTTGCCATCTGGTAGAAATTCATGGAGGTCAAGTCTTAGTTCAAGGTTCACCAGAGTCTGGATATCGCTATATCTTACAATTCCCTAAAATAGAATCTGAACAAGAATAGAAAATAAAATATCTTTTTATATTTGTAAAACTAGGTTAAACTGCAAAAATATTAACCTTATCAATAATATTTTCTATTCATAGATACTATGAATTCAGCCTGGACGAAAATAGCACTTGCTAACTTGCATTGGTCTAAATGGCTAAATTCCAGCTACTTTTATCGACTAGTAGGCATACTATCTTCTTGGCATGGAGGTAGCTTGCTGCTCCAGTGGACAGAATTTCTAGGTGCTTGTTTACTTGGCACTTTATTAGTACTTAGTCCTTTTGTTTCCACTAGTTTGATTGGAGTTCTTCTATTAGCGATAGCTAGCTACTGGATTATTTTAACTCTATCAGAAAAATATAGCCAAACTATAACGCCTATTCATATATTAGTATTTTTATATTGGCTAGTAGCCACAATTGCTACAGCTTTTTCTCCTGTAAAGTCCGCAGCTTTATCTGGCTGGATCATATTAACTTTGCATTTGGGAATGTTCGCCCTAGGAGCAAGAATCTTACGATCGCCTTGGGTAACTTCTGGGGTAATTATAGCTTTTTTATTAGCTGCTTTATTGGTTAGTACTTATGGTATACATCAGGAGTTAATTGGTGTAGAACAATTAGCTACTTGGAATGACCCTGACTCTCCTTTGGCTAACGATACCAGAGTTTATAGTTATTTGGGAAATCCTAACTTATTAGGAGGATATCTTTTAAGTGCGATCGCTCTCAGTATAGCAGCAGTTTTTATTTGGCGTAGTTGGCTGCAGAAAGCTTTAGCTGTAACTATGGTAAGTGTTAATTCTGCTTGTTTATATTTTACTGATAGTCGTGGTGCCTGGTTAGCAATGGCAGCAATGATTGCCGTTTTATTGTTATTACTTTATTATTGGTGGCGCGAATATTTACCTCGTTTTTGGCGAGTCTGGTTATTACCATTAGTATTTGGTAGTCTAGGGGGACTCTTGCTCGTAGCAATTATTTCTGTAGAACCTCTCAGATTACGTTTTTTGAGTATTTTTGCTGGTCGTGCAGATGACAGCAACAATTTTCGCATCAATGTTTGGGAAGCAGTATTTAAGATGATTAGGGATTATCCCTTGACTGGAATTGGTCCTGGACATGATGCTTTTAACCAAGTTTATCCTCGCTATATGAATAGTCGTTATCCTGCTCTTAGTGCCTATTCTATTTTTCTAGAACATTTAGTAGAAATGGGTTATTTAGGGCTAGGTTGTTTTTTGTGGTTGATTGTGGTTACTTGTAATCATGGAATACGCCAGATTAACCGTTTGCGTAGGCTTAAAGCTCGTCAAGGACTATGGGTAGTAGCAGCTACAGCAGCTATTGTCGGTATGCTAGCTCATGGTATTGTAGATACGGTTTGGTATCGTCCCCAAATTAATACTCTGTGGTGGTTTATGTTAGCTATTCTTGCTAGTCAATGGGAAACGGTAGAAACTGACGAATTAGATGATGAGCAGTTGGTAGAAAGTAATCTGGCTAGTTAAATTGAATTCGATCGATACAAACTGTTGGTGATATTTAGCTTGCCTAAGTTGTTATGGATTTCCGCAAAGGATTAAAATTAACTTAGTTCATAGCAAATAAAATGATTTATCTAGATTCAGCTATCATTAAAGAAGCAGAAATAGCTAAAAAATGGGGATGGGTAAAAGGTATTACCACTAATCCTACTTTGCTGGCTAAAAGCAATTTATCTCCAGAAGAAACTTTGACTAAATTGGCAGCTATAACCCCAGGAGAACTTTATTATCAATTGTGCGCTACAGATTTTGATAGCATGGTGACTGAAGCCAGAAAAGCCTATGAATTAATTGGTCAAAAAATTGTGCTGAAAATTCCTGCTACTGGTGCAGGATTTAAAGCTACAGCCTATCTAGCTAAAGATATAACCTGTTCAGTGACGGCTATCTATAGTGCAGCCCAAGCAATAGTAGCAAAAGAAGCAGGGGCTAAATATGCGATCGCCTATGTTAATCGTGCTACTAGATTATTAGGGGATGGTTTAACTTTAGTACAGGATATGGCAAAAGTTCTTGAAGATAGCGAAACAGAAATTTTAGCTGCTAGTCTTAAATCTTCTGAAGAAGCTGCTGCTGCGATTAGGGCAGGGGCAGATCATATTACTATACCTTTGTTCATTTTACAGGGGATGACTACCCACGAATTATCGGCTAAAACTGTTGAAGAATTTCAACAACAAGGGATAGGTATTCAATAGAATATTTACTTAAAATGATATCCTCCTGATTAGAAAATATCTAGGAGGATACAAAAATGATTAAAACAGCAATATCTTCTAGCTATAAACTAATTACTGCCACTTTTGAGCAACAATTTCTGCTAAATCAACAACTCTTTGAGAATAACCCCATTCGTTGTCATACCAAGCAACAACTTTAACCATGTCGCCATCCATCACTAAAGTGAGTTGTCCGTCAATGGTAGAAGAACAATCAGTTCCCCGGAAGTCACAAGAAACAAGAGGTAATTCAGTATAGTCAAGAATACCTTTTAAGCTTCCTTCAGAAGCAGCTTTAAGGGCTTCGTTTACTTCTTCAGCAATAGTTTTCTTCTCTACTTGAGCAACTAAATCTACTACAGAAACATTAGGAGTAGGTACCCGCATAGCGATACCATTGAGTTTACCTTTTAACTCTGGTATTACTAAAGCTACTGCTTTAGCTGCACCAGTAGAAGTAGGTACGATATTAATAGCTGCTGCTCTTGCTCTTCTGAGATCGCGGTGACTAGCATCAAGGATACGTTGGTCGCCAGTGTAACTGTGAGTAGTAGTCATCGTACCTTTGATGATACCAAACTTCTCATGAATTACTTTAACAATGGGAGCGAGGCAATTAGTTGTACAACTAGCATTACTAACAACTTTTTCTTTTCCGTGTTCGTAATCTTTGTCGTTAACTCCAACCACATAAGTTCCTACATTACCACCCTTGCCAGGTGCAGTAATTAGTACTTTTTTCGCCCCTGCTTGTAAGTGTTTTGATGCCCCTTCTTCTGTAACAAATACACCAGTAGACTCAATAATTAAATCTACATTCCACTCTTTCCAGGGCAAGTTTAAAGGATTGCGATCGGACACACATTTAATTGTTTTTCCGTTGACAATCAAAGAATTAGTATCAGCTTTAATATCAGCATCTAAAATCCCCAACATCGAGTCATATTTCAAGAGATGGGCATTTGTTTTAGGATCGGAAGTATCGTTGATCCCTACTACTTCTAATTTGCTGTTTTCTCTGCCCAGCCAACATCTTAAAAAGTTACGACCAATACGTCCAAAACCATTAATTGCTACTCTAACCACTGCGTAATGCCCTCTTTTTTTTTAGGTGAATACATTAAAACATTCTTAATTAAGACTCATCATATCGTAAAGTCTGAAAATTAAATAAAGCAATTTTGATTATGGTTTAACATTTACTGGGATCGACAGTGTTAGCTTAATATAAATTTAGAGTAATCGTACATCATTACGACTAATTGCTTATACCTATACTGCGAGATTCTTGTTATCATAACCCGTATTATTTGAGGAAGAGAAACCACACCTCATAATGATATTTAAGGAGAATTGAGGGTGAAAACAGTAGATTTGAACGGTAAACCATTCCATTTTATCGGTATTGGCGGAATCGGCATGTCGGCTCTTGCTTATATTGTGGCTAAACGTCAGATACCTGTATCTGGCTCAGATTTGCGTACAAGTGATATCACCGCTCGATTAAAAGCCTTGGGTGTTCACATTTTTAATAGTCAGGAAGCAACTAATTTAAATTGGTTTACACCAAAAACTGAATCTGTTTATGACAATACTCCTGCCTGCAAAATAACCAGTGAAATAGAGCGACAGTCTCTAGCGATCGCGCCTGTTAATAACTCTTTAAATACCCAAAAAACCCTTAGTGTTTTACCACAAGTAATTCGTTCCACTGCTATAGATGAAAGTAATGCAGAATACCAAGCAGCATTAGAATTAGACTGTCCTATTTTTCACCGCTCAGATCTCCTGGCAGCTTTGATCTCCAAATATCATAGTATTGCTGTTTCTGGTACTCATGGCAAAACTACTACTAGTAGCTTAATTGCTTATATGTTGTGGAAAGCTGGTTTAGATCCTACCGCTATTATTGGTGGAGAAGTATCCGCTTGGGCAGGGAATGCTCGTGTGGGAGAGAGCAAATATTTGGTAGCAGAAGCAGATGAATCTGATGGCTCTTTGGTTAAACACGCTCCCGCGATCGGTATTGTTACTAATATTGAATTGGATCATCCCGATCGATATCAAAATATAACAGAAGTAATTGATATTTTTCAGACTTTTGCTAACCAATGTCAGACTGTAGTTGGTTGCTTAGATGATGAGATAGTCAGGCAGAATCTCAATTTAGACATTAGCTACGGTCTTAATGAGGAACTTTCCCCAGACTATACCGCCAAAAATATTAAATATCAGGCTCAAAGTACGGAAGCCGAAATCTGGGAAAGGGGTGAATATTTAGGTACTCTCCAGTTACAACTATTGGGTAACCACAATCTTAGTAATGCCTTGGCTGCTGTAGCTGTAGGTAGAAAACTGGGCTTAGAATTTGCGGTAATTAAAGAAGCGATCGCGCCTTTTGGTGGTACAAAAAGAAGGTTTGAGCATCGGGGAGAAGCTAAGGGCATTACTTTTATTGATGATTATGCCCATCATCCTAGTGAAATTAGGGCTACTCTAACCGCAGCAAAACAGAAAGTACAGTCAGAAGAAACTCAACAACGAGTAGTAGCTATTTTTCAACCCCATCGTTATTCTCGCACAGAAACCTTTATGGCTGAATTTGCCACAGCCTTTGAAGATGCAGATGTTGTAGTGGTCACGGATATTTATAGTGCAGGAGAAAAAAATATCAACGGTATTAGTGGAGAAAAACTAGCAGAAGCCATGACAGCTAACCATCCTCAAGTCTACTATCATTCTTCTCTTGCTTCTTTGGGGGATTTTCTCAGTAGGGAAATATTACGTTCGGGGGATTTGGCTCTTTTTCTTGGTGCTGGCAACCTCAATCAAACCATTCCCCAAATTGTTACCTTGTGTAACTAAAATTTGCACTGGTTGTTCAAAAAATACCTAAATCATAAACAAACAATAATAAATTACAAATCAGTCAAATTATCGTTGACTTAGAGGAACAATCTGATTACCTTTAAGTCAGCTATATCAAAATGGTGTGTGAGAGTGTATTATCTGAGTAAATATACTTAACTCTCTTAATTCCGTTTAGACAACTAAAACCATTGTTTCTGAACTGGTAAACAAAAATATGAGTTCAATTAAAAATACTTTAATTAAACCTGACATAATCTTGGCTAATCAAACTTCTTATCGAGTAGGAGGAAAGGCAGAATGGTATGTAGCACCAAAAAACTGGCAAGAGTTAGAAATTGCTTTTGAATGGTATCTATCTCAAGATATACCTCTAACCCTTTTGGGTGCAGGTTCAAACTTACTTGTGAGCGATCGAGGTATTCCTGGGTTAGTCATTTGTACCCGCCATCTCCGTAGTTATCAGTTTGAAGAAACAACAGGTCAACTAATAGCGGATGCAGGAGAACCTATTGCTAGACTAGCATGGAAAGCAGCTAAAAGAGGTTGGCGAGGTCTAGAATGGGCAGTAGGTATCCCTGGCACAGTTGGTGGTGCTGTAGTTATGAATGCAGGAGCGCACAGCCAATGTTTGGGGGATGTACTTTCTAGCACGACTGTTTTATCTCCCGATGGCAAAATCGCTGAATTGAAACCAGAAGATTTGGGTTATGCTTATCGCACTTCTAAACTGCAGGGAGATAACCGTATTGTTACTCAAGCAGTTTTACAGTTAGAGCCAGGTTTTACCAAAGCAGAAATGATGGCAATAGCTAATCAAAACTGGACACAAAGAAAGACTACTCAGCCTTATCATCTACCTAGCTGTGGAAGTGTATTTCGTAATCCTACTCCTCATGCAGCAGGCTGGTTAATTGAACAGTTAGGTTTGAAAGGGCATAAAATAGGCGATGCGCAAATTTCTCATCGTCATGCTAATTTTATTCTCAATTGTGGGCAAGCAACTGCTAAAAATATCTTCGATCTAATTCTTTATATTCAAGAACAGGTAGAATATCATTGGTCAGTATCTTTAGAGCCAGAAGTTAAACTTGTAGGCGAATTTTATTAATTAAGATGTAAATGTTGCTCTGTTCCATGACAGAACCTGGGCTGACCACATTTCGAGATAACTATTCACTTTCTAGTGAAGTTGGTATTAGTACAAATATTGCAAATATTGGTTAAATAAACATGGCAGGAAAAGGATTTGGACCTCTAGGTAAAATGAAAGAACTTGCAGAAGCTTTTAAGAAAGCTCAGGAGGTTCAACAAGGAGCGCAGGCACTCCAAGCAGAATTGGAACAAATGCAGATCGAAGGACAAAGTGAAGATGGGCTAGTTAAAGTTATTGTGACGGGAAATCAAGAGCCCCTTAACGTAGAAATCTCTCCTGATGCTCTTAATCAAGGCGCAGAAGCTCTTTCCGCATCAGTAACTATGGCGATGAGAGAGGCTTATGCTAAATCTACTGAAACTATGCGTTCTCGAATGGAACAACTTACTAGTGGTTTAAATCTTCCAGGTATGTAAGTTGTAGATTAGACTTCTTGCATAAGCCCTGAATCGATCGGTCTTTGAAGACAAGGAGGACAAAAGACCTATGCGCAAAAGTCTTAATTAAACGGTTAGGAAAGACCAGGAGGACAAGGAAGACCAGGAGGACAAGGAAGACCAGGAGGACAAGGAAGAAATTCTCTACCTTGTCTACCTTGTCTCCCCACTCTCCCTTGTCTTTACTCCTATTGCATCAACTCTTTCATAACTTGATTTCACTCCCATTTTCAAGACAGGTCTAATAAAGAGCGAACTTGCGGGCAGACCCCGTGTCCCCAACTAAGCGGGATAAATCGACGAAAGACGTTTACCCTCGAATTTGGGCAAGGGAATGCTGCCCAAGACAGGCGAGGAATCCTCACCAAAAGCACCCACGAGTTTGTTGTTCTCATCTAGGCAAGTCAGACTAAAGCAAAAAGCTAACAAGGCTTTATCCTAAGATTGTCTCACTTCCAAGTAATAGTTAAACTATCTGGTTTACCTAGATTGCCTGCTAAGACAACACCACGCTCATTAGCATGAAGATGGCGAATAATTTGATAAACTGTTTCAACTTGATCTTGAGCTTGCGTTTTAGTTGCTAATTCTGACAAAGATAGAGGTTGTCTTACTTCTTTTAAGACACCGATGATATCCTCTTGTAATTTTAAGACAGAAGCTGCTGCTTTTTTCCCTGCTTCTACTCCAGGCTGATGATAGGCATTAATATTGACTAGGGAAGCATATATACTTACTGCTCGTTCATAAAGAGCAATCAATGCCCCAACAGTAGTTTCATTTACCTCAGGAATGGTAATGGTAATTGAATCTCTTTGTTTTTCGTATAGTGCTTGACGAGTACCCAATAAAAGACCAATGAGATAATCTCCTGAAGTAATTTCTGGTTCGATCTCTACATCTTGTCCTTGGCGGTCTTGAAGTACTTCGATAAAGGTCATAAAGAAGTTATTTACCCCTTCTCTTAGCTGCTGGACGTAAGCGTGTTGGTCGGTTGAACCTTTGTTGCCGTAGACAGCAATACCCTGATTGACAATATTGCCATCTAAGTCTTTTTCTTTACCTAAAGATTCCATAATTAGCTGCTGGAGATAGCGACTAAAGAGCAGCAAGCTATCTTTATAGGGCAAAATAACCATATCTTTTTCCCCTGTACCGTTGCCAGCCCAATACCAGCTTAGAGCAAGTAAAGCTGAGGGATTATGTTTAAGATCGGGTTTTCTGGTCAAAGCATCCATGATTTTTGCCCCATCCAGCATAGCTTTGATGTTAATGCCCTGTAGTGCTGCTGCCCCCAAACCGACAGCGGATAATTCGGAGGTGCGTCCCCCTACCCAGTCTCGCATAGGGAAAGTTGCTAACCAACCTTCCCTAGAAGCGATGGTTTCTAATTTACTCCCCTTTCCAGTAATGGCAAAAGCATGAGCAGCAAAATCTAAATTGTGGTCTTGATAGACTTTTTTAACTTCTAACATTCCATTACGGGTTTCTGGCGTACCTCCCGATTTGGAAATAACCGATACTAGAGTAGTTTTAAGTCGATCGCCAATTTGAGCAATAACTTTATCTATTCCTTGGGGATCGGTATTGTCTAAAAAGTGAATAGCTAGAGGTGCATCTAAAGGAGCTAAAGCTTGAGCTACAAATTGAGGACCAAGGGCAGAGCCACCAATCCCAATAGAAAGAATATCAGTAAATTTACCTCCACTGGGGGGATGAATTTCTCCACTATGAACTTTCTTAGTAAAGTTGATAATACTCTGTTGCGTCTCGATAATATCTTGCTTTAGTTCTGGGGTGGGTGCTAAGTCAGGGTCTCGTAGCCAATAATGCCCTACCATGCGTTCTTCATCGGGATTGGCGATCGCTCCTGCCTCTAAAGCCTCTATATCTTTAAATGCTTGCTCAAACTTTGGTTTCATCTTGGTGACAAAAGCATCATCAAAGCTCATTCTGCTAATATCTAAGTAGAAACCTAATTCTCGATCGTAGTAAAGCCAGTCTTGATACCGTTGCCAAAGTTCAGAGGTATTCATAAGTTGAGTCTATGGTCTAAGGATAAAATCTATCTGTCAGTTTAATTGACGTTACCGTTCGTCTTAATCAGCTTTTAGTTTTTTTTAGTTGCTTACTTTTGCAGTATAAGATTCTTAAATATCTCAAAAAGTTACTAAACTTACCGAAGAAGGGTTAACCAGCTTGAATAGAGGGGCTTTTTGGTTGGCATAAGTCCCATAATTTTATGCTCGCTCCATCATCTGTAGATAGTATTAAGGAAATTAATTAATATAACTTGAAGTCCAACGTCTTTAATCAGAGAATTTCAGTCCAAAATTGGCTCAAAGCTATATCCAGTTTTGGCTCTTTCATCTTTAATAATTTTTACTAATTGGATTTTTGGTTGAGCGCGATTGCCAGAAGGAAGAAAACTAACTGGATTAGAAGCCCCATCAGTAGCAAAATTGGAGCGAGAAAGAACCTGTTTTACTCCTATACGGTTAGGATTGCTTTGTAACGACAATGCTTGTATTAGAGCTTGTGTAGCATCATAAGCCATTGCACTTATCCAGTTTACTTCTGCTCCCCAAAGCCGTTTCGAGGTGAGGCTAAATTGGGAATTGAGATCGGCATCAATGTGCCAAAAAGCTCCTATTACCATATCAAGAACATTCTCAGCACCAAATTCCAAAGTTTTCGGGGAGTACATCACATCTCCTCCCAAAAGCTTCAACCGCTGTTGACTTATTTTAGCTACTTCTAGTCCCAGCTTGATTTGTTGAGCATTGTCAGGCACTAACATCAGTACTTCTGCACCCCTCTCAATTGCTTTGGTAACTTCTCGATCGACATCAAAATTGCCAACAGACCAATCAGACTGTTTAACTACTTGTCCTCCCAAACTATTGACAGCCCGAACAAATTCCTTTCTGAGCGACATACTATATTTGCTATTAGGATCGTAGAAAATTGCTGCTTTATTTTTTCCCCATTTGCCGATCATATATTCAGCTAAGGCTTGTGCTGTTAAGTCATCACCAGGAGAAGTCCGAAAAACATAATCACTAAAATTCTCGATCTCTGTAGAGGAACTCAGAGCAACAGCTACAAGTTGATTCTGTTCGTAGATTTTTCCTGCTGCCAAAGTTCTACTGCTGTAGTAATGACCAACTACACCTAAAATTTCCTGATTTTGTCCCAATTCTAAAGCAGTCTTCTTAGCCATTTCTAGGTCATCACCATCATTAGCTATCACTACTCTAAGAGGTATGCCATTAATTCCACCAGCTTGATTGATTTGGTCTTGCGCTTGAGCAACTCCACGTAACTTGGCTTCTGCTGCCTCTAGATCAAGACTAATTGGTACTACTGCTGCTATGGTGTAGGTTTTTTTATTTTGAGCTTGGCTTCGGGCATTATTCAGATAAATCCTTGTTTCTGGCGCATTACGGTATTGTTGAAGAGCTTGTTCAAAATAATTAACAGCCGATGAATAATCACCAATTTTCATCGCTTTCATGCCTTGCTGCTTTGCTACTGCAAATGCTTGATATCTATTCCCAATTTTCTTAGTTTCTCTCGGTTTAACTAAGGCTGTTTCGCCAGAACTAATAAAAGCTGTAGTAGGGTTAATTCTATTGTCTGGAGACACTGGTGGTGGTTGTGAATTGGGGATTTCTCGATCTGGTTTGCTGGCTGGAGAAACTAATGGTTGTTGTGTAATGGGGATTTCTCGACCTGGTTTGCTCACAAGCCAGGCAATTAAGCTAGAGAAGGTAATTATTAAGGCGAGTGGTAATACTATCGGTAGTTTTCTTTTGAATGCATTTAAAGCAACGGGAGCATAATTTCTTACTAACTTTAATGATTTTCTTGTCTGCTCTAGATAAGATTCCTTTGATACGGAAGATAAATTTTTCTCAAGATCTTCCATCACTTCTGAAGTTGACTGATAACGGTCAACAAAGTAATGACGTACCATCTTAGTCAGGATAAAAGCTAGACTATCACTTATATCCCTCGCCCAAGGTTGCCAAATAATTTCCCCTGTTTTAGAGTCTTCTTGAAATTGACGAATATTTAGTCCAGTTGCTGCTTGAATTGCAATCATCCCTAAAGAATATATATCACTATTCAAGCGGGGACTGCCTCTACCTTGTTCCGTAGGCATATAACCCCTAGTTCCCACAATAACAGTTCCACTAATTTGACTTTCGTAATCTCGAATTTGCTTAACTGAACCAAAATCGACTAAAACCAGTCTTTGATCTTCATGTCGTCGGATGATATTGTCTGGTTTGATATCTCGATGAATAACTTTATTTTCGTGAACAAAACTTAAAACTTCCAATACTTCCAAAAGCATTTGGGATATTTGTTGTTCGGACCAACACTCACCTAATTTCAGTTCCTCATTAAGAGTATGTCCTTTAATAAACTCTTGAATAAGGTAAAACTCGGCACCTTTATCAAAATAAGCAAGTAATCTAGGAATTTGGTCGTGTTCTCCTAGCTTTTCTAGTGTTTCTGCTTCGGTGCGGAACAAACGTCTAGCATCATCCAACATTTGCGAATTGCTAGTATCTGGGTTGAGTTGTTTAACAAGACACTTAGGACAACTTGGTCTCCTAGTATCTTCAGCTAAATAGGTATACCCAAAACCACCTTTCGCTAAACGACGAATTATTCTATAGCGTCCATCTATTACATTATTTGGTTGTAATCCAGACATATTTACATCGTTTTACTTTACTTTTACCACGGAATGTAATCAAAGAAAGTTCTATGGTTTGACAGCTAAGTCTTTCTGACTACTTCTACATAATCATTATTTGTTTTGTCATTTTGATGATTATAAATCCGATAGGCTTAAGTGATTGTATTTAGGTTTGACTAAATAATGAGAACTATCAACCCTACTTAGATGTCTCTTCTTGGTCAAATCCAGACTCATCTCGTTTGTGAACGGATAAACTCTTAAATTATATTTTTGATAATTTTTGTGACCAACCTAAAACTGTATTTTTAAGTAGCATTGCTACAGTCATGGGTCCAATTCCCCCAGGCACAGGAGTAATATAGCTTGCCACTTCTGCAACGGATTCAAAAGCTACATCTCCTACTAGACGAGAGTTTCCTTGACTATCTTCTATACGATTAATACCCACATCGATCACTACTGCGTCAGGTTTCACCATCTCAGCGGTGATTAATTCTGGTTTACCTACAGCTGCTACTAAAATATCGGCATCTCGACAGACGGCAGCTAAGTCTTGAGTCCGAGAATGAGCAATTGTCACTGTAGCATTTTGTTCTAAAAGCATTAGTGCTAAAGGTTTACCAACTAAAATACTCCGCCCTACGACTACTGCTTTTTTGCCAGATAGGGGAATCTGATATTCCTGTAATAATTCCATGACTCCTGCGGGAGTACAGCTACGCAAACCTACTTCGGCACGTACTAATTTACCCAAATTAACAGGATGCAGTCCATCAGCATCTTTAGCTGGATCGATTTGGTGTAACAAAGCAACAGAATCTAAGTGATTAGGTAAAGGAAGTTGCACTAAAATACCATCAACGCGATCGTCTTGATTTAGTTCGGCGATCGCTTGTTCTAGTTCGGCTGCGGAAGTATCGGCAGGAAAATGCTTACCAAAAGAAGTAATTCCCACTTTACTGCAAGCTTTTTCTTTATTTCTTACATAAACGGCACTAGCAGGATTATCTCCGACCATTAACACTGCTAATCCTGGCGGACGACCAATCTGAGCTTGCAAGTTTTGAACTCTTACCTGTAATTGGGTGCGGATTTTTTGAGCAAGAGCTTTACCATCTAAAATTTGGGCTGTTTGCAGAGACATGAACAAAAGAAGAAGAATAAAACAATTAAGCTGAGTAGAATAACAAATTAGTTGTTTCTATTGGCTAGGATATCTCAAGATGTCACTTTTCAAACCAAGCTTTAGCAATGTTAGCTGGAAAATATTATCTTTGAGCATTATGACTACTATCCTTATGGGTGTAGGTGGTTGTCAAGAATTAATTGATGATAGTTTGGTGGCTCTGGGCAAAGAGGAACTAGCCATTACTTCTGTTACTCAGATCGAAAGGAAAAAAAATGGCAGAAAAATCTATGTTAGAGGAAAAGTCATTCATCGATCGCCTTTTTTAGGTAGTGCTGCTTATCAACTAAAAGATGATACGGGCAATGTCTGGGTATTTACGGACAATCCTTTACCAACCCTAGGAGAGGAAGTGTTTATTAGAGGAAAAGTTAAGCAGGAAAGTTTACCGATTCAAGAACAAGAACTAGGCAGTTTTTATCTGATAGAGTTACAACAGTTAACCAATTAAATCAAAAACCAAGCTTATCTTTACTAATCATTATGCACGATCGCCATCCCTCTGAGACTACAGTCAAATCTGCTCCTCCAATTCATGTGGCTATGGCAGTTCTTGAGCAAGATGAAAAGTTTTTAATGCAGTTAAGAGATGATATTCCAGGAATTCTTTATCCTGGCTGTTGGGGTTTATTTGGTGGTCATCTTGAGCCTGGAGAAACCCCAGAAGCAGGACTTAAAAGAGAATTAGAGGAGGAAATTAGCTATACCGTAATTTCACCCATCAAACTGAATTGTTATAATGATGAAAAGGTTATTCGTCATATTTATTATGCACCACTAAAAGTATCATTAGAAGCTCTTATTCTTAATGAAGGATGGGATTTGAGTTTAGTTGGTTTACAAGATATTCGTCGTGGTTTTTGTTATTCACAAAAGGCAGAGCAGGAAAGACCTCTAGGAGATATTCATCAACGTATTTTGATGGATTTTATCGCTAAAAAATATAAAAATAATGCTAAATAATCACGTAATTAGTGTAATTTAGTAATTAATTTATTGAATCTTTATTACTATAACTATCTTAAATAAGATTTATAGATTTAGTAATCTAATCAGTATAATTACTGAGGCTAAAATCAGGTAAACTGGTATAAATACTGAAAAAATATCTTATCGAAATTTTCATTTACAATCAGTAGTCTAAAATGTATTAGTTATTTTTAATGATTTAAATAAATAGAATACTTATATTATTTGAGTACACTGCTTTTTAGTGGTAAAAGTAAATCTTAATTTCCCGATCTTCTTCTCATGAATCAACCTTCAATGCCTTCTTCTAACCAGCCTACAACTAGTCGAAAATACTCACTCATGAAGCGATTAAATCTATCGGCAGTTACCTCCATTAAACTAATGTTGACTTTGGCAACTACCTCTTTCGTAGTTTCCTATGCAAGTCCTTCAGTTAATGCAGCTTTAGAAGACAGTCCTAAAACCGTTGTGGATGAGGTTTGGCAAATTGTCAACAATGAATTTGTCGACCATAAATTTAATCAGGTAGATTGGCAAAATAAACGGCAAGAACTACTAAGTAAAGATTACAGCGATCGCGCTGAAGCATACCAAGCAATTCGCCAGTCTCTTAAGGAATTAGGAGATCCCTATACTCGTTTTTTAGAACCAAAGGAATATGAAGAGTTAACTAGTCAGACTGCTGGGGAACTGTCTGGGGTTGGTATTATTTTGGCTATTGATGAGAAGACTAGCGATTTAGTGGTTGTTCAACCATTGGCGAACTCTCCTGCTGCAGAAGTAGGGATTAAAGAAGGAGATAGAATTTTACGGATTAACAATAAACCAACTTCTCTTATGAGTTTGGAACAAGCATCAGCAGAAATAAAAGGAGAAGTAGGAACAGAAGTTAGTTTGCAAATTGCTCGGCAGGGACAAGAAACCTTTGCTGTAACTATAACTAGAGCGCAAATTGAGTTACCCTCGGTTGAGTACCATGTTCAAGACGAAGATAACCTCAAAGTAGGCTATATCAAATTAGATGAATTTAGTTCTCACGCTGCAGAACAAATGAAACAAGCGATCGAAAACCTCAGCAAAGAGGAAATTTCGGGTTTTGTGCTTGATTTGCGCAGTAACCCAGGAGGCTTACTTTTCTCTAGTGTAGAAATTGCTCGCATGTGGCTCGAAAAAGGAGCTATTGTTAGTACAATAGACCGTAAGGGTGGAAAACAAAATTTTTCTGCTAATGGTACGGCATTAACAACCTTACCTCTAGCTGTTTTGGTAGATCAATATTCTGCCAGTGCTAGTGAAATCTTAGCAGGAGCTTTAAAAGAAAATAAAAGAGCTACGGTAATCGGTACTCGTACTTATGGCAAAGGAAAGGTTCAATCCCTTCATTCTCTTTCTGATGGTTCTGGTTTAACAGTAACGATTGCTCAGTACTATCCTCCCAGTGGTATAGACATTAATCAGAGAGGGATTACCCCTGATATTCAGGTCGATCTGACTAAAGAAGAACAAATGAACCTTAATATTAATCCCGCTTTAGCAGGGACAAAAAATGACCCTCAATATAGAAGAGCAATCTCTATCTTGAAAAATAGTCCTGTACGGCAAGTGAAACAACCTTCTCTGTCTATTAACTAGATTCTTGTCTAAATCAGACATCTCGGTTGTGTTAGTTTTTAGCTCTTAGCTTTTAGTTTTGCTCGATCGAGGTATTTTTAAATGTTTACTTTTGATTCAAATGTATTTATCTAATAGGTACTAACTGAACATAATCGGTAGTAACTTCTAATTGTCGATCGCTTGACCAAGTAAAATAACGAAGAGTATTTCCACTAGGCATAACTAGTTTTTGAAAATCCTTGCTTTGTTCTGGATTGCGGAGGATTTTCCTGTCTAACAGTACCAATGTATTAACTGGTGCAGAAATAACTTGGGGTCGATCGCGATGATTGGCAACTTGACTAGATAAGTGAGGTTGTTGATATTCCGTTAGATAGAGAGCAACAAGACGTTTGTAAAGGGGATGAGAGAGAACGGTTGTAGTTTCAGGGTCAAAATTCTCTTTAATAAATTCGATTGGTTCAATAAATTTAGCATCAAAATTGCGGATTTCTCGCCAAGTAGGAACACCTTCGGGTCCAACAAGAAAGAAGAGTCCATTAAGGCTAATTATAGCAGCAGTCACCAAAGCCCATGCCTGACGTTTTCCTTGCCAGAAATGCTCGCTAAAACTAACAATTGCTAATGCACCTAGTAAAATAAATCCAGGCATAATTGTTAAACTTTGAGCTTTACGGCGTAAATGAACCAAAAGAAAAAATAAAACTCCAGGTGTTATAGAAAGAGCGATCGCTCTATGTCCCCAATTTCTGCGCCAACTCCTCAGCCAATTTGGTCTTTTTACTCCTACAACCCATAACATGGGAATTAGTCCTAATCCTACTGTTCGCAAAATCGCTTTAACTAGAAGGAATATATTATCAACAATTTTGATTAGAGAGTCTGCATCTTCTCTTTCTGTATGTAGAGGTAGCCATTGGTTTACCATCCCCCAATAATTATCCCAACCACCAGAACTAATTATCAGAGGAGTCATCCACAAAGCGATCGCTGCTAACCCCATCAGTACTGCAACTGCTACATCTCTTAGTTTAAAGTTACGCTCTCTAAGTCCTAAAAATACAGCCACTAAAGATAAAGGTAATAAAAAAAAGGGAGTACTCGGACGAATACCCCCAGCTAAACCCATTAATATCCCTAAACCAAATAAAGCTTTTTTTTCTCCTAAACCAGTTCGGTAGGCAGTATAGTTAATTAAAACTACCCAAGTAAACTCCAGCATATGGGATAATGCCATTTCGCCATTAAACCACAGCAGAGGACTAGTTAACATCAACAAAGAAGCTGTCCAACCTACCCGTGGATTAAACCAAGTTGTCCCGATGATATATAACATGGCAGCAGCTACCCCCGAAGCTACCACATTGACCATTACTAAACTAGCAGTAGGATTATGCAGAAATAAGTTAAAAAAGCGAGCAAAGCCAATAAAAATGAGGAACATACCAGGCATTTGCGGTTGTTCTAAGCGTATATCAAAATGTTCGACCGCTAAGGCAAAATTTCCTCCATCTCCCCAGACAATCTGACTTTGAAACGGTAAGCGAGTAGCTATACCCAAACAGAAAAGAGCGATCGCTGGAAGTAGCCAATGGTTAACTAGTTGAGATTGTAAGCTTTTACCAAATATTAGATTCTTGGGAGTTTTGATCATGTTGACTGATATTTAACAAGCATTTTTATCTATAAGCGAGATGATACCAAGAAAAATCAGACTAAATTGGCTTGAGTGTTCTGTAATATCATGACAATATCAAAAGTGTCTCTGAAAATAAACATAAAATGAGTAATAAGTACTAATCATTATTTAGTATTACTACATGACAGTTTCTAAAGTTTGTAATACTACCGTATTTAATAAAAGAATTCTCGATCGAATCGACATCGTTGAACTCAATTAAAAGTAAATGACAAATTCAGTCAGTTATTGGCAAAATCAAATTTTAGAAATAACCCGTAATTCTAATGCTAATAGTCCGATTGGCAAAGAAATAGAAACAGCATTTCTAGAAACACCCAGACATTTATTTATTAGACGCTATAAATTATTAAAAAAAGAAAAATGGCATGAAGTAAATGAAAGTAATTTAGAAGAACATTTACCAATACTATATCGAAATTATTCTCTGGATTTATGGAGAGAGGATGGTGACAAAAGAGTCTCAACTATTTCTCAACCATCCTTAGTTTTATATATGTTGAACTTGTTAAAACTAGAACCAGGACACAAAGTACTGGAATTGGGTGCTGGAAGTGGCTGGAATGCTGCTTTGATGGGTCATATTGTTGGTGCAGAAGGTCATGTTTACAGTATGGAAATTATTCCTGAAGTAGCGAAAATAGCAACAGAAAACATCGATCGATTTGGTGTAAATAATGTCAGTATTATCGAAGGAGATGCTGGAGATGGTTACGAAACAGAAAGTCCTTTCGATCGCATTATTTTTACAGCTGGTACTTTCGATCTTCCCCGTAATTTGTATCATCAAATCAAAGAAGGCGGATTATTATTAGTTGTTATCAAAAATGAAGGTGGTGGAGATAACCTATTTTTGTTGCAAAAGAAAGATGAATATTTTGAATCCCTCGATTCATCGCCTTGTGGATTTGTTTACATGACTGGTAAATATAGTCTCGATCGCTTCGATCCCATCTATTTAGAAGATTTACCAGAATGGAATGAATTACAAACTCAAGAAATATCTAGAACCTCTTTTTGGTGGGGTTATAAAGATGTTGACATCATCTGGCGTACTATGCCAATTCGCTTTTTTCTCAGCATTAGCGAACCATTGTTTCAAACATTTAAATCTGCAAAAACAGACTCTAAGAACAAAAACTTTTTTGGAATTTGGGATAGAGAAAACAAATCTTTAGCGATCGCGAAAGATAATCAAATTATCACTTATGGTAATTCTCACGCAAGAGAACGTTTGTCGAAGGATATTCACTCTTGGGTAGATTTAGGAATGCCTGGTGCTACTTGTTTTAAACTACAAATTTATCCCATCGATCTTCCCATTAACGTCAAAGGCGATCGATGGATTGTTAAACGTCAAGAGTCTCAATTTGTTTGGCAATTGGATCTAAGTACAGGATAAAAATTGTCAGAAGAAAAGAAATTCAGGAATTTATTTCCTCTAAATTTAAATCAATCTGATAAATGATCCAATCTCCCTGTTGCGCGATTACTCTGCCATCTAAATTAGGATGCCAATCAAGACGAGTAAGAATATAACCCGCTTCAAACTCTCTTGCGATCGCGATTATGTCAGAATTACTATGCTCACTATAAAAAGTATCAAGAGCATACTTACCAAAACCGTTTGTACCTAAAATAGTTTCTAACCGATTTTTCCAGATATTAATTCCTGCATCAGTAAAGGGAAAGCTTTTAAAAGTAAAAGCAACCGATCTTTGAGAATAAAAGCGAAATCTTTCATCTAAAGGTGGTACTAATACTACAGCATCTTCTGAACTTAACTGCTGAAATTTTTGAGCTAAAAATACCACATCATTGTCAGCGATCGCATTGATTCTAATTCTCGATCTCCAGAAGCTTGTCAAACTAGGAGGCAAAATATTCCATAGACTAAGTCTAAAATAAGCAGTTAAAATTGCAGCTAAACTAAAAGTAATAATTCTTTTTCTTTCATTGCTAGAGATAATTTTATCTATTAATAAAGGAAAGGCGATCGCAATTAATAAAAACAAGTCATAGTGTTGGTATAAAACCATAAACAGAACAAATAAAAATATCGATATTTCTTTTGTTTTTTTAGCGATCGCGTTATTCTTATCTAAGTTTAGCCAGAGTAGGAAAAATAAATCGACAATAATACCATCGGGAAAAAAAGCGATCGGCACGATCGTCAATAAAGTACCAAGAGATAATAATCTTATCCAAGGTTTACTAGTAATATCTAAGATATATTTTGGTTGATAATAACCAATTAATATAACAAAAACAATACTTGACAAACCAATAGTAAAATCAATCAAATTAGAAGTAGCTAGAAAAAATAGAGAAATTGCTCCCCAGGAGAAAATTACCAAACTAGAAGGAGATCGATCGAGTTGTTTTTCGTAAGATTCTGTTTCCCCAAATCGATTTAAAGACTTATACTCACCGCGATGCTCTAAGCATAAACTAACTCCTAAAATTAGTGACAACACTCCTGCACCTCGTAAAATAGGAGCAATAATCAACAAAAAAGCAATGGGTATATTGCCTTTGCTATATTCTTCCTCTACCAATACACTAATTCCCAGTAAAATCATTAACTGAGCAAAAGGAGTTGTTCTAGCAAACTGTAATTTGGCAACAAAATCTAGAGGATAAATTTCAACAAAAATGTAATTAATAACCAGTGAAAAACAAGAAATTAAAATAACTATTGCTAATTGCAACTTTACCTCTTGCTTCAAAGATTTAGAGCTTTTAATACAGAGTAAGCCACCAACAGTGAAAAGAATAAAATTTAACCATCCTCGTGAACCAGTTAAACCAAAACTAGAAAAAATCAAATGATGAGGATGACGGATATATCCATAGAGATAAATAAACTCTTCGTTACTGATAGTCCCGCTATTGGTATTACCAATCAATAGCATAGGAATATAGACTAAACTAGCGCATATTCCTAAGGCAAAAAACGAAAAAAATATTTGCTTAAAACTTTTATTTTTTACCCCTGATATCAATAAAGGGATAGCCATCAAAATTCCAGGTAAAGCACCCACTAAAAATTGTAACAAGCAGGTTAAGCCAAAAAAGAAATAACCTAAAATCCATTTTTGACGGAAACAAAAATAAAATCCCCACACAACTAAACCCATTGCTAAAGTAGCAGGTATAGGATCGGTACGAAACAGATCGGCATGACCAATTCTGCCATTTACTGTGGCAGCAAACCCCAAAAAGGTAAAAACTGTAGCGGATAATCTAGATTGATTAAATATCCTCCCCAGAGAGTATAAACCAATTAAAAAAGAACTAAAAGCAATAACATATAATCCAAAACAAACCCAAGGTAAACTAAACCCTAATTTAACTCCCCAATAAATCAAATGATAGTAGTAATATCTAGGGGTAAATTGGGTCATTTCCTGAATATAAAAATCATTGTTATATAATTCAGGATTAAGCAGAGAAATAATTGCAGGAACTTGATTGTAAATATTACTGGAAGCTAACTTGTAGCCATAAGCAAGTAAAGAAGCAATAATTACTGTAGTATAGGTAGCTAAAATAACAAATGGCTGTTTTCGGAGATTTGATGCAGAGAAAATCATACTCAAATAATTTTTGTCTAGATTTATAGTAATACCAAATCCCGATGGCACAAAATATTTCTAGATAGGGCTTGCTGAAAAAGTTATAATTCTCGGTGACGACAGGTGTTAGGTTTTAGGTAGTAGGTGTTAGGGAAGAACTTAATACCAGGATTCTGAGTTTTTAGAGGTTATA
>JAAUYH010218075.1_pt1 | contig 30585 bp, 28 predicted proteins | sample 7278061 | NCBI WGS metagenome assembly JAAUYH01 (sample SAMN14350203, study PRJNA611818) | marine sediment metagenome | isolation source: surface marine sediment (0.6m) | place: French Polynesia: Moorea | collected 2018-08 | reverse complement strand
TATAGCAGTTCTGATACTTGTGAGGTACAGAGGTTATCGCTTGGAGGCAGGAGGCAGGGGGCAGGAGGCAGGAGTTAAGTGTACCTCATGAGTCCGAGAAACGCTATATATTCTATTTTAATTGATCAAAAAAATTCCTAATTCTTATCAAAAGCAAAATTATTAAAATTTAGCTCACAGCTGAGGGTTGACTTTTTGCCATCGGTAGGGTAAACCAGAATTCACAGCCATTTCCTGGGGTGCTTTTTACGCCGATATGACCCCCATGAGCCTCAATAATTTGACGACATTGATAAGAACCTAAACCGATACCTGTTCTACGGCGATCGTGTAAACTACGAAGATATAATTTAAACAATTGATCGCATTGTTTTTCACCCATTCCTACCCCATTATCGGTCAAACAACAATGGATCATTCCTTTATCAAGGGTTACGTCAATGGTTAAATTAATCCCCGGAGGGTTATGTTTTAAAGCATTGGTAACAAGATGGTCAAAAACCTGATGGAGTTGCTTCTTATCACCATAGATTAAAGGTAAATTGTGAGGAATATTAGCGGTTAAACTTGCTTGATTTTGCTTTAATAATGGCTGCCATTCTTGATTGAGTTCATTAATAAAATTAGATAGACATAACGGTTCACAATGAACCATTAACGGTCGTTGTTCAGCGAAATGATCCTCAGACAGTGCATTAATTAAGGTCAATTGACGCTCACTACTCTTCACCATTCGATCCAGAATAGAGCGGGATAAATTCAAGCTATCACCAGGACGATGTTGTAAATTTTTTAATAACATTAAAAGCCCCATGATCGATGTACGTAAATCATGGGAAACTGCTTGTAAAAACACCGCTTTCATATCATGTAATTTCTGGACTTCTGTTATTTTTTCTTGTAGTTGATGGGTGCGATGTTCTACCTGTTTTTCTAAATTACAATTTAACTGTTGTACCTTTTGATAAAGTTGTGCTTGACTCATGGCAATCATCACTTGGCTGGCCAACTGTTCTAATAATTTGACCTCTTGTTTTTGCCAATGACGAATACCCCAACATTGATGAGCCACTAACAACCCTAGGGGTTTACCATCCAAATGTAAAGGGACGACTAAAGCGGCTTTAATCTGATAACGTTCCGTATATTGTTGTACCGTTGGGGACAAATTTAACTGGGTAATATCATCAGCAATAAACGTTTGAGCATAGGTAAAAAGAGACGATAAATCCGTTAATAAATCGTCCTGAGCATTGCCTCCCAATAAACTAGGATAATTACCATTCAAGGACTCAGCTACTACCTCGATGCGTCCCCCTTCTTGCCAGGAAGCAATAAATACTCGATCTGCTTGAATTAACTGACGAATTTCTGTAACGGTGGTCTTAAAAATCTGTTGTAAATCCAGGGATTGGCGAATTTTTAAAGAAACTTCTGCTAATAAGCGATCGCGTTCTAAGGTTACCCTTAACTGTCGTTCTGCCCGTTGCCGTTCCGCCACTGCCGCCGACAATAATAAGGCCGTTGCGCTGACAATGACGATAAACATTTGTAACAAAACAGTGGCTTGAGCCTCATTGGTGGTTTGCATCACAAACGGACCCACCCCTTGATCGGTTCCTGCGATCGCCAATAACGCTAAGGATAAACTCCCCAAAACCGCCCCCCAAGTTTGGAAGCGAATGGCTGCCCAAACCACGATAGGGAAGGGTAAATACTCTAAATACTGAGCATTGCTCAACCCCCCTTCCATCAAAGGACTCATCTGGCCATGACGATGAAACACCATCCAACTCAACCCCAACAAGAGTCCGCCACAGGCCATAACTTCTAGAACACGCTCTTTTTTATAACGACGAAACAGACCGGCGCTATCGAGGTAAATTCGTAAGAGAAAGGGCGTTATCACCAAAATACCACTACAGTCTCCTAACCCTACCATCCACCAGTGTGACGCAAAATTCTGCCAATTCAGAGAACCTATCAAAAAGGCTGACACCGATGCTAAAGTAGCATTCACCGTCGGAGCCACCATCGCTGCTAAAAATATCAACCCTGTCACATCATCAATACGAGATAAGCGACAAGAAAAATGACGCCAACGCAATAATTTAAACCCTAACCAGGTTGAGAGGGTGCCACCCACAGCAGAAGTCAACACTAGGGGCCAACTAGCTCCTAGGGAAAACATTAATAGAACATCACCGAGAAAAATGCCCAAACAAACCTGTTCCCCATAGATTAACAAGGCGGTTAGGGCAATGCCGGCCGAAAAGCACATAGGAATAACGCCAGTGCTAAGTGCGGTACTTGAGTGAGCCAACAAACCACCTAACCAGTATGCTAGGGCTACTGGAATAAGGATAGTACAAAACCATTGCCAGGGATTACGAGTCGAAGTCATAAAATTTAACGATCTCACTCTAACTAAAGAGTGCCTAACTAGAGAAGTGTTTTGCCTCCCCTAGATGGGTGAATTTAAGCATAAGTGAAGTTTTCTGTGAAGATGTTGGCTAAAAAATACTGATTTTTTTTAACTTTTAACCTATGGTTAATAAGACCCCGTTGTTAACGGCGGGGTTTCAATAGAGGTCACTGTTATCTTGATGATGCTATGCGAATTTTAATTGTAGAAGACGATCCCTTAATGCAGTTAGGCTTAGAACAGGCTTTGAGTGAACATCCTAACTTTGAAATCGTTGGACAAGCTGAAGACGGTTACACTGGGGTTCAACAGGCCCTGGAACTCAAGCCTGATTTAGTGGTGATGGATATCGGTTTACCCCGTTTAGACGGGATTGCTGCCACTAAGCAAATTAAAGAACAATTGCCTAATATTCATGTGGTAATGTTAACGTCTCATACCCTACAAACGGAAGTCGTAGCGGCGTTGTCAAGTGGGGCGGATGCTTATTGTATCAAAGGGGCAAGTTTGGAGCGATTATTAGCGGCTATTGAAGCGGCCCAAGATGGGGCAACTTATCTTGATCCTCAAATTGCCCGATTAGTGTTAGATAATTTGAAACCACCCACCCCAGAACCCAATCAAAATATTAGCCTGTTATCGGAACGAGAATTAGAGGTTTTAAAGTTAATTGTGGAAGGAAAAAGCAACAATGAAATTGCTGAAGACTTGTATTTAAGTACCAATACGATTAAAACCCACGTTCGAGGGATTATGAATAAATTAGCGGTTGATGATCGGGTACAAGCAGCCGTGGTTGCTTTAAGGTCAGGATTAGTTTAATCTATGTAAAGTTTCATGTATTATTAAGATACTTTGCTACAAAATTCCTTTAGATAGCTGAAAAACACTTCCATGAGTGCCACTAAAAAAGAATGTTTTATCATTGGTTCAGGTAGTTCTCTTCTGGATTTAACTACAGAAGAAAAAGACTATTTGAATAATCATCCTCATACCTTGGCAATGAATAAATATTTATTGTTTTACGAAAAAATTGGGGTGATTCCTAAAGCGTTGTTTTTAGGAGATTTTCATTTCCCGGCACATAAAGTTTTTTTAGAAACAATAGAAAAAGCCAAACAAATAAATCCTCAGCCGATTTATTATGTCGATGATTACTATCAAAAATTATTTAAAGAACCTTGGAAATATTGGAAATGGAATCTAAAAGAACGTTACAAATTATATAAAAAATCTCGTTATCTTTCTCCCTTAATGGTTAATTATTCCCATTTAAAATTTTTTAGTGCTAAACTGCGAGATCATCCTAAATTTATTTGGGCAAAAACCTTTGAAGATGACTTGTTTTTTCAAAGGGGATCGTTAACAACGGCCATTAATTTAGCTTATCTAATTTATCCTGAATGTGATATTAAGTTGCTCGGAATTGATCTGAATAAAAATCCCTCTTTTTATGAGAAAGAAATTAAACAGCGTTCAGATTTAACGGATCACTATAATGACAAAATTGCTAGGAAAGGAGGATGCCATGCCACTGTGGTTAAAACGCCTCAAGGAACAGTTCTCGATAAATTTCCCCTAATTCAAAAAGAATTGAGCCAACAAGGAACAAAATTGCTCTGTTGCACTCCAGATAGTTTAGTGGTAACAAGTGGATTGTGTGACTATGCTCCAATTATGAAGTAAACTTTAGCTAACTAACATTAAAATCAATTTTTATCTAGTCAAGCATTTTTATCATGAACAACCAACAGATGACATTAAGAAAAGCCATAAAATACCAATCTTATAATTTTCTAGCTAATCTTAATAATTTCTTAGTTCCCCATAAGGTTAAAAAAGTTATTTGGATTGCATCCTATCCACGATCAGGTAATACTTGGTTTCGTAAAATAATTGCTAATTTATATGGAATAGATGTCTCAAAATTAGAAAAAGACTTAGATCAAATCGTTCCGAATTTTGAACGGAAGAAAATAGGGGAAACTAATCAAGGGACTCCTTGCGATATAACCGAAGAAAGCGTACATTTTTTCAAAACCCATCAATTACCATTTCCTAATTATGAATTATCTATTGGTGAGGCAAAAGAATTTATCAATTATGGGTATATCTATCTCTACAGAATTATCTTAGTTATTTATCCCAAGATAGTATTAATAAGTTTAGAGAAAAATATCAAGATTCATTACAAAAATTAGGTTATTAAAGTAATGAAAGTCACTTTTTGCGCTCATGATTACCCTAACTTTGTTGGTGGTCCCTACGCTTGGTTACCCCGTCTTCTTCCCTCTTTAAAAGAGCGTGGTATTGAATCACGGGTCTTATTTTCCATTCGAGGGAATGAAGGAGAATGTCAAGCAGTTCAACGGGTAAAACAAGGAGGATTTAAACATTCAGTCTGTCAAATTCCTAATTATACAGACGAGCATATTGATTGGATTTTAAACCAAGTCAAAAACGATCCTCCCGATGTTTTTATTCCTAATCTTGTAGTTCCCGCTTGTTATAGTAGTCATTGGATTAAAAAAGCAGGAATCCCCACCGTTGGTATTATGCACTCCGATGATCCTTTTTACTACGGTATTTTAGATGAGTTTGTCTTTGGTCAACCGAATTATCAATTTTCTGGTTTTGTGGCCGTTTCTCGTTTTATTGAACAAACTATCCTCAGCAAAGGCAACAGCACAACTCAAATAAAATGTATCCCCTATGGCGCACCGGTTCCCCCCACAAGGACTAAAAAACCTTCAGATACACTAAGAATGGTTTATGTTGGCCGTTTAGTTGAAGAACAAAAACAAATCTCATTACTAACTAAAGCGTTTTGTCGTGCGGTTAGAGAAGTTCCTAACACAGAAGCCATTATTTATGGCAGTGGTTCAAAACAAAAGGCCGTCGAAAAAATTATCGCTCAACAAGCTCAAGAAATTCCCGTTACATTAGGGGGGAGGCTCAACAGCGATCAAGTACAAAAACACCTTTTAGAAAGTCATGTCATTGTTTTATTATCGGACTACGAGGGCTTACCCATCGCCTTAATGGAAGCTATGGCCTGTGGGGTAGTTCCCGTCTGTTTACGCATTCGTAGCGGTATCCCAGAACTGGTGGAAGATGGGGTGACGGGTTTATTAGTGGATGATCGTGGGGATAGTTTTGTGGCTGCTATTCAACGCTTACAAGAAGAGGCTGGACTGTGGGAAAAACTGTCCCAAGGCGCACGAGCAAAAATTGAAGCTCACTACTCTGATACGGTTGCAGCCGATCAATGGGTAGACTTTCTCAAAGAATTACATCAATGTAGTGATCGTAAACAGTCCATTAAGCGGCCTTTGTTTTTCTCCTTACCGCCAGTTCATCCTGCTTTAGCCGTGGAAGATAAGCGTCGTCCCTCTCTAAGTGATCGTGTATTTCAAAAAGCCCGTTATTTAACCAAAAAACTGAAGACAAGTTTCCGATAAAAAGACTATTAATATATAGTCATCGTTTAATCATTAGATACAAAATATGAAAAATTCTATGATGAAACTATCCACTCAAATTCAACAAAAAATTAAAAAACAAGCCATTTTGATATTGAGCCAAAAAAATATTAATCAAAATCTCTATCATTGTTGTATTCAAAAAACAGGTAGTCAATGGCTAAAATCAATCTTTTCTGATTCTATTTTTTTAAAACATACAGGTTTAGATAATTATGATCCTGCTAAAAATTATCTGAATAAAAATATAAGCAAAGAAATTGAAACGGTTGATTTCCCTACTCGTCAAATTATTAGTCCTTTATATATTAACTACGAAAATTTCTTAGAATTGAAAAAGCCAGAAAATTATAAGGCTATTTTTGTTATGCGCGATTATAGAGATGTGGTGACATCTGATTATTTTTCTTATCGGTATTCTCATTCATCAAAAAAATGGAAATTTATACAAGACAGGAGGGAAAAATTAAATCAAATGTCATTAGATGATGGACTCATGTTATTAATTAATGATATTAAAGATCATAAATATAATCAAGTTGAATGTTTACGTTCTTGGTTACAATCTGATGAAAATAAGAGAGTTATGATTTGTAAGTTTGAAGATATGATTGGGGATCGATCTGTAGAAACTTTTACAAATATTTTTCTTCATTTAGATATCGATATTTCGGAATCTTCACTTACAAGTCTTCTCAAAAAAAATAATTTTGAAGCGAAAACAAAAGGACGTAAACCAGGAGTGGAAAAGCAAAATGATCATTATCGTAAAGGAATAAGTGGGGATTGGAAAACCTATTTTAAAGAAAAACATATTATCCGATTTAAGGAAATAACAGGAGAATTATTACTTGAATTAGGATATGAGGAAAATAATAATTGGTAGACATTAATTGCCTTACCAATAGATTATTAATGGATGAAATTTTCAACATACGTATTAGAAAATTATGCTAGTTAATCAAAAGAAAATCTTAGTAACAGGAGGAGCCGGATATATCGGTTCTCACGCCGTTTTAGCTCTCAAAAATGCTGGTTATGATGTCATTATTCTTGATAATTTAATCTACGGTCATCGAGATTTAGTGGAAAGGGTGTTAAAGGTAGAATTAGTAATCGGTGATCTCGGCGATCGCTCCCTGTTAGATGATCTTTTCTCTCGTTATTCTATTGATGCAGTGATGCACTTTGCAGCCTTTGCGTATGTGGGGGAATCCATTAAAGAACCCAAAAAATATTATCGCAATAATGTGGCCAATACCCTCACTTTATTAGAGGCTATGAAAGCAGCTTCGATTAATAAATTGGTCTTTTCTTCTACTTGCGCTACCTATGGAGTGGCTCAATTTTCTCCCATTACAGAAGATCATCCTCAAAACCCAATTAATCCCTATGGTGCCAGTAAATTAATGGTGGAACAAATCCTCAAAGATTTTTCTTGTGCTTATGATTTAAACTATGTTATTTTCCGTTATTTTAACGCAGCCGGAGCGCATCCTGATGGGTTATTAGGAGAAGATCACGATCCGGAACCCCATTTAATCCCGTTAGTGCTTTTCACTGCTTTGGGAAAACGGAAATTTATTTCTATTTTTGGCACAGATTATCCGACTCGTGATGGAACTTGTATTCGGGATTATATTCATGTTCTTGATATTGCTCAGGCACATCTTTTAGGCTTAAACTATTTACAACAAGGGGGGAAATCCGATATTTTTAATTTAGGGAATAGTAACGGATTTTCCATTCAAGAAGTGATTGATACTGCAATTAAAGTCACCCAAAAAGATATTAATGTTCAGATTGGCGATCGCCGTCCTGGTGATCCCCCAATTTTGGTGGGAAGTGGGGAAAAAGCGACTAAAATTTTAGGCTGGAAACCTCAATATTCGAGTTTAGAATCGATTCTTTCCCATGCTTGGCAATGGCATCAAAAAAGACATAATGAATGACTATATTTTTATTGAAAGTTTACGATACTTTTGAAGTGTATTATTTTTCTTGATTACGACTAGCCATATTAATGCGATCGCTTAATTCTGATAATTGTTGAGAGAGATCCCAATCCTTTTTTTGTAATTTAGAGATTTTGTCACAACTATATAACACCGTTGTATGATCTTTCCCTCCAAATGCTTCCCCAATTCTTGGTAAACTTAAATCGGTATGTTGGCGCATTAAATACATTCCAATCTGCCTAGCTAAGCTAATCTCCCGACGACGTGAACTTCCTTTTAAATCTTCGATAGAAACATGAAAATTTTCAGCAACAATTTTAATAATGATTTCAGGAGAAACCGTAATTTGCTCCATGGGAGGATTTAAAACAGGGGCAATATTTTCTACTGTCATGGATAGTCCAGAAATAGAAATATAAGTAACTGCGCGAATTAAAGCTCCTTCCAATTCTCGAATATTAGATGTATAATTTGTGGCAATATATTCAATCACATCGCGAGGTAATCTAATGTTTTCATATTCTGCTTTTTTTTGCAGAATTGCCATCCTTGTTTCTAAATCGGGTACTTGAATATCGGCAATTAATCCCATAGAAAAACGAGAGACTAATCTATCTTGCAAACTGGGAATTCTTTTCGGGGGACGATCAGAGGCAATCACCACTTGTTTTCCCGCTTCATGTAAGGTATTAAAGGTATGAAAAAATTCTTCTTGTGTATATTCTTTTCCTTCAATAAATTGAATATCATCTACTAATAAAATATCGGCACTTCGATAATGTTCCCGAAAATGTTCCATACTATCTTGACGAATAGACGTAATTAAATCATTGGTAAATTGTTCGGTAGAAACATAAAAAACATGAGCATTCGGGTATAATTCTAAACGATAATGAGCGATCGCTTGCATTAAATGAGTTTTTCCTAATCCAACTCCGCCACATAAAAATAAGGGATTAAATTCCCTTCCAGGGGACTCAGCAACCGCTAAAGATGCAGCATGAGCCATTCTATTAGTTGGGCCGACAACAAAACGAGAAAAATTATAGCGAGGATTTAATTGACTCAGTTTAGGTGATTCTTGAATCGTTTTATCCTGGTTGTTATTAGAGGAAAAAGTATGATTATTTTGATCAACAATTCTGAGGTTTTGTTCTTGAGCAGTGGTCAATTGCACCGTGATAGGATAACCAACAATCGCCTCAACTTCTTCCACAATTAAAGAATAATAAGTTTTCTGTAAATGGTTGAGAATAAAAGGATTTTGGACTTGAATTACCAAACAATTATCTTGCCAATTTTGTACAATTGCTGAAGCAAACCAAGTTTCAAACGCAGTGGGATTTAATCGTAATTTAAGACGATCAAGCACTTGATTCCAAATATATTGGGGTGAGATAGTCATTCTTAAAATCAGACCTCAGCATTGGCAGAATCTTATAGAATTCAAAAGAGAATAAAGATTCTTATCTTAAATGTCAACAATTTTTAGACAACATAACAAACAGTGGTTATGGACTAAGGATGGTAAAAAATAGAATTATAACAGTTTCTCGAAATTTCCCCAATCATTCACAAGAAAAGTCATAATAGATATAGTTTGTTTAAGATAGACTAAAATCTATGATAAACCCAAATTTAGAAATTGCTGAAGTTGGTAATACTATTTTAAGACAACAAGCTCAATCTGTTGCTGATATTACTGATAAAAAGTTACAACAACTTATTGATACCTTATTAACCACAGCGATAGACGCAAATGGTGTAGGGATAGCTGCACCACAACTCTCTCAACCTTACCGTTTATTTGTGGTTTGTTCCCATCCTAACCCTCGTTATCCTGATGCACCCTTCATGAAACCGACTGTTATGATTAACCCCCGTTTACTGTCTCATTCCGAAGAAACTGTTAAAGGTTGGGAAGGGTGTTTAAGTGTTCCAGGAGTAAGGGGTTTAGTCCCCAGATATCAAGCAATTAAAGTGGAATATTTAGATCGTTACGGTAACTTACATCAACAAGAATTGACTGATTTTGTGGCTAGAATTTTTCAACATGAATTAGATCATCTTAATGGTATTTTATTTATTGATAGAATTGAAACTCAAGAAGATTTAGTCGATAGTGAATTATAGAAATCGTACAACAAAATCTCTTAACTTTTCTCAAACAATAATCAGTAATCATACTAATGACAATCATACGTATTTCCTTTACGCTATTAAGTAGAACATTTTACAAGTAAGGTTTTTTATGTTGCGTCCTTTTGTTGGGTTACTATCATTAACCGTTGCCTTAATTCCTATTTCTGTTCAAGCCTTTCCTACCTCGCCTCAAATTAATAAATTAGCCCAAAGAATTTGTCAACTTCCTAGTCAATCACCAGAGACGTTTCAAGACTCTATGATGAAAGAAACGATGCGAGAAATGCAGGGATGGATAAATCAAGGAAATTTAAGTCTTGAAGAAATTCAAGATCAAGACACTTTAGCTGAAATCGGGGTTCAAATTGGCTTAGAAATGTATCAAATTTGCCCTAATCGAATTACAGAACTAGGAAATCAACTGAGTAATGGAGCATTATAAACTATCAATGATTATTGTTGAGTAATCAGGTAATCCATTTGACTTTATTTACTTTCTAATCCTTAATTTTCAGTCAATAAAGAAGCTTGATATCTCACTTCTTGATGGGGAACCCCAATATCTATTCCTGCTGCTTCAAAGGCTTCTTTTATCCTTAACCGATACTCTCTTCCTACCGCCCATTGCTGCATAGCTTGGGTTTTAATCCACACTTGAATTAAGAGCCCTTGATGGGAAATATCATCAACACCCAGAATAGCAGCAGGTTCAATCATTTTATCTTTCCATGTGGGATCATTTTGCATTTCTTCACTGACTTCACTAATAACATTTAAAGCTTTTCTCACATCAGCATCATAAGCAATTTCTATTTTAAATTCAACCCGTGACCAATCTTTAGTTAAATTCTCAACAATAGAAATTTTACTATTGGGAATAGTCACTAAACGACCTTCTGCACCCCTGATTTGTGTTATATAAATATTCATATTTTCTACCAAACCGCCAATCGTTCCTACTTGAATCACATCCCCAATTGCATACCGATCTGTCCATAAAATTAGAATACCATTTAACATATCTTCTACTACATTTCGCGATAAAAAGGCAACGACAAAAGCCACACCTCCCGCACTTGCTAAGACAGTTAAATTAATTCCTAATAACATAACGGTTATAGCAATACCAATGGCAATACACAGGAAAGTTGCCCCACTTTTGAGGGCATTAGAATAGGTACTAACTCTTAGGGTATAACGATTAGAGTTAGGATGAATTAATTGTTCATTTTTTGCCCATTTATTGAGATAATAATCAATCAATAAATTGAGTAATTTATTAGCAATACCTACAGACATCCAAATTAAGGGAATCGTGAGAGCTTGCCCCAAAAAGAAATAACTATAACGACGAGTTTCTGGAAAAATCAATACAATTAATCCACCGGTTAATAAAATTAAAAATATTTGTATCCAAAACAATAAACCTGACAGTAATAGAACAATATTTTGTTGACGTTTGATACTGCTTTGCTGTTTTAGGGATACGTGAGAAAGATTATAACTAATATTTTGAACCGTATTATCAACAACCTTTTTAGCTTTGAAAAGAACTTTTTCAGGATTATTTATCGCTTTTTTGGCAAGAGATAAGAAGTTGGTTTTATTGTTTTTTTCTTTTGATTCAGATTCTTGATAATTCAAACCATTATTTTCTAAATTATCAGATAGAGAAACTTCTTCGTTTGTTAATCCCTCTGCATCAATCGCCAAAGATTTCTCTAATGTTCGTAATTGACGAGTAAGACGACGATTCCAACTTTTCAGGCTATATCGAATCACCCATAATATTATGACAAAAATAGCAATAACAAAAATAATAAGGGCGGCGATTAACCATCTCGCAAAAGGATAATATCGATCAATTTCATAAGCCCAAAGTGCTTCATTTAAACTTTCAAAAATCAAAAAACGCCATGTTTGAGCAATATCTTCAACAGATTTTCCATAATGAAGAGTATCCGCCCTACTAATCGTAACAATTATTTGTCCCGATAAACCTAAATCAAGTTGTTCTGGGACATAAACCACTGTTTGATCATTCCTAATTCCCACTTCAATTTTTGGTGTAACAGGATGTACTCCTAAATTATCCCTCTCAAAAAATAAATTTTTCCATTTCCCAATATTACTAATTGTTGCCGTCACTTTATCTCTGTCTACTTTGGACTCTGATTCACGAACCCGATCATAAATAGAATCATAAATCCTCTGAACTTTTTTAGCCCTTTCCTCCACTATAAACGCACTATCATTGGGATTTTCAAGGGTAGCCGGATTAACAGCAACCTGAAAGAATTTATCTAAACCCCCGAATAAATGAACTGTACTACACCACAACCGTCCACAGGATTCCGCTTTGTTGGGGTCCCACCAAGGGGTCTGGGTTTTTATGGGTGTATCCCCTGACGAAACAGCCACAGGAAACTGTCCCACTACCCTAGGAGTCCAGGTAATTGTTAACATAAGGGTAGTCAACCCTAAAATGATGGCTTGTATGATGGTCTGTTTAGGTATAGGGAACCAACCCGAAAACCTCTCTCTATTCATAGAAAAAAATCGTTAGGTTTGATAGATAAAGTTAAATTATAGAAGCTATACTGGATTATAGAGTTTCAAGTTTAGTTTAACGATTTAATTGCAATTATCTGGCAATATTCTATTGTGGCTAAGTCGTTTGTCATGATATCATGACAAATAAGATAGTATAGGTTAAATGGTAGTTCATTTGTTTTAACTCTGATCATAATAAATATTTTTAACAGCTTTAACTTTTCGTCGTAATTCCATTCTTCTTACTACAGTGATTGAGCTTTATTGGCTTTCCGAAATTAATGTGCGGGATCGTCCCGTTGTTGGGGAAAAAGCATGGATATTGAGTCAACTTAAACAAGATGGCCATAACATTTTTCCTAGTTTTGTAATTAGTTCAAGTGTTTTTCGTGAATTTCTAGATAATTTGAATGATGTCAATTCATTGTTAGCTGATTTTCCCGGATCATCCCTTCATTTGGATGTAGATAATCCTCGAACCTTACAATTAGTTGCCCAGCAAAGTCGTCAATCTATTCTCAACCTATCATTTCCGTCTCAATGGCGAGATATTTTAACAGAAGCAACAGCAAAATTAGCTAACGATACATTAATTTTACGGGCTTCTTTGGGAAGCCATTTTCCCTTAGACCAAGACATTTCTGGATTAATTTCTGCTCAAGTTTGTTGGAATATTGCTGATAATCTTGAAACAGCCATTAAAGAAATGTGGGCGCAGTTATTAAGCGCAAAAAGTTTATTTTATTGGCAACGTCTAGGCATTAGAATTGAGCAATTGAATTTAGGAATTTTAGTGCAACCAATGGTTAATGCCATTTCATCTGGGAGGATAATTAATCGGACTAAATACTTTGAAATTCAGGGAAATTGGGGATTAGGTCATAGTCTTATTCAGGGAGATATCTTACCTGATTACTGGAAAATTGAAAAAGAATCAGGCGAAATTTTAGAACAACATTTAGGGAAGAAAGGACGTGCTTATCGTTTAAGAAATAAGCCAGAATCGACACAATTGGGAACAGAGAAATGTCTAGAAACTTATTGCCTTAGTGATGAGCAACAAGTTCAATATTGTTTAAATTCCGAAGAAGTTATCAAAGCTTTTCAAGTTTGTGATGCTTTGCATAACTATACAATTGCTTGGCACTCCTTAGAATGGATCTTGTCTAATTCGATTGATAATTCACCCTCTGAATTTGTAATTAATCAATTAATCCCATTACCTTATCATCAATTGGTCAAAGACCAAGAACCCCAGATAAAAATGCAACGATCGCAATCTCATCTGATGGGTATTGGGGCATCACCAGGACATACTTTGGGGACTGTTTATGTAATGGATGAAAATGATTCTTCCCAGTTAATTGAGTTAAAAAACCCAATTCTTGTGACCCAAAAAATTCACCCTTTTCAATTATCTTCTATTAAAAAAGTATCAGGCTTAATCACCGAAGAAGGGGGAATAACCAGTCATGCAGCTATTTTAGCGAGAGAATTAGGTATTCCTGCTATTGTGGGGGTTTCTGATGCAACAAAGTGGCTACAAACGGGAGATTCTATTGTTATTGATGGAGAGAATGGAACCGTTATTTTGAATGAATTAGATAAGCATCAAATACCCTTTCAACCATTGGACGTTTTGTCTGAAAAGCCATCTTTTTTAGATTATCCCATTGGCACTAAATTAATGGTTAATTTAAGTCAGCCTAGTTCCTTGAATAAAATCAAGGGGTTACCCTGTGATGGCTTAGGGTTAATTCGTTCAGAATTAATGTTATTAGATTTATGTACCTCTCACTCTTTAAGGGAATGGCTAAGAACTTCTCAACCCGATGAGATTATTCAAAAACTTAAGGAAAGAATTAGTGAATTTGCTGAATTCTTTCATCCTAATCCGATTTTTTACCGAACTTTTGATGATAAATTTTCTCCTGATCAAAATCGCAGAGGAACAGCTGGTTATCGTCTTGACTCAACTTTATTTCGCTTAGAATTACAGGCTTTATCTGCAGTTCAACAACAAGGATATGAAAATATTAATATCATTTTGCCATTTGTAAGAACAGTAGAGGAATTTGATTTTTGCCTGGATTTAATTCATGAATTTCAATTATCTTCTTTAACGTCATTTCAAGTTTGGATGATGGCAGAAGTACCTTCCATTATTTTTCAACTCCCTGATTATGTTGAAGCAGGAGTACAAGGTATTGCAATTGGGACTAATGATTTACTTCCTTTATTATTAGGAATCGAACGAAATAAGTTATATTGGAATGAAATTTCTTCTGTTTATAAACAGTCTATTTCAGGTGCTTTAAAACAGTTAATCCAAGAAGCAAATCGACTACGAATTCCTAGTTCTATTTGTGGACAAATTGTTATTAATTCTTCTGAAATTATTGAAGAGTTAATCACTTGGGGTATCACAACGATTTCCGTAGAACCTGAAGCCATTGAGACAACTTATCAGGCGATCGCTAGAACAGAACAAAGATTACTTTTAGCATTAGCCAGGGAGCAAGTGTTTCCTAAAAGCAGAGAATTTCGTTCACTCCTCTAATTATTGGATTGATGGAAACAACAACAAAACAACAAGGTTATACGGTTTGTAATTCATGACAAAGATAGCCGATAACAATTTGTTGATTGGTATCAGGATCTAACCATAAAATGACTCCTTTTTGTTCATTATCTTCCGTTTGAATCACGCCATAACCAATACGATCCTCTTTAACCCCTTCAAGCAGTTTGATAAATAATCCTTCTTGAAAAGATAGCTTATCATGATTTTTGGCTTCGATGACTTCTTCTTCTAGTAAATAATCAAAGTTAATACCATCAAAATCTAACATAAAAACTCCTTAATAAAATATTTATAATTATTTTATCATGAAAAGGTACTCGATGATTCACTAGAAAAAATAACATAAATTTACAAGCTACTAACGCCCTCTATTTGTGTTACTATATAATTGCATAATGAGACTAATTTTAAAGAAAATGGCGACTTTTTTAAGACCGTTAAGTTATCAATATTCTTGGTTATATAATACCATTTCTCGTTTGAGTGCTTTAGTAGTAGGAGGAGAAAAACGATTTCGTAGTTTATGTCTTGAAGGTATTAATATTGATTCTGATACTAAAATTTTAGACCTTTGTTGTGGCAGTGGTCAAACCACTCAATTTTTAGTTGAAAAATCTTCACAAGTTACCGGACTTGACGCTTCTTCTACAGCGATTGATCGGGCTAAAAAAGTTGTTCCTGAAGCAAATTATGTAACTGCTTTAGCAGAAAAAATGCCTTTTTCTAATCAAGAATTTAATGTGGTTCATAGTAGTGTTGCTTTGCATGAAATGGAAACTAAACAATTAGAAGAAATTTTAAAAGAAGTATATCGCGTGCTTAAACCTGGAGGTATTTTTGCCGTTATTGATCTCCATAAACCCACTAATTTTTTATTTTGGCCATCTTTGGCAACTTTTATGTGGTTGTTTGAAACAGAAACCGCTTGGAGATTGTTAGAAACCGACTTGGTTAAAGAATTGAAAAACGTTGGTTTTAGTGACTGCAAACAAAAATTGTATGCAGGGGGAAGTTTACAAGTTATTCAAGCAAGAAAGTAATTTATAAGCAATTACAAAACATTAATTTTAATCTTGTATATACTCTGTTCCTTGAATTAAAGCTATTTCTGCCCTCATAAATTCTCGACCTAAATAGGCAGCGTGATCTAACATAGTAATGGGGCAATGTTGATTATCTTCGATAACTTTAACGCATAATTCTTTGGCACTGCGTCCAGTAAAAAGGGTTTCAGCCGTGCGATTGCTTTTTCCCCTCGCTGCGATCACTTCCCCTGTTTCTGGGTCAACGGCCAACCCTTTTTCATTAATAATATTGGTAAAATGTTTGGCACAAATTAAGCTATTTTCTCGATCAATATAAATAATAAAATACCCACCCGGATCAAGGGCAATGGGACGTTTTGAAAGTTGATCATCTAATTGTTGGATAGTTTTTGCTAATTCATTCATGATAAGTGAGAAATCAACGTAGTCGGACATAAGTAAAGCCCACTGGTTAACTTATGTAAACATAGCTATAATCCTACTCCTGCCTCCTGCCTCTTCTCAACGGTAACGTTTATTTTTGTACAGGTACTTAATTGCCATTATGACTGCTGGTAACAATACCAGAATAAACCCAACCTTTTTGAGCATCCACCGTAATAATGGCCCCTTCTCGAATGTTTTGAGTCGCCTCTTTAAATCCGACAATAACTGGAACCCCTAAACGCAAACCAATCACCGCAGCATGACTGGTTAAACTAGATTCTTCCGTAATAATACCCGACGCTTTACGCATCATCTCCACAAACTCGGCGCTGGTTCCTGGAACCACTAGAATATCCCCAGGTTCAAAATTACCCAATTCTCGAGCATGATGGCCAATTCGAGCCCGTCCACTGGCTGAACCCTGACCAACGCCGACCCCCTTTCCCAAGATAGCTTTCACCATTTCTACTTTAATCAAATCCGTCGACCCTGCCACCCCTTGCAACGTTCCGGCGGTCATAACCACCAAATCCCCATCTTTGAGTAACTGATTCTCTTGGGCTACATTAACCGCCGATTCAAAGGTTTGAGTTGCTGAGGGTAAATCGAGTACCAATAAAGGTTTAACCCCCCAGACTAACTGTAACTGCCGTGCCACATCCACATGGGGAGTCACCGCTAAAATGGGGATTTGGGGGCGGAACTTCGAGACATTGCGGGCCGTTGAACCCGTTTTCGTCAAGGACATAATAGCTGCTGCGTTGAGTTCTTGAGCAATGTGACTCACCGCCGAAGAAATGGCATTAGTAATGGACTGTTTTTCTTCGGACACCATTTTCGTCACGGTGGGTTCCCGTTCGATGCGTTCAGCAATGGTGGCCATGGTGGCCACTGCTTCGACAGGATATTTACCCACAGCCGTTTCATTGGATAACATCACCGCATCGGTACCGTCTAGGATAGCGTTGGCCACATCAGACACTTCGGCGCGAGTGGGCCGAGGATTACTGGCCATACTATCTAACATTTGGGTAGCCGTAATTACAGGAATCCCTAACTTATTAGCCGTCGCGATTAACCGTTTTTGGAGAATCGGAACATCTTCGGGGGGTAACTCTACCCCTAAGTCCCCTCGGGCCACCATCACCCCATTACACAGAGAAAGAATTTCTTCCATCTCCTCGATCGCCTCATGTTTTTCAATTTTGGCGATCACCGGCACATTTTTCCCTGCATTGGCAATCAGTTCTTTAATTTCGAGAATATCTTGAGGGTTTCTCACAAAACTCAGAGCGACCCAATCTACCCCTTGATCTAAACCAAACATCAAATCCTCTTTATCTTTGTCGGTTAAAGCTTTTACCGATAGATAAACCCCTGGAAAATTGACCCCTTTGCGATCGGACAACACACCCCCAACCACAACCCGACAATGAAGATCCCGCTTTTCCTTATCCACTCGTTCTACTAGCATTTCCACCTTACCGTCATCCATGAGGATTTTCGCCTGTTCCGGCACTTCATCGGCTAAATAATCATAGGAGACATAACTGATGGTCTGGTCACATTCCACTTCACGACTGGTCAAAATGAAAGAATCCCCTGGTTTGAGGGTAATGGGTCCCTTGACAAATTGACCGAGACGAATTTTTGGCCCTTGTAAATCTTGTAAAATGCCCACCGGCTGATTTAACTCAAAAGCGGTTTGACGGATGAGACGAATGGTATGTTGATGATAGTCATGATCGTTATGGGAAAAATTGAGTCGTAGTGTGGTCGCCCCTGCGAGAATCAGTTGACGTAAAATCTCTTTATTTTGGGTAGCAGGGCCAATGGTTGCCACGATTTTGGTTCGTCGGGCCATATTAGGAAAGGACATAGGGTAGAAATAGGGTCTTTACTTAGGATCTCATGAATGGTTCCTTTAAGTTAGAAACTTTGCTATTTTTTTAGGGATTCTTGATAATCGGGGGTCAAAGTTAGGGTAATCCCAACCCGAATCAAAGACGAATCATCAACGATATCAGAAAATAAATCCCTCAAGGGGTTGGCCAAAACTCAAAGCAAAGGTAAGTTAATATTAATTTCAACTTTGAACTTCTAGACTGCATGAGAATCTTAGTCACGGGTGGTGCTGGTTTCATTGGGTCCCATCTCATTGATCGCTTAATGGCACAAGGACACGAAGTCCTCTGCTTGGATAACTTTTATACCGGCCACAAACGCAATATTCTTAAGTGGTTGGGTAATCCTTATTTTGAATTGGTTCGCCATGATATTACGGAACCCATCCGTTTAGAAGTGGATCAAATTTATCATTTGGCTTGTCCCGCTTCTCCCATTCATTATCAATATAATCCCGTTAAAACCATTAAAGTCAACGTGTTAGGGACGTTGTATATGTTGGGGTTGGCTAAACGAGTTAACGCCCGTCTCCTCTTGGCTTCTACGTCAGAAGTTTACGGAGACCCCGATGTTCATCCCCAACCCGAAGAATATCGCGGTAACGTTAGTTGTACCGGGTTACGAGCTTGTTACGATGAAGGAAAACGGGTGGCTGAAACTCTGGCCTTTGAATATCATCGAGAGCATAAAACTGACATTCGAGTGGCTCGTATTTTTAATACCTATGGCCCGAGAATGTTAGAAAATGATGGTCGAGTGGTGAGTAATTTTATTGTACAAGCCCTCAAAGGAACCCCCTTAACCGTTTATGGGGATGGTTCTCAAACTCGCAGTTTTTGTTATGTTTCTGATTTAGTGGAAGGGTTAATGCGTCTGATGAATGGGGACTATATTGGCCCTGTTAATTTAGGAAATCCTGGGGAATATACCATCTTAGAACTGGCTCAAATGATTCAAGGAATGGTTAATCCTGACGCTGAGTTAGTGTATAAACCCTTACCTCAAGATGATCCTAAACAAAGACAACCTGATATTACTAAAGCAAAAACTTATTTGGATTGGGAACCCACTATTCCCTTGAAAGAAGGGTTAGAATTAGCCATTAAGGATTTCCGAGAACGAGTGTCAAAAGAGAGCTAAACTGTCTATTGACAACTTAGTTTAAAATACTTCTAACTCCTATGTGATGCTGTTGTATCATCCCTAGAATGCCTTGTTTTAAACAATATAAATTTAGAGGATAAAAGTTATGCGCGTTTGTGTTATTGGAACCGGTTATGTGGGTTTAGTGACTGGGGTTTGTTTGTCTCATATCGGTCATCACGTTATCTGTATCGATAATAATGAGGAAAAGGTCAAACTGATGAAGTCCGGTCAGTCCCCTATTTATGAACCGGGCCTCTCAGAGTTGATGCACGGTTGTATGGAAGCTGGCCGTTTGGAATTTACCTCGGATTTAGCAGCCGGAGTCGAACACGGAGAAATTCTCTTTATTGCGGTAGGAACCCCCGCTTTACCCACTGGCGAAAGCGATACTCGGTACGTTGAAGCGGTAGCGCGGGGGATTGGAGAAAATTTAAACAGTGGCTACAAGGTGATCGTTAACAAGTCTACCGTTCCTATTGGTTCCGGGGACTGGGTGAGAATGATTGTTATGGATGGGTTGGCTAAACGAGAGGACTCCCCTACTGACGTAGAGTTTGATGTGGTCAGTAACCCCGAATTTTTACGGGAAGGATCAGCCGTTTATGATACGTTTAACCCCGATCGCATTGTCCTCGGTAGCAATAGTGATAAGGCGATCGCCATGATGCAGCAACTCTATCAACCTTTGGTAGACCGTAAGTTTGCTGACGATCCCAGTTTACCTCCGGTTCCTGTGGTGGTAACGGAATTAAACTCGGCCGAGATGATTAAGTACGCAGCTAATGCCTTCTTAGCCACGAAAATTAGTTTCATCAACGAAGTGGCTAATATCTGTGATCGCGTTGGGGCCGATGTGACTCAAGTGGCCGCTGGTATCGGGTTAGATTCTCGTATCGGTAATAAGTTCTTACAAGCGGGTATTGGTTGGGGTGGATCTTGTTTCCCCAAAGATGTTTTGGCGTTAATTCATACCGCTAATGATTACAATTACGAGACAGAATTACTCAATGCTGCCGTGAGTGTTAACAAACGTCAACGATTAATTGCGGTTGAAAAACTGCAACAAGAATTAAAAATCCTCAAAGGCAAAACCATCGGTTTACTCGGTTTAACGTTTAAACCCGATACGGATGATATGCGCGATGCACCGGCTTTAATTATCATTGAACAGTTAAACCGTCTCGGTGCGAAAGTTAAGGCTTATGACCCCATTGTGTCTCAGTCTGGGTTAAGTCACGGTTTATCAGGGGTGATCATCGAAACCAATGCTGAAATGTTAGCTGATAGTTGTGATGCTTTAGTATTAGTAACCGATTGGAAGGAATTTTTAAGCCTTGATTTCGGAAAAATGGCTAAAGTAATGGCTAATCCTGTGATTATTGATGGTCGTAATTTCTTAGATCGGTCCAAGTTAGAAATGTCTGGTTTCCATTATGTAGGAATTGGACGGTAATTACTCTTTTTTAATCTAGGTTGAATGACTGGGTAGGATATCTTTAAATTCTAAGGTATTCTACTCTTTTTTTCCTTATATGTATCAAAGTTTTGGCAACCAACTGGATTTAAGAGACTGTTTATAAATAGAATCTTAAGACGGTAAGGTGGGCAAGTCAAAGACTTATGTAAACTAACTTCACCGTTGAAAACCTTGCCCACCCTACAAAATTCGTTATTATTATTTCTTTAGGAACAGTCTCTAAAAAGACGCTGATCCAGTTCCTTGGAACATCACCCAAGATAAGAAAAAATTAATCACAAAAACAGCTAATAAAGATGTAACAACCGCAGTTGTGGTGGACTGACCCACTCCTTTTGCTCCTCCTGTGGTAGTGAGTCCCCAACTACAACCAATAACGGCAATTAACCCCCCAAAGGCAATGGATTTAATGACAGACGTGACGAGATCCCATAATTCTAAAAAGTTGCGAACTGAGGTTAAAAAAACGTAGGGGGAAATATCATACAATCCATTGGCAATCAATAATCCTCCTGTCATTCCTGTTAACAAAGAAAGAATATTTAAGACCGGTAACATGAAGCAACAAGCTAAAACACGAGGAACCACTAAATAGTCAATAGGATCAGTTTTGAGCATATATAAAGCGTCAATTTGTTCGGTGACGCGCATCGTACCAATTTCGGCAGCAAAGGCGGAACCCACTCTTCCCGCTACCACAACGGCGGTTAATACGGGGGCTAATTCTCTGGTCAGAGCTAAAGCTAACACTCCCCCAACGGTTGAGGCTGCTCCAAAACTGATAAATTCCCTGGCTACTTGAATGGTAAATACCATCCCCACAAACCCGGCTGTAATTAGGGCAATGGTCAAAGATTCTGGACCGACCACACTCATCTGCTCTAAGGTGTTTCGTCGATGAATCCTGGTTTTGAGCAGATGAAAAAAGACTTGACCCCCTAATAAAATGGCTGCAACTAATCGCTCAAACCAAATACCTAGTCCTCTTCTTGTATGGGTTGGGTTTGTCATTACTCCTCATGGTTGATGGGTTTTTCTAGTTATAGCTTATCTATTCACTTAAAACTTCAACTGCTAAATTCTTATTTTTGTCAAGACCACTTTATAAAAATTCATATTACATTTAGTACAAATGCTCAAATTAAAGGTGGTTTGCTTTAAACATCGCTAATTTATGTCATGATTTGTTGTTGAACAAAACGATTTAGCTCGGTTTAAACCCCTTATTTTTTAAAATACACAAACTGGCTACAGATTTTTATTTCTAGTATAGTAGCATGAAATGGCGAAAATTCGTAAATTATTGAGAATCTTTGTCACACATTGCGTTTTGTAACGAAACCAGGTTGTTTTAATCTTTAAAAGTATTGTTGTTATTTTGATAAGTATAGATTATTGAACAAAAGCGATCGCTAAATTAAGCGACTGAAATACAAATAAGTTATAAGATTTTTCAGTAATGACCAGAAATTGTGCTAGTCTCCAAACTAGGTGAGTGACGTTGTGTAAATTAGGGACTAAAAATGTACAATAAAATCCTAGTTGCTGTTGATAATTCTGCCATTGCTGAACAAGTGATTGAGGTTGCTTTGACTTTAGCAAAAGCAGTAGATGGACAATTAATGTTACTTCATGTGTTATCCCAAAATGCCGAGGATAGTCCTATCAGTTTTGCTCCATATGCCAGTAGTTATAGTATTGATTTAATTGAAAAATTTAAAGAAGATTGGAAACAATATCAACAAGAAAGTTTGCAAAAGTTAGAAGCTTGGATACAAAAAGCTAAAAACATAAATATTAAGGCAGAATTACGTCAAGAAAATGGTAATCCTGGGCCTATTATTTGTGGGATTGCAAAGGAATGGCAAGCAGACTTAATTATTATTGGACGTAGGGGACATTCTATGGCCAGTGAGATTATTTTAGGGAGTGTTAGCAGTTATGTTATTCATCGTTCTCATTGTTCAGTTCATATTGTACAATCTTGAAATTAATTAAAATTCGTTTAAAGCTGGTCTAGTTTTCTTAATCTCTGTACCAATAGATGGTTCAAAATTAACTAACCAGATACTTACATATCTATAATTGCACATTCTTCCTCTTCTTCACTCCAACCCAAACTAAGAGCATCTATTTCTTGGGATGATTGAATCATTGCTTCTTTTTCTTTTCGTTTATATTCTGTTTCAATTATTGAATTTATCAATTATATTTTGACTAAATCATAACACAATTCATCTCAAAATTATAATTTCTCTTCTTCAATAAAAATAATTGTGATTAATCTTGCCAAGTTCCCTCCTCTTGCAAAATTAGGTTATTGGCTTGATAAACCAGAAGTGAACCATCACTTCGTACAATATAAGTATAGTCACCATTAACAAATTGATAACCTAAAAATCGGCAAGGAGTAACACCATCAACACAAGTGGTATGAATTGTTTTTCCAGCTAATTGTATGCTGTCTCCCGTATGAAGATTAATACCTTCGTATGAAACATGATTACAAGTTACCGCCCCTTCTATACAATAAGAACGAAGAATAATACGATAATTTTCAGTTTTGATTCTTTGGGTACTAACAACATCATAAATTTCCACATATAAATTATAAGTTGCATTCCCCCTTGTTCCCCCCACAATAATTTTATAATCTCCATTATCAGGTAAAACAAGATGAGTATTGGTAACTTCTCGTTTCAGAATAGTATTATTAGGAGCAACTAAATCAAACACTGCATTATTTTCTAGAGAGGTTAAAGAAATAGTCATAACTTGTGACGTATTTGCCCCTAATAAATAAGTATTTCTTGTTCCTCTAATAACAGCATCTTCAAATGTAGTCGAAATTTCCCCTTGCTCAAATTGAATGCGCTTTGTGCGATTGTTTTCTGCTACTTTTATTAGAGGGTTTGCTTCAATAAGAATAGGGTTTAAGCCAAAAGAAAGAAGACATAAACCCAAAACTAAGCTGAAAGATTTCATGAGGGTTTATCACTTAATGAACTAAGTTTTTGAACATCCTCATCACTGAGTAACCAACCCATTGCTCCTGCATTTTCTTGTGCTTGTTTAGCATTTTTTGCTCCAGGAATAGGAATGACATTACTTTGGGCTATTAACCAGTTTAAAGCAACTTGAACAGGAGTTTTATCATATTTTTCTCCTAGTTGTTTTAACTGATTAATGATGGGTTCAATTTTTTTTAACCCAGAAGATGAAAATTTAGGATCGAGTTTTCTCGCTCCTGTCACTTGCTGTTGTTTGTCTGGGGTATATTTTCCAGTTAATAATCCTTGATCTAAAGGGCTATAAGCTAAAATTGTTACCCCCAACTCACGGGCTTTATCTAGAATACCATTCTGTTCAATGGTTCGAGTTAACAAAGAATAACGCACTTGATTAACCGCCAAAGGAATGTCATAAGTTGCCAAATAATCATAAGCTTGCTGCATTTGTTTAGCGGAATAATTACTCACCCCAACGGTAAGAATACGGCCTTTTTTGACTTCTGTTGCTAAGGCTTTCATCAAGGTTTCTTGGCCCATGAAAAAATCAAAGGGCATATGAACTTGATATAAAGCAACTTGTTCAACTCCTAATCTATCTAAACTCGCCGTTAACGCTTCCGCTACAGCATCTCCAGTAAACCGCCAGGGTAAAGGAAAGTATTTGGTGGCTATTTGTACCGGTTGGCTGGTTTGTTTCAGAAATTTACCGATGAGTTTCTCCGACTCCCCTAACCCATACACCTCTGCGGTGTCAAAAAAGGTGGCACCGGCTGCTACGGCTGCGTCAAAGGCTTCTTGTACCTCTTTTTCTCCATAGTTAGACCCATAACCCCAAAATAAACTATCTCCCCAAGCCCATGTACCGATACCCAAGGTGGGAAGTTGAATGTTTCGCACGGATAGTTGATTGTTTTGCATAGGTTATCTCATGAATGCCGCTTTACATTACTTTACATTAAAATTTTATTCTTTTCTTCGCAGTTTTGATCTAGCAATTTTGAGCCTTGAAAACTCTGAAGAAATTAATCCATAATCTCAATACGATTACGTCCTCTTTCTTTAGCATTAAAAAGAGCGCGATCTGCTCTATTATATAAGACATTAGGCTCTAAACTTATATCAGCTATGATACTACTAATACCCATGCTTACTGTTAAATATTTGCTCACGTTTGAGATGGGATGAGGAATGGCTAATTTTCTAATTTCTTGAGCTATCTTATTAGCAATTGATTTTGCACCTTCTATATCAGTATTAGGCAAAAGAATAGTGAATTCGTCTCCACCATAACGAGCCACTATATTGCTAGAATTTTGAACTGTAGCAATGATAACTTTAACTACTAATGAAAGAGCTATATCTCCTATGGAACATGAATAATGATCATTATACTTTTTAAGGTGATCAATATCAATCATGATCAGACTAAGAGGTTTTTGTTGTTTTATTGACCATTTCCACGCTTTAATTAAATATTCATCAAAGTAATGACGATTAAAACATCCTGTTAATCCATCTGTTTTGCTTAATAATGTTAATTGTCGTAATTGTTTCATAAGGATGTTTTGTGATTTTTGTAATTCTTGTATTTTAAATTTTAATTCCTCGACTATTGGTGGCTCACCTATGGCTAAATATCTAATTTTTTCTAGATTAGTTGATAGATGTTTTAACCATAAATATTTATCTAAAATTGATTGAAGCGTGTCAAGCAATTCCGAAGATTCTAGATTTTTTTCAAAAATATAATTGATAGACATACCTAGTTTTTGATTCTTAAATATAGCACTGTCTTCTATTTGCTCATTATTGGTAATAAAAGTAATAAACTTACTAAAACAATCTAAAAATTCTTTGTTAGCAAGGGGAAGTTTTAGATGATTCATGAAATCTTCTATAGTTCCCAATTCATTGTTACATAAATAAATATCATATTGTTGATAGTTGATAAATAAAAACTGTTCAAAGTTAGATATCCATTCAAGTTTCAAACGTGTATTAAAGTTTTCTTCAACACATTTTTTGACTGTATCGTAATTACTTTTTTTAGCATCAACAAGTAATATTTTGATCATGTTATTTGTCATTTTTTTATTCTCTCAGTATAATTATGATATTTTTTGTCTTCATTTTAATAGCAATATCTTAACAATTATTTATCATACAATTCTTAAAATAAATAAAGAATAATGTTAAAAATATTTAATTTTGCTTGACATTACAGTATTGCAAGATTTACTTAGATGAAAACATAATAGGGTTATCTATAGCAATCAGGAATGATATATGAGAACCATTAGGACATAATATTATTATGTCCCTACAAGAGCCATTTGTAGCCGTTTAACACTGAGCGGAGTCGAAGTGTTAAACCCTTTCTCACAACTGAAACCTGATTGCTATATGTCTGATAAGATGGATTATGTTACACTGAAGAGAGATAGATTCTAAGCTTTTTTGCAAGTATAATAAAGATCATATGTTAAGCCAAAAGACGAAAATAAATATTCTTAAAACTCCCACTAAAACTGCTTGGATTGAGCAAGCGATTAATAACTTAGACACAATTTTATTAGATCATTCTCATTGTGAAAGGAAAGCAGCAAGTGTGGCATTAAATCTAATGTTTCGTTATTCTTCCAATGCCGTTTTAGTTAGAAAATTAACGGCAATCGCGAAAGAAGAATTAGAACATTTTGAAAAGGTTAACCAATGGTTAGATAAACGAAATATTCCCTTAGGACCTCTATCTTCTCCTCCTTATGGGGCTAAATTAAAAGCAGAAATTAGCACAAAAGAACCCCAAAGATTACTAGATTCTTTGCTAATTGCTGCCTTGATAGAAGCGAGATCCCACGAAAGATTAGGACTGCTAGGAAGCCATTGTCTTGATGACAATTTAGCTAAATTTTACCGTAGTTTAATGGAATCAGAAGCCAGACATTATGGTATTTATTGGGTATTAGCAGATACTTATTTTGACAGAGAAATTGTCCAGAAAAGATTAGATGAATTATCGATCATTGAGAGTGAAATTTTAGAAACATTACATCCTGAACCCAGAATACATAGTTAGTCACAACTTCGTTCAGATTAGATCAATTAAAGTGACCCGTTATACCCCGACCCGACAGGTTTTGTTCTTCGTCCATATGTGCTTTGTCAACAGTTAAACAACTGCCTCTCCATTCAGCACCGTTTAAAGCTCGTATGGTTGCTTCTTCCTGAGCGTCTGTTGCCATTTCAACAAAGAAGACCGCTTTCATGTCGTAAATTTCTGTCTCTAGTGATAACTGAACACGATTAACGGTTCCATATTTGGACAAGATTTGTTCAAGGTCTTTTCGTGTCACCTCATAAGACAGATTTCCCACATAGATTGACATCGCAATACCTCTTGACTAGGTGGTGTAGAGACTTAAATTCGCTTACTTGCTTGTCAATAGATGTTGACATAACAGAGAGGAGAAAATAATCTTATGAGTCGATCATAGCAAAATAGACGAGAAGGGGTTCATGACTCAGATAAAATAAATGTATCTAAAATTTCTACAATGAGTAAGTGTTTTCGTGATATGATATTGTTTGAGCATTGTAAATCGGCCTTAAAGAGTGAGTTAATATAATTGACTGGTTTTCCCGTTAAGTATCCACACCTTTCTTTCCGACATCTCAATCTCCGCAAGTTCATTAAAAACAGAGACAAATTTTATGTCAATTTATGTAGGAAACCTCGCTTACGAGGTAACAGATGCAGACCTTAACACAGTATTTTCTGATTATGGCTCTGTCAAGCGTGTTCATATCCCTACAGACCGTGAAACAGGTCGTTCTAGAGGTTTTGCTTTTGTGGAAATGAATACAGAAGCAGAAGAAGCTAACGCCATTGATACCCTAGATGGTGCGGAATGGATGGGACGTTCTCTGAAAGTCAACCAAGCTCGTCCCCGTGAAAACACTCGTAGAAATAGCTTTTAGGACAAGATGAGTCCATTAAGTTAAACAATAGAAAAAGCACTTTTTAAATAGGAGGTGCTTTTTTTTTGTGATTCCTTCTGATCTGCCAATTATTCCCAGACTAAACAAGGATAGATAACAAGGAACCATTGTCTGAATACTTGAAATTCACTTACTTTACCTAAAATATGTTGGTCAAAAAAAGAATCGATTATTATCCTATCACTGTAATTTTGCTCGTTTTAGGGATAGATTTATTCATATTTTTCTTTAGTCGTTCCCTGTGGCCACTGGTTATTTGGATACCCCTTAGTCTTCACATCAAGGGATGGATTTGTTGCTGGAACCATAATCATCAACACTATAACTTCTTTACTGTACCTTGGGCTAATCGTTTACTTGAACTGGTAATGGGGTTACAAACGGGAATTGTAGGAGAAGCATGGGTTTTGCATCATACCCTAGGCCATCATCTCAATTATTTAGACCAATCCCTTGACGAATCAGCTTGGAAAACTCCCGAAGGTCGATTGATGTCCCGCTTAGAATATACGTTTAAAGTAGGTCTAATGGCATATCCTACAGCACTGAAGGTGGGACAACGACATCTTCAATCACGCAACAAACTTATTCAAAATATGTTGTTAACAGCATTAGTTTTGGGTGTATTCTGTTTCATTGATTGGCTGAAAACATTAATTATTTTTGTGATACCGATGATCATTTTGTTATTTATGGTCGTTTATGAAACGTATAATCATCATGCTGGCTTAGATGAGGAAGATCCCTATCAAGCAACCTATAACATTACCGATCGCTGGTACAATTTCTTTACCTGTAATTTGGGCTATCATACGGCCCATCATCTTCAATGTGGCCGACATTGGAGTCAGTTACCTCAGTTACACGAAGAAATTAAACATAAAATTCCCGTTCATTTATACCGAGAAGCAACTTTCCCTTTTAATTTAATGACAAAAATTGAACAGCAACTTTTAGAAATGCGACATCAAGTTCAATCATGAACAAGCTCTTCTCTACTTTATCCCAAGAATAGAAAAACAGGAAACACAAAAAGAATACCTCAAATTGTAGAAGTTGAGTTGACTTCTCCAGGGGTTAAAACCGCCTGGATTCTAAAGCGGATGTGCAGAAGCAGGATGGGGCGTATAAAGGGGCGAATGCGATTCCCCCCACAGCCCCTCATGAATCCATGCTTCTGCACGCTTACGATATGATTTAGTTAGAGAATCGAGATCATATCGTTTAGGAAGAGCCAAAACTTCCCTACCCACCTTGGCTAGATTTAAACCTAGCTGTGTGGCTACCTTTCTCAAGCAGTTTGCTGCTGCTTGAGCGTCAGCATTAACTAACCAACCTTTAGCAGTGCGGTACAAACCACGCTTAATCCGTTTTCCATTAAACTTGTACCCTTTGGGTTTTTCACCATATTTCGGCACTTGATCCTTATCAAGAAAACTAGCTTGGGAACTGTAGGCTTCCTCAGTTTCAGTAAAGATAATTCCCACTGATTCTGCTAATTGTTGGATTCTATTTTTAAGCCTTGCTGTTGGAATTTGTACAAAGTTTTGATTATTTGTCTTACCAATATTGAGTGAGTTTTTTTGTCCATCATTCCATCCAAAAACTATATGGCCAATTTGATGTTTTAAGCAGTAATTGATAATAAATCTTGCTGCTTTATTAACAGCATCTCGCATCTGGCAATTGCGTTTATGAGTAGCTTCCTCTAATTTATCATCCCAGTAATCTTGAGTTTTACCTTCTTGATGCAGTCGCTCATGGGGGAAAGCCAAGGGGCTGTGTGCGGAACCTGCGTCCGCACCTTGAAAGCCCCGTCCAAGACCGCGCTGCATCGCTTGCTTCTGTTTAGCTACAAATCGATTATACCGTTGGTTAATTGACTTAATATTTCTCCCATTGACAATAAAGGACTTACCTTTAGTTGAAGTGCAACTAAGCCAATTATCAACACCGTGATCAATACCTAAACCTTGAGAGTAATCAAGATTTGAGGCTTTGACTGAGTGAGTTTTGTAAACATATTCTGCCCATAATCTACCATGGTGAGGAACAATTCTCAACTCGGCTATATTTTCTGATTGAAAATTCACCCCACTGGGGATAACAATTGATGTTGTTTCTAGTTCTTTTCTTTGAGAATTAGCAATAGGTAAATAACAGCATCCTAAGAGTGCTTCATAGCGAATGTTTTGAGAAGTAAAAGTTAGTTGATACCATCCATTTTTACGATAACTAGGGATTCTGGGTTGAGCTTTCAGTTCTCCATGAAACCACATTGGTAAAAGCTTGTTATATCCTTTTATTGCCTCTACAACTGATTTAACAAAAATGTCGAAAGAAGTCCCTACCTAAAAATACTATCAAAATACCCACATTTTAGGTAGGGATGAATTTCGACCAATAAATAAATCGCAAAGCGTCCATATTT
>JAAUYH010015373.1_pt1 | contig 30586 bp, 27 predicted proteins | sample 7278061 | NCBI WGS metagenome assembly JAAUYH01 (sample SAMN14350203, study PRJNA611818) | marine sediment metagenome | isolation source: surface marine sediment (0.6m) | place: French Polynesia: Moorea | collected 2018-08 | reverse complement strand
GAGTCAGTATTTCCCGTGCCACAAGGGGAAGAATGACACAAAGATTACAACTAACCGTCAAAAAAAAGTCAAAAATATTTTACGTTCCATTTTAGATAGGATACTTAAAGGAACTGTCGAGGGCGAGTATGGCAAGGAAGCCTCGCCACCCCTCTCACTCAAGACGAAGCGGAAACTCACGGTGGCGAATTCAATTTGCCACCCATGTCCTTGTCTTCGCAGCACTTAAAGCTTGCATCCAAGTGACCGAAGACCGCACTGCACTACTTAAAGTATCAAACTGAGGAAAAGATTGAACACTAAACCATGATAAATACTTAATGCTCAATCAAAACCAATCTAATTTTTAACTTTTCCGTCAAAATGTCAGTTTTAGACTTCTACCTTAACGCCTCGCCAAAAAGCAATATAACCTTTGATATTATTGGCTTTTTCTTTTGTCTCAGGATAATACCAAGCAGCGTCTTTATTTTCTTTCCCCTCAACTACGATATTGTAGTAACTAGCTTGTCCTTTCCAAGGACAGGTAGTATGAGTATTGCTTGGCTGGAAATATTCCTTGTTAATGGAATCAGGAGGAAAATATTGATTACCTTCTACTACTTCACAGGAGTCACTTTCGGCTAACACTGCACCATTCCAAATTGCTTTAGGCATTATAAATCTCAACTTGATTAATTTATTTATTAATATTCTAAAAATTAAATAAAAAATATTCTCTTCTTTCAGTAACTCCTGTAGGGACGTTCCAGGGAACGTCCCTACGATGAACTACTTAAATAAATTCTTCCGCAGTTTTTTCTGTCGCACCTTTCGCATCACAGGTTTTCTGATTCCAAATGTATGCCCCTATTCCTACAACTAGATTAGCAATGCAAGCAGCAGCAAAAATTCCATTAATGCCAAATACTTGACTGCCTATATATGCCAAAGGAATATATAAGACAACCATCCGACTGACAGTCATAATCATAGAAGGAATAGGTTTACCTAGAGCATTAAAAGTAGAACTAGCTATAAAAATAATTCCCGCAGCAGCATAACTAATTGGTACAAACCAGAGATATCTAGTCGCTATTTGTATAATTTGAGGATCGCTATTAAATAGAGATGCCAACCAACTGGCACTAGGTGCAAGTATCGCTGCTACCATAATTCCCCAACCTAAGCAAAATAGATAGCTCAAATTTAATGCTCGATGTACTCTATGATATTTTTTGGCTCCCCAATTTTGACCAACGAAAGGACCTATACTAGCAGATAATGCCATAATTACGATTAGAGAAAAAGATTCTATCCTGGAAGCTACACCGAAAGCTGCTACTGCTTCTGCTCCATAAAAAGCGATCGCACTAGTAATTAAACCCATGGAAATGGGAGTAATCATGCTTGTTGCTGCTGCGGGTAAGCCAATTTGTAATATTTTTTGCCAGGAGGCTAAGATTATCTGAAATTTAGGTAAATTAAAACAGAGCATTTTTTCTCGGTAGTGCAGCACCAAGAGAGCAGCTACCAAAGTTGTTGCCCTAGAAACAACTGTCGCTATAGCAGCACCCTCGATTTCTAAACGGGGAAAACCGCCCCAACCCACAATAAGCAGGGGATCGAGAACAATATTTACTCCTGCTGCCACAATCATAATAATACTTGGGGTTACAGTATTGCCACTGGCACGAATAGCACTGTTACCTACCATCGGTATCACCAAAAAAATCATGCCAAAATACCAGATTTGCATATAGCTGCGAATCCAGGGTAAAACATCCGCACCAGCACCCAAGGCTGTAAAAAGAGGATCTATGGTAATTAGACCCAGAAAGACAAAGATTACTACTATTATTAGTGATAGAGTTAGACTATCAGTAGTTAATCTTTGCACTCGATCGCGATCGCCTTCTCCAATAGCACGAGCAATTACAGACGACGTACCTACTCCCAAGCCCATCGCTAAACTTCCTAAAGTCATGACTACAGGAAAAGTAAAACTCATAGCAGCTAAAGGTTTAGTCCCTAATTGCCCCACAAAATAAGTATCAACAATATTAAAAGCTGTAATTGCAAGCACTCCCCAAATCATGGGAATAGTTAATTTAATTAGTTGTTCTCCAACATTTCCTTCTAGTAGTCTTTGCTGCATAACTTGGTAAGATACGATCTATTTTGTAAAAATATTTAACCTTTTAAGGTCAAGTTAGCATAATACCGTTGTGTAAAAATAGACCTCGCGAAAGAGATAAGACCATTTAGTTAGCTTGATGAGAAATTTGATGTCAAGCTGTATACCAATTTCGGTATTATATAAGTCAAGTTAGGATCGAGAGGAGAGAAAATCGAGGAAAAAAATTAGCATAGTATATACAATTTTGGCGAGTGCCTATTTTGTTATCTACTAAACATTGTCTAAACCGTTAATGAAAGAGAATTAAGGAAAAATCAAATCATGTATTTATTGTTAGAGGCAGCAGCAGGGGGAACTTTTCCTACTTATTTTGTTGCCGTATACGTAGTAGGTTTTATTGCTGCTGTAAGTATTGGTTCAATTGCTTGGTATAATTCCAAACGTCCTCCTGGCTGGGAAAACACTGAAATACCTGATTTCGTGCCTAAAATGGACGCAGAAGATGATAAATCTGATAAAACATAAATAATTAATCAAAAATTAGATGTTGTTGGTTATTGGTTATTAGTTGTGTGATAACTGATAACCGATAATCGAGCGAATAGTCATTACCAATGCAACGTACTCGTCTTAATTCCTTAATCGATTTATTTAGTAGACGCTTAGAATTACTATTTACCAATCCTTGGAGAAGAATTGCTCTAAGTCTGATTAGCGTGTTGATGGGATTTTTTATGGGTTCAGCTATTGTGACTACCGCAGGACAAGATGCTGCTTGGGACGTTATTGGGGCTGCTATCATCTTTGCTTTTACAGAATTAGTTAGTAAGTTTGTTTATAGTCACGATCGCCAAGCTAGATCGAATCCTCGTTTAAGAACTAATCTGCTTCTAGATATGATTAACTTATTCAAAATTGGTGTAATCTATAGCTTATTCTTAGAAGCCTTTAAGTTGGGTTCTTAATCATAAGTACTTGTGCAAAATCGATTATGGATTAAAAAAAGCAGAAGTGCGGAGGTGCTGAGGAGAATATACATATAATGAGAGAGATAGAGGAGATTTGGCGACGGTGGAGTGAGGGAAATAAACCTACCGAAGTGGAAAAACAAAAACTCTTAGCAGTAGAATTGGACGATCGAGCTAGAATGAAAGCCTTTGGTATAGATGAGGCAAATATTCAAGCAGAGATAGAAGAGCGATCGCAATTATTTTTACAAGTCCATTCCCAAATTCAGCAACTATGTCAAAGTTTTGGTTTTACTGATTCTGATTATATTTTTTATCGTCTCTGGACATTGTGGCTACCTTTAGCTAGACAACTAGCGAAAGAAAAAGAGCAACTTTCCCGAACTTTAATCCAGGGAATTTTAGGGGGACAAGGAACAGGCAAAACTACTTTAGCCACTATCACTAGAACTATTTTGGCGCATTTAGGTTTTACCAGTGTAGCTATTTCTATTGACGATCTTTACAAAACCTATGATGCTCGTCAAAAGTTGCAACAACAAGACCCTCGTTTAATTTGGAGAGGACCTCCTGGTACTCATGATGTAGAATTAGGTATCGAGATATTAGATCAGTTCTTACAGCCTAAGCGAGCAGAACCAATTTTAGTACCTCGTTTTGATAAATCTGCCTTTAATGGTGCAGGCGATCGCACTAAACCAGAAGAGACTCCTTGTGTAGATATTGTTTTATTTGAAGGCTGGTTTGTGGGTACTCGTCCAGTAGAAACATCGGTTTTTGATACTCTACTTCATCCGATTAATACTCCCGAAGATAAGTTATTTGCTTTAGATAATAACGATCGATTAAAAGCCTATCTGCCTTTGTGGTCAAAATTAGACCGTTTAATCGTCCTTTGTCCTCTAGATTATCGTCTGAGCCAACAATGGCGTAAAGAAGCAGAACAAAAAATGATCGCGACAGGAAAATCTGGGATGAGTGATGAAGAAATAGAGCAATTTGTAGAGTATTTCTGGAAATCTCTCCATCCAGAGTTATTTATCAAGCCTTTAATTAATAATACTGGCTGGGCAGATATGGTAATCGAAATTAATGCCGATCATAGTTGTGGTAAAATTTATGCTCCAGGGGATTTTTGTTAGTGGTTAATCGCACACCGTTAAGATTTTGTTCTGCTAGAATACCGATTCATTAATCCCAAAAGTTATGGAAAAAAAGGGACAAGGAGGACAAGGTAGCGGTGCGACCGCCTCGGAGGTTTCCTCCGAGGACGCAAGCGCACCGAAAGGAGGACAAGGTAGAAAATTCTCTCAAACTCCCTTGTCTGCCGTGTCTTCCCCCTCTCCCTTGTCTCACCCAACCAGAAATTTATGAATACTGAATCGGTGTTCTAGTAAGTCATAAGCGATCGCTTTCTAAAAAACATATAAGCTAAAATAGCCATATCCCAAGCATATAAATGATTCTATGACTTCACTTACATTGAATCTTTCCTCTTTAATCGATCGGATTAGCGATCACGAATTAGAGCTTCTTTCTCGCGATAATCCTGATGTTCGATTGGAAACTAATTCCGAAGGACAACTAATCTTTATGTCTCCTACTGGTGGTGAAACTGGCGATCGCAATAGCGAACTTTTATTTCAGATTAAACTTTGGAATAAACAAAGTAAATCAGGAAAAGTTTTTGACTCCTCTACTGGTTTCAGATTATCAAACGATGCCGTTCGCTCTCCTGATGTTAGTTGGATTCCTCTTTCTCAATGGAATAGTTTGACCAAACAACAAAGAAGAAAGTATCTTCCAATCAACCCCTATTTTGTCATCGAGTTAATGTCTCCTACCGATATTTTAAGCAATGTACAAAATAAAATGAGGGAATACATGAATTGCGGAGTCAAATTGGGCTGGTTAATCAATCCCGACGACCGACAAGTGGAAATCTACCGCCAGGGTCAAGATAAAGAAGTTCTCAATAATCCTCAAACCCTTTCAGGTGAAAACATCATGCCTAATTTGGTTGTCAGTTTAGAAGAGATTTTTGATTGACTTTTGCAAGCAGAGATCGCTTTTTTCTCATTAACTTTAAATTAATTCAATTGTCAACAGAATCGCTTTTTTTCCGTTGTCGGTTTTATATTTAGTGCGATCGCCCATCGCGATTATTAAATAGATTCAAGCGATTGCATTCTAATAAATTCTTTTCTGCTGGCAGGTAATAAAATAAAAAAGGAAACCCACAGTTTAATGCACTTAGGTTTCCCAAATAAATTAAATACTTGTCCAAATTATAACAATGACTACCTCATCTAACACTGATATTCAAGAATTAAAAGAGCTAATTGGCGATCGCTTTGACCAATTAGACGGAAAAATCGAGCAAGTTAGAGAAAACATTCAAGGATTAGATCGACGTTTGAGAGATATTGAATTAAATCAAGCTGAAACAAAAGGGAGAATGGATGAATGGAAAACATCAATCCAAAAGATTCCCGATCTAGCTGAAAAAGTAGGCGAACTTAAAAATTGGAGACTCTCTTGGTGCGCGTTCCCTAGATGAGTAAAACTCATCGGGGTCGCACCGCAGATTGCTTTTGTGGTAATTGCTGCAATTGTTAGTGGTTTTCTAGGCTGGGTTGCCAGAGGTGGAAAAATTTAATCGTTAATCGATGAAAGATCGCTCTTTTTCCATTGTCAGTTATCAGGGAGAAAAGAGGAATCGCACTTTTTCCGTTATCGGTCTGATGGTTAGTGCGATCGCCGAAATCTCTCTGAGTTAATTTTAAAATCAAAAAAGATGATTGCTTTTTTAGAGATATTTTATTCAGAGAGTTAACTTAAAGCAATCTTGACTCGATATATCTTAATCTACTAGCAGTCAACAGAACCAGAAAGCTGAAGTTTTTAGAAAATGGCATAATATTTCTGACTAATTCATACATAATCAAAAGAAGAACAATACCAAATATTCTCTTGATTATGATCCAAGTAACTCTCGAATTTGGTAATGGTAGTCTAGAAAAGGGTTGCGAGCATATTAAGGTAGAAATTCGCAACTCAGATAAGAACTTGCTCGCTGAAGATAGTGGTAGTTTACCTCCATCTACCCAATTATGGGAATTATATCAGTCTTGGAGAGAAAGTTTTAGAAATCGTTTTGGGGGCAGGATTAAGATTTCTGCCAAATCAGCAAGTAGTTCTTCTGTGGTTAAACAGGATTTATCTGAATACATCGCTCGATTTCCTAGAGAATTAAATCAATGGTTAAATTGTGAGGGTTTTCGTCCTATTGAAAAACTATTACAGACGAAGCTTAATTCTGATTCTGATGTTGAGTTTAGCTTGACGATTAAAACAGAAGATAATCAATTGCGACGTTTACCTTGGTATTTATGGGAGTTTTTGGAAGATTATTCCCATGCAGAACCAGCTTTAGCTTTTAGCAAGTATGAATCTGGCAAAATTGGTCAGTCTCAACGGGATCGTGTCAGAATTTTAGTCGTTATCGGGGATAGCCAGGGAATTGATACGGAAACCGACCAAAAATTAGTTCGGGAATCTCTTGAGGATGCAGAAATCAAAATTTTGTCCCAACCTTCTCGTCGGCAATTAGATGAAACCCTCTGGGATGACGAGGGTTGGGATATTTTGGCGTTTTTGGGACACAGTGAAAGCGCAGCCGATGGTAATACTGGTAGCATCAAGATTAACCCTCATGAGAGTCTATCCTTGGGTGAATTAAAATACGCCCTCTCCAAGGCAATTAAAAAAGGGTTACAATTGGCAATTTTTAACTCCTGTGATGGTTTGGGTTTGGTAAGAGATTTACGGGATTTGTATTTACCCCAAGTGATAGTGATGCGCGAACCCGTACCCGATAAGATAGCCCAAGAGTTTCTCAAGAATTTTCTGACTGCTTTTAAAAGTGGTAAATCTCTATCTCTGGCGGTGCGGGAGGGACGGGTGAAGTTGCAAAAATGGGAGGGTTCTTATCCCTGCGCCACCTGGCTTCCCGTACTCTGTCAAAATCCAGAGGTGCAATCGATTAACTGGGTGCATTTAGGGGGAAAACCTGCTTGTCCCTATCGGGGTTTGTTTGCTTTTAGGGAAAAAGATGCAGATATTTTTTATGGCAGAGAAGCTGTCGGTGAAGAATTATATCAAAGGGTGGAAAGCAGACAAACTTTGGTGGCGGTGGTGGGTGCTTCGGGTAGTGGTAAGTCGAGCGTGGTGTTTGCGGGTTTAATTCCTCGTTTGCGTCAGGATAAAGGGGTTAAGATTGTTAATTTTCGTCCTGGAAAAAATCCGTTTGAGTCTTTGGCTACTGCTTTAGTGACTTTATGGTATGAAGCGAATAATCCTGGTTGTGATTTTGCTAATTTAAGCTCCGATGAGCGTCGCTTTCAAGAATTGGATTTATTGATAAACAAGTTAAAAGAAAAAAGGGGTTTGTGTGAAGTAATAGAAACTATTGTTAGGGGAAACCTCTCTCCAAACCTCTCTCCACCCCCTATAAGTCCCCCTACAAGGGGACATCAGTTGAGTCTCTCCTTTCAGGAGAGATTTAGAGAGGTGGGAGAGGCTTTTAATTCTCCCTCTTCTTTGGTAGGGAAGGGGGCTGGGGTGAAATCTTCTGGTCGTTTGGTACTAGTCGCCGACCAGTTTGAAGAATTATATACTCTTTTACCACAATCAGAACAAAAGACTTGTGAGTTATTTTTGGATAGTTTGTTAAATGCGGTTAATGATTCACCAGCTTTTACTTTGGTTTTAACCCTCAGAGCCGATTTTTTTCACCATGCAATCAAAGACCGTCAATTTGCCGACGCTCTCAAAAATACTAACTACCCTCTCGGACCAATGAATCGGCAAGAGTTGGAACGAGCAATTAGGCTTCCCGCAGAAAAACGGGGTGTGAAGTTGGAAGAGAGTTTACTAGGAAATCTCTTAGATGATGTGGGCGAAAAAGCCGAAAATTTACCTTTATTGGAGTTTGCTTTAACTCAGTTGTGGAAGAAACAGGAATCTGGTTGGCTGACTCGTGCTGCTTACAAAGAAATTGGTGGTTTGCAGCAGTCTTTAGCTCGACACGCGGAAGATATTTACACTCACTTGAATCTAGAACAACGTCAACGGATGCAACGGGTGTTTATTCAATTGGTGCGCCCAGGGGAAGGTGCAGCAGATACGCGCAATGTGGTGGATAAAAGTGAGTTACAGGCACTTGATTGGGATTTAATTACATTTTTAAATCGAGAAGATGCTCGTTTAGTGGTAATTAATTATGATCCTCATCTAGGGTCAACAGTGGAAATTGTCCATGAAGCTTTAATTAGTGGTTGGGGAAGATTGAATCGATGGATGGGAACTCACCGTCAATTCCGTACTTGGCAAGAAAGGTTAAAAATAGGGCTGAAAAATTGGCAAGAGAAGGATAAGGATGATGGGTATTTGTTAAGTGGTGGTGCTTTGGGCGAAGCCCAAGAGTGGTTAAATTCCCAGGAGCATCGGGAATATTTGAGTAATTCTCAGCAAGAATATATTCAGTTGAGTTTGGCTGCACGGGAGAAAGAAGAAGCGGAAAGAGAACGTCAAAGACAGGAAAAAGTACGGTTGCAAAAACGTGCGATTCGTTGGCTTGGTGGTGGTTTATTAGCTGCTACTGTTGCTACTGGGTTTGCAGGTTTCAATTGGATGCAAGCGGACATAAGCGTGACAAGAGAAAGGCTTAATAGTTTAGTGGCCACTTCAGAAAATTATTTGAATATGCAGAATTATCGAGATGCCTTATTTGAAGCGATGAAAGCGCAGCAATTGTTAGATAATACCTTGTGGAAACAATGGTTATCTACCTACATCAAACAGAAAATTCAAATAGCAATTGATCGGCCAACTAATTTGTTCATAGGAGCAAAACACACCCTAGAGGGACATACTGACAAGGTACATAGCCTGGTCTATAGCCCAGATGGTCACACCCTCGCTACCACATCATCGGATAAAACAGTCAAATTGTGGCATGCAGAAACAGGTCGATTACTCCACTCCCTAGAAGGACATACTAGCTTGGTAAAGAGCGCGGTCTATAGCCCAGATGGTAACACCCTCGCTTCCGCATCATTTGATAGAACGGTAAAATTGTGGCATGCCGAGAACGGTCAATTACTCCGCACCCTAGAGGGTCATACTAGCGGGATAAATGGCGTGGTCTATAGCCCAGATGGTCACACCCTCGCTACCGGATCATTGGATAAAACAATCAAATTGTGGCATGCCGAGAACGGTCAATTACTCCACTCCCTAGAGGTACATTCTAACTTGGTAAAGAGCGTGGTATATAGCCCAGATGGTCACACCCTCGCTGCCCCATCAACGTTTGGACGGTTCATATTGTGGAATGCCGAGAACGGTAAATTACTCCACTCCTTAAAGGTACGTACTGGCTGGGTAAAGAGCATGATCTTTAGCCCAGATGGTCACACCCTCGCTACCGCATCAGATCTTGGAAGTGTAATATTGTGGAATGCCGAGAACGGTCGATTACTCCACACCCTAGAGGGTCATACTAGCGCGATAAATAGCGTGGTCTATAGCCCAGATGGTCACACCCTCGCTACCGCATCATCTGATAGTACGGTCAAATTGTGGAATGCTGAGAACGGTGGATTACTCCACACCCTAGAGGGTCATACTGAGGAGTTAAAGAGCGTGGTATATAGCCCAGATGGTCACACCCTCGCTACCACATCAAATGATAATACGGTCAAATTGTGGAATGCCGAGAACGGTGGATTACTCCACACCCTAGAGGGTCATACTAGGATGATATCGAGCGTGGCATATAGCCCAGATGGTAACACCCTCGCTACCGCATCATGGGATAAAACGGTCAAATTGTGGAATTGGAATTTTAATGATTTACAAAGGCGGGGTTGTAATAAACTTAAAAGTTATCTGGTTGAACGTCCAGAGAAACTATCAGAACTTGAGGTTTGTCAAAATCAGGAAATACTTACCGCAGCAGCTTCTACCTTAGTTGAAGAAGGTGAGGAGTTAGCAAAAGATGGTAATTTTAAAGGTGCTGTGGAGAAGTTTCGTCAAGCCAAGAAATGGAATCTTTCATTAGATATTAATCCCAAAGCCAAAGCTGCAACAGCTTTTATTACTCAAGGTAGAGAATTAGCCGAAGATGGTAAATTTAAAGAAGCTGTGGAGAAATTCACCGAAGCACAGAGATTCGATAATAATGTTGACCTCAATCCACGAACCAAAGAATTAGATAATGACCCCAAAGTCGCAGCAGGAAAACTTGTAGCCAAATATTTTGTTACTCAAGGTAGACAATTAGCCGAAGATGGTAAATTAAAAGAAGCTATTGCAGCTTATAATAAAGCATTAGAATTTAACCGCAACTTACAAATCTCAGCAGATGATTGGAGATCGCTCTGTTGGTATGGTAGCTTGTATAACCACGCTCAAGATGTAATGTTTGCTTGTAATAAAGCAGTAGCCAAAGCACCTCAAGATGGAGTTATTAGAAATAACCGTGGACTTGCTAGGTCGCTAACTGGTGACTACAAAGGCGCAGTTGAAGACTTTGAGTTCTTTGTGAACTGGACTGATGATGATGAGGCGAAATCACGGAATCAAAGTTATCTTAATGACTTGCGGAATAGGAAGAATCCCTTTACACCGAAAAAGTTGGAGGAATTTCGGAATCGCCAAAATCGAAGCTTGAAAAAGTTGGAGGAATTTTGGAATCGCCAAAATCGAGCCAAGTAATATCAAATCCTGTTAAATAGTGATAATTCCTGGTTGGGGAAAGACAAGGGGGACAAGGGGGACAAGGTAGACAAGGAGGACAAGGTAGACAAGGCAGTTTTTATTATGGCTCTTCAATCGGATTTAATGTAAATAGGGTTTGCTGAAAAAGTAATCTGTGAGGATAAGGAATGAGTAGGGGCGAATGGCCATTCGCCCGTACAAGTAATGAGTTGCACGTTACTAGATTTAATTTATACTCCTTAAAATCCTTCTGCCTCCTGCCTTTTCACAACCACAGTGTAACTATTCAACAGGAATTGATCTCAAATTACAAAATTCTCAATTACCGAAATATCTCCTTTGGCAATTTCCACACCAAACTCCTCCCCAGGTTCACCAGTAAAATCTAATTGAATCCATTCATCCGAACTGCTAGCTTGTTTATCTATAATAACTTCATTCCCCTCTTCATCCCTAGCAAACATCCGCATTTTTAAACCAACTGGCAGATACATTTGTTCTACCGCAGGATATACTCGTAAAGTAATATCCACAGAATCCTCAGCTAATGGTTTTTGCTTGAGAGTTAAAATAACAGCAAAACCATCCTCAACCATAGTACGATCGATTAACTTTCCTTTTTTTAGCTCATCGCTTCTAATCGTTTCCAACTGTAACTGTTGAGGACTCAAAAGTTGCTCTAAAGCTGACCAACCTGATTCGACTAAATTATCCCACCAATTAGATAAACGGACAACTTGACTTGCTTCAAGCCCAGACTCGACACTTATTATCTTAACTCCAGCAATTTCAGATAATTCACCAGATTCAATCAGAGATGCCAACCGCTTTAAACCTTCAGGAGAACCAGACAAAACTAACTCAATACATCCTTTACGAATATCTTGTATTTTAATAGATTTATCTTGAGTCATTTCCCGAATTTTAGCGATGATCTTCTCCAAATCTGTCATAGTTGGATTATCGGTATCTAACTTAACTTTGATTACTGAAGAATCTGGTGGTGAAAAGTGATTTTTGTAGCCAGCTTTTTCCAGTAAAACACAAGCACGTTGCCAGTTCATATTCCCTTCTAAATCATCGGGATAATCGAGTATTTCTCGCACATAAGGGTTGATTTCAGTAGAAAAAGCCGTCCTAATAGCTTTTCCATCCCCCTGTAAATTAAGTCTCTGACCAATATCTTTGGGGCTATAACCAACTAAAATTCCACATAAATAAGATTCATAAATCTCCGATATTTCTCTTTTATTGTCAAGTCTCTTTCTAGCTGCATTAAGAGCGCAAATTAATTTATTTATATCCCAGGTGGCAACTTCGGGAAATACTTCTCGTGGATTCATCTCTCTATTTTAGTAAGATATTCCTCGATCTTAATAGATTTTAGATTGTTGTATATTCCAGTAATAAATATTAACTAACGACTGTTAGAATATTCTTTTTTTTTGATAACGCTTGTCCCTTTTTTGCCGAAAATAAAAAACTTATATTGAATTCATGAACGTTAGCTACAGTTAATTTTCCCCAGATTGGTAACTAGAGAAAGCTAATGTTTATTGCTAACAAATAGAGGGATAAATTAAAAAAATTAATTCTGAAGAACAACAACTAAATCTCGAACTAATTGAGTTAATCGAACAGATTAAACAATTCCCACCTAATAGCAGAGAAAGACGAAAACTGCTAGATGAGCTAATCAAAATTATTGAACCCAAACTAAAGTCAATATCCCCAAAAATCTGCAATGGACAAGATGAGTTTCTTATTGAAGATGCCCGACAAGAAACTTACATCAATATTCAAAAATATATTCATACTTACGATCCAGAGCGCAGAAAATTCATCAATTGGGTGGTACATATCTTTGAAAAAAACTTTTATAAGCTTTCGGAGAAACACAAAAAAAAAGGTATGACTTATGTACCTAGTCAAAAAAAAGCTAATAGTAGCGAAAAACCAAAAAAGCTCCAAGTAATCAGCCTAGATACTAAAAATTACGATGATCTCCCAGCAAGCGATAACAAAGAACAAACAAGAAGAATGTGGGAATTTTTAAAAGCCGATCCAGAAAATATTCTGAAACATACAAAGATACGCAATCACGATCTCAGTCTACAAGAGATTTCATTGATGAAATTTGAGGGTTACACCTTCAGAGAAATCGGTGAATATTACTCAATTTCAGATAAAACAGTATCTTCCTTTTACGAGCGCAATTTGAAAAAGCTTGAAATCAAACAATACTTTAGTAGACATTTGGATGAAGACTATTTGACCTAAAAACTTCAGGTAAAATTCAGTGCATACATTGTATTCGCTGTTGAGATCTACTTGTCTTACTTTATCCCTATCTCGATCGCTATTGCAGAACAATTACCTGTCTGTTGACTAATTAATTTTAGGGGAGATTCTTCCCCCATATTACATGGTCTTTTATGGACTACTCACCAAAAAAAGCCGATCGACCAATCGAAGAACCAGAAAAAAGTTTTGCTCAAGAAGCGATTAAAAATTTCTTTGGTGACAGTAATTGGATTTGTGTAGACAGCAACTTGTACCAATTTTGACTTCAATCTAGATGATAACTATCACAATTTCATCTTTCATCTCTCTATAAGCATGAAAACAACACATCGCTGCGAGAAAAACTAAAAACAATGAATCAAAAAGAAGATTTTCAAACATTAAACCAAACTGCTTTTTTTCAACCAAACTATTTTAAGTATTCATCGAAGAGATTGATCGGCTTGGCGATGGTTGCAATCTCTATTTATCTTGGCTCAATAATAACTAGGGCTAAACAATCAGAAGAAATCAAACAGATATCGAGCCCACAATCAGTTAAAAAATTATCCATTAATAGAGCTTATCTAGAGCAAATGGATGTCCGAGGCACTGTTACTGGAGGCGAGGGGAATGGTCAGTTGCTTCGGGGTGTCAATCCTCAACAGAGAAGCGTTGGGATTAGAGAGGTTAAATCTCCTCAAGAGCCTCATAAGATCGGACTTACTTGGTTGATTATTCATGGATATAATAGTAATCCCGATGAGATAGATATAGCAAACCTTATCGATTCAATTAGCACTAATGTTCCTCCCAACGATCGAGTTCTAGTTCTAGATTGGAGAGAGGTAGCAGTTAACGGCTCTGTGTTTAATTTCGGTAATTTTAGAGCAGCGACTTGGATTACACCCGTGGCAGAATATGTAGTTCGAGAATTAAATCAAACCTATCAAATTGATTCTAATTTAGTCAAAAAAACTCAATCGCTATTGCAGAAAATTAACTGTCTGTTAACTAATTAATTTATAGGGATATTCTTCCCCGTATTACATGGTCTTTTATGGACTACTCACCAAACTCACCAATAAAAGCCGATCGACCAATGGAAGAACCCGAAAAAATTTTTGCTCATATCAAGTCCGTTTAATTACTTGGAAAAAAATTGACGACTCAAATCAATCTTATTCCTAGCAATCCTTCTGCCTTCTGCCTCCTGCCTTTTCCTAACCCTTATATAATTATTCAACAGGACTTGATATCACACTGCGATCGAACTGTATATTCTCCGTCGGGAAAAGAGCCATCTATTAATCGATCGAATTCTTCTAGAGAGATATCAAAACTACCATCTTCGTCTAAAATATCGGTTAAAAACCGAGAAAAACCAGATTTTAGTTCCCATAAAAATCAATCATGGTTTGCCGATAGAATAAAGGCATACCAGTATCAAAATATTGCCCTTTAACTAAAAAACAGATCGCGCCTTCAATTTGACGTAATCTCTCTAAACAAGTTGTTGTTGTAAGCTCAAAAGGATTGGGATTAACACTTCTGATCGAGTTGTCTATCTCTTTTTGAATATCAAGGTAAACATTGAATTTCCTGGCGAATATTCCAAGACTGAATCACCGCTTTTTTCAAGTTCATTCTTCCACATTTGTACATCTTCGTTGGTAACAGCCTTCCGTTTTATAGCAAAATGGAACAATGGAATAACGACAAATTTAATCAGAACTGGTATTCTCAGGTGTTTAGCAACCTTTCTTGTGCCTGATAATGAGCCTTCGGCAGCAAAATCTGTAAAGAACATTTGTCCTCCCGTTTTAAGAATACCGATGCACTGACGGAGTCCGTGTAGTGGCTCTGGAAAATGTTTGATCGCCCCCAAAGAATAAATGCCGTCAATGTTTTCACCAGTAAACTGAGACAAATCCATTACGTCTGCTTGAACAAAGCGCAACTGGGACTGAACCTTTATCAATTGTTCATCTTTACAGATGCGTTCTTGATAGTTTTTTTTTGCCAAGGAAAGCATTTGGGAAGAAAAATCTGAAGCAATTACGCTTAAATCGGGTCGATATTGGAGGATTTTTATAGCTAAGAGACCCGATCCTGCTCCTATTTCCAGGATTGTTCCTCCCGTGGGAATATAATCTAGAAACTTCTTGGTTAATTCGTCCCACAAAAACGCTGACGAAAACTCACCAGCTATCCGATCGTAGATTGATGTAAAGACCTTGGTTTGATAGAGTCTGCTGATGAAGTTGTGGCTACCGTTATGTTTCATCGGCAAAACCTCCAATAAACCGAGAAAAATCAGATTTTAGTTCCCATAAAAATCAATCATGGTTTGCCGATAAAATAAAGGCATACCCGTATCAAAATATTGCCCTTTAACTAAAAAACCGATCGCGCCTTCAATTTTACGTAATCTCTCTAAACAAGTTGTTAGCTGAAATTCCCCTTTGTAGCGCGTATTATTCTTAATATCTTCTGCCAACAAACTAAAAATTGTTGACTCCAATACATACATCCCAAAAACACCTAAAAACTCATTTTCCTGTAAACCTTCTACTCTTAAATGCTCTCTCGCATAATCTAAACTAGGTTTTTCGTAGATTTGCGTTATCTCTAAAACTAAATCAGCATCTTGCCATGATCCAGTAACACAGCCAGCTTTATGAATAATATCTGATAACATAACTGTCAAAGCGATCGTATTTTTACCTGTTTGCTGATATGCATTTATAACTTGTTGAGCGCAGGAAATATTTGTATTGCTAGTGTAGACGTGATCTCCCAGTAATAATAAAAACGGCTCATTATCTACCCACTCCTTAGCACAGAATACCGCATGACCATAGCCTTCTTGTTTTGCTTGAATTAAGATAGTCACGCGATCGCCTAAAGCTTGAATATACTCACTATATTGACGGTTTTCTGGAGATAGTTTTTGCCAGAGTTGTGGTGATGGTGGCGACTGAAAAAACTCGGTAAATAATTCTCTATCTTCTTCCTGTACCACAATGCCTACTTCTTCAATCCCTGCATTGACTGCTTCCTCGACAATAGCCATAATGACAGGTTTAGTTCTACCATCGCGATCGACAATGGGAAACAGTTCTTTTTTTACTACTTTTGTGGCAGGAAATAAGCGAGTACCAAAACCCGCAGCAGGAATTACCGCTTTACGAACCTTTTTACTCACTATCATAGATTTACAAAATAACTAACTTAAGTAGAGTGAAGAATTAATTACATGGTTAAGATCGGGAACAGGGAATAGGGAAGAGAAAATCTGTAAACAATGATGTTTAGATACTTATCTCTCTGTCTTTAATCGTTTTACCAAGAATGATTAGCTGGCAGAAACTTCTTCCAGTGAATCATGGCATTTTTTGCCCCCTGATAATAGGGAGAGTCTTTTGGTACTAACTCTGCTGCTTGAATTGCTCGGGTAAAAGCTCCTCTAGAAGCACGATAATTAGCAATCATATATATTTGCTTACTCCATTGCCTAATTAAGGTTTGAGCTTCTTGATACTCTGTTCCTCCTGGGGATACTTGACGTAAAACCCCGATCGCCCGACTATAAGAAGAAGCTTGATCGGGATTAATCATGTTTTTGGCTTTTTTAAGAGAAGTTCGATCTATGCTTTGTTGATTGGCTCTTAGTTGCCAATACTCGATCGATTTTGTTGCTTGTTGAGCAATCAGACCGACAGAATTTATATCTTGAGGAATAAGTTCTGCTGCTGCGATCGCGCCAGCAAAATCTCCTTGACTAGCTCTCCCTTGCGCTATATCTAAGATTACTTCACTCCAACGAAGAATATCAGCTTTAGAATCTTCATAAAAAGGTGAATCAGGTTCAATTGTTCTAGCCTGTGCTATTGCCTTGTTAAATAGAGAAGCTTGGTTTCGTTGTAGATAATATCTACCACTATTAGGCATATTAACAGCCTGTTGAGAGTCCAATTCAATGTAGATTTTGGCTCTTTCTAAGAGATTACGAGCTTGAGATGATGTCTGCAATAACCAAGGAAACAAAAGTACAATACTTCCTATGAATAGTAGGCAATTCCACCAAAATCTCTGGGCGGAAGAAGTAACTTTATTGGCTTTGAGAATCGTCTTCTCTGGATAAGCATGATTGTGTGCATAAAAACTGAGAGATTTAGCAATGACTCGATTAGTAAAGATATCGAGAATAAATGGTTTTGCTGGAGAAAAATTGGGTAATTTAACCATTGCTCCAGCATTTTCTGGTTGGATTTGGGTTGAAGAGCCAGCTTTCTTAATTTGAAATGATTTAACTTTGGTACCAATAGGTAGAGAAGAAATTTCTTTTAGCTTCCTCAAAGAGGGTTGACTAGTGAAAGGAAGAACCGGCTTTTGATTGATGTTTAATGTTGTTCCACAGTTTTGCATATGCCAAAATCCCACTCTAAAAACGAGCTAGACTGAAAATAATCAAGATGAATAAGCTTTGTCCTTAACAGTCTACTAGCTTTAAAAGATTGTGTTGTCAAAAATTGTTAAGAATTTCTGGTTATTTATCTTCAAGCTGTCAAAGATCGGGTATTTGTTTCGGTTGTTGGTTAGCCGATAAATAGGTAGGAGAAATTAAGTATAAAACAGAGGAAAAAAAGGAGGCAGAGAGAGAAATAAAACGTTTCTATCTTATATTTAATTTATGTCCAGCTACCTAAATTAAAACTGATAGCTCTTTTATTATTTACTAGGGTGTAGTTTAGCATCATGATCTTTAATAATCTCCTCCAAAAAAAAACAAATAAATGGAAGCCTATTATCAAGCAGTTTGAAGCCATAGTGGGCAAAGATGGTGTTGTTCGCCGAAAAGAAGAGTTACTTACTTATGAATGTGATGGTTTAGCTAGCTATCGTCAACGCCCTGCTTTAGTTGTTCTCCCTCGCACTACTGAACAAGTGGCTGCTGTTGTCAAAATTTGTCATGATAACGAGATTCTTTGGGTAGCTAGAGGTGCAGGAACTGGTTTATCTGGTGGTGCTTTACCCATCGAAGATTGTGTGTTGATTGTCACTGCTAGGATGAAACAAGTCTTAAATATTGATTTAGAGAATCATTCTATTACCGTACAACCAGGAATAATCAATAACTGGGTAACTCAAGCGGTAAGTGGGGCTGGTTTTTACTATGCACCAGATCCTTCTAGTCAAATTATTTGTTCTATTGGGGGTAATGTTGCCGAAAACTCTGGTGGTGTTCATTGTCTAAAATACGGTGTTACTACTAACCATGTTCTGGGTTTAAAGTTAGTTATTCCCGATGGTTCTATTATGGATGTAGGTGGAGCGATTCGGGAAATGCCTGGTTACGATCTCACTGGTGTATTTGTGGGTTCAGAAGGAACACTAGGGATAGCTACAGAAATTACTCTCCGTATCCTTAAACGTCCTGAATCAATCTGTGTTGTCTTAGCTGATTTTTCTGCGATCGAAGATGCTGGTGCAGCAGTCGCTGATATTATCAGTGCAGGGATTATTCCTGCGGGTATGGAAATTATGGATAACCTGAGTATCAATGCTGTAGAAGATGTAGTAGCTACTGGTTGTTATCCCCGCGATGCCGAGGCTGTACTGTTAGTAGAATTAGATGGTTTGCAGGTAGAAGTAGACGAAAACAAAAAGAGAGTAGCCCAAATATGTCAACAGAACAATTCTCGTAATCTAACTTCTGCTAACGATTCTGAAACTCGCCTCAAATTCTGGAAAGGAAGAAAGGCAGCTTTTGCAGCAGCAGGACATATTAGTCCTAATTATTTTGTTCAAGATGGGGTTATTCCTCGTACTCAATTGGTTAATGTGCTTAAAGAAATAAATGCCCTCAGTGAAAAATATGGCTATAAAATTGCTAACGTTTTTCACGCTGGTGATGGGAATCTCCATCCTCTTATTCTTTACGATAATACAGTCGAAGGGGCATTTGAAACAGTAGAGGAAGTAGGCGGTGAAATCCTTAAACTCTGCGTTAAAGCAGGAGGAAGTTTATCAGGAGAACACGGTATTGGTTCAGATAAAAACTGCTACATGCCCTATATGTTTAACGAAATCGACTTAGAAACCATGGGCTATGTCAGGGAGGTTTTTAATGTTAAAGGTTTAGCCAACCCTGGTAAGCTATTTCCCACTCCTCGAACTTGTGGTGAAGCAGCTAATGCTCAAAAAATGAAGGAGTTTAAAGACGCAGAGTTGTTTTAATTTTCATCTCTATTTTTAGACTAGAAAGCCTTCAGATCGTGACTTAGGAATGAGGATTTAATAAAATCCAAAATTTTAAATATCGGTGCGTTACGATGATGCTAAAAATATCTTATGTAATCTGTAAGTTATTTAGTCCTCATTCCTTAATTCTGTGTAAGATAGCCAAAAGTTGAGTTCGAGTGTATCTGAAACTATGGAGTCTAATTTTCTCACGGCGGTTTTTTTGCCCCTGGCACTGTTTATCACTATGCTGGGGATGGGGCTAGGTCTTACATTGGGGGACTTTAGGCAAGTTTTAATCGATCCCAAATCAGTGCTGCTGGGACTGATAGCTCAGTTAATTATGCTACCAATAGTAGGATTTTTGCTAGCTGCAATTTTCCCTCTAACTCCAGAACTAGCTGTGGGGGTGATGATTTTGACAGCCTGTCCTGGAGGACCTACCTCCAATCTAGTGACTTATTTGGTTCAGGGGAATGTCGCCCTCTCGATTACCCTAACCGCTCTCAGCAGTCTAATTACCGTCTTTACTATTCCTCTGGTAGTCAACCTATCTATGCAGAGCTTTATGGGAGAAGTAACTTCTTTACAGTTACCGTTTCTCAAAACAGTGATGCAGATTGCAGCGATTACCATCATTCCAGTGGTCATAGGTATGGTGCTATACCATTACAGACCCAAATTAGCATCAAAGCTAGAAAAATCAGTCAAGTGGTTCTCACTTTTCTTCTTAGCTTTAATTATCTTTGGTTTGCTGTTGAAAGAACGGGCTAATTTGTCAACTTTTTTCGTGCAGGTGGGTTGGGTTACTTTCACCTTGAATGTGTCAACAATGGCTTTGGGTTATACGATCGCTATTTTCGCTAAACTCCATGAACGTAGTGCCAAGGCGATTACCCTAGAAGTAGGTATTCAAAATGGTACATTAGCACTTGCAGTTGCTAGTGCGCCCACATTTCTGAATAACCCTACTATGGCTATTCCTGCTGCCATATATAGTCTCCTGATGTATCTGACTAGTGCAGCTTTTGCTTGGTTAATACGACAGCGACAAGTAGTATCTTAATGCGTTTAATCTAACTTATTTTTGCTAAAACATTCGATCGCTTTAACTCAGCTAAATTACTATTACCAGTACAGAATAAAACGGTTCTAATCTCTGCCATTAATATCTGTACTAATTCATCTAAAGCAGAGGGAGAATCGTCAGCTGCTTGTAAGAAAGGAAAGGCTAAACCAGCTAAATCTGCACCTAAAGCAATAGTTTTAGCCACTTCCATGCCATTGCGTAAACCACCAGAAGCAATGAGGGGAATATCAGGGTAGGAGTCACGAATCTGCACGATACATTCTGCCGTGGGAATACCCCAATCAGCAAAAGTGTTACCTAGTCTCCGTTGTAAATTATTTTCTGCTCTTTCCCCTTCTACTTTTGCCCAAGAAGTACCACCAGCACCAGCAACATCAATAGCATCTACTCCTGCTGCAATTAATTTTTCTGCCATAGCTACAGAAATTCCATTTCCTACTTCTTTAGCAATTACTGGTACAGAAATCTTTTCACACAAAAGCTGAATTTTATCAAGTAAACCATTAAAATTAGTATCTCCTTTAGGCTGAATGCACTCTTGTAAAGGATTGAGATGAAGAATTAGCGCATCTGCTGACAAAATCTCAACAACTCGTAAACACTGTTCTAAGCCGTAAGTATAATTAAGCTGTACTGCCCCAAGATTGGCAAAGAGAAGGGCATCGGGGGCAACATCACGAATAGCAAAGGTATAGGCAACATCTGGGTTTTCTACCGCTACTCGTTGCGAACCCACTCCCATCGCTAAACGATAATTTTGGGCTGCTTCTGCCAAACGGTAGTTAATTAATTTAGCTTGTTCTGTCCCTCCTGTCATAGAAGAGATAAGCAGAGGCGCACCTAGTTTTTTACCCAGAAAGGTAGTGGTGAGATCGACTCGATCTAAGTTTAATTCTGGAAGACAAGCATGGGTAAAACGATATTTTTCTAACCCATTAGTCAATTGACGAAATTGTACGTCTTCTTCTAGACAGATACGCAAATGATCTGCTTTGCGTGTCTGAGTATTAGCCATTATTATCTCCTCGAATTAACTCTACCGCGTCTTTCCCGTCTACATCTTGAAAGTAGACTTGTACTTGCTCTTCTTTAGCTGTTGGTAGTTTTTTCCCAATGAAATCAGGATGAATTGGCAACTCTCGATGTCCTCGATCGACCAAAACCAACAGTCTGATCTTTTCTGGTCTACCATATTCTATAACTGCATTAAGTGCAGCACGAATAGTTCGACCTTTATAGATTACATCATCTACCAAGATGACAGTCTTACCTGTTAAATCTACAGGAATTTTTGTTTTAGCAGGGGTGCGAGTCCGAACTCGATCGAGATCGTCCCGATAAAAGGTAACATCGATCGCTCCTACTAATACAGCAATATTCTCTAACATCTCAATTTGCCGACCTATTAGAGAGGCTAGAGGTACTCCCCTAGTATATATACCGAGCAAAACAATTTGTGATAAATCTTCAGACTTTTCAATTATCTGAGAGGCAAGACGAGTTATGGTACGGCGAATTTCTTCTTCAGAGAGGATTTCAACAACCTTAGCTGGCATGTGTTAACGATTAATAATTAACTATCAACTATTAATTATTAATTATTTAGGGATCGAAAAAACTATCATCTCCTTGGTAGAATTGCAATCTTCCCGAACCTAAATATAAACCATAGGGATTTTCTCCCGAAGGAAAAGCGGTTACACCAAATAAATAGATCCCTCCCAAATCTGGATTGCGTCTTGGTTTTAATCCTACGGTAAAGGTAGTACCTGGAGGAATGGGATCGGCAAAAATCACTGTAATTGCTTTTGTTTCTTCGTCTTGACTAACATCTTGGAGAGCCAATACTCCTTCTTTCTGACGATGAGTGCCATTATAGGCAGCAGTTCTATCTAAACGAAAAGCAATATCATCTGCTCCTTGACGTTGAGCTATGACTACTTTTTGCAAAGGTTCTCCTGCATCTGCGGGTAATTCTACTGTAAAGTAGTATGTTGCTCCCCATACTCTCACACCACTAAAAGTAGTTACGGCATTGCGTAATAAAGGAGATTTATTAAAAGAAACTCTACCACCACTAGGAAATTGAACTGCACTAGCAACTGGAATATAAAGAGTACCAGCAATTATTCCTGTACTCAAAAGAGTAATCAGTTGGAGGCTGGTAGCTATGTTGATAGCCATCTTGGTGATTTTCATAGCAGCAATCCTTTTTTATTTAGCTGTAGTTTTATTATTTAGTTGTCTTTAAAATAGCGAGTTAAATCATCTCGTTGAGCAGTTCATAAGTTCAGGAGTTCAGGAACTTGCTAATTACAATTATATTAGTAGAGATATTTCTACTTTATGACAATTTATATCAGGAATCATATACTAATTATTCATGACAAGTTAAAGCGTTTAATTTTTTTAGTTAAAGTTGCGATCGCGAAGTGCTAGGCTTCGCCTGATCGCGCTAAGCTAACAAAAATAGCACCTCCATGATTTAGGGCAGTAAATTTTATGTCGGCGAAATCTTCTCAGCCTTATCAGCCACTATTGCTACGTATTCTTCATGGTTTAACTGGCTTATTTGCGATCGCAGCAATTATCACCGCTTTCTGGACTTACGATACTTATGATGGACGTTGGGGGAGAATTCCCTTACCCAAATTTACAGAAATCGAGGGTATTCATGGGACATTTGGCTTGTGGACATTATTGATCCTTCCTCTCTTTGCTGTCTATGCGTTTAATCGAGGTCAACGAAGATTAATGCAGTTAGATTCAATCAATAAACTGACTCAATTTGGACAATCAATCTGGTGGTATACTCTGCATCGCTTAGTTAATACTTTGAGTATTTTCGCCCTAACTTTTGCTGTTTTTTCTGGCAAAATGATGGATGAAAAGTGGCTACCTCAAGGAGAACTTAATCATACCTGGTACTATGCTCATCTTATTTCTTGGCTAATTTTAGTAACTTGCATCGCGCTTCATCTCTTAATGAACATTAAGGTAGGAGGCTTACCTTTAATCTTATCAATGATTAATTGGCAATTTCGCAGTAAGGATAGTCCTGCTTTGTGGGGCGAACATATTTCTCAATGGCGTTCTAATTTTGCGCTCAAAAAAGTTAAGCAATGGCTATTATCTATCTCTTTGTTTAAAGTGCTAGAAATTTTTGTCTTAATTACTATTGCTTTAGCCTGGATAATTTCGCTAATTAAAGAACTTGGTTAATTAAATTATTAATCGTACCCTTTTAGCATAATCTACCAAGTATAGATAAGCAAAAAGCTTAACAATCAATACAATTAATAATTATGTGTTACTTTTTTGTAGAGTTAAATAACGAAAACTAGGAGGTTTGTGTAAACTGTGGCTGGACATAGTAAATGGGCAAATATTAAACGGCAAAAAGCCAGAGTTGATGCCAAAAAAGGAAAAACGTTTACCCAGTTATCTCGTGCAATTATCGTAGCAGCTAGAAATGGTCTTGCCGATCCTGATGGTAACTTTCAACTACGCACAGCCATCGATAAAGCTAAAGCAGCAGGTATTCCTAACGAAAATATTGAAAGAGCGATCGCTAAAGGGGCAGGAACTTATCAAGATGGGGATAGTATCCTCGAAGAAATTCGCTACGAAGGTTACGGTGCAGGAGGAGTCGCAGTTTTAATTGAAGCCTTAACAGACAATCGTAATCGTACTGCTGCTGACTTACGGTCTGCTTTTAGCAAAAATGGCGGAAATTTGGGAGAAACTGGCTGTGTTAGTTGGATGTTTGAGCAAAAAGGGGTAGTAATTATCGAAGGAGAAATCAACGAAGAATTACTCCTAGAAGCTTCTATGGAAGGAGGCGCAGAAACTTATGAAATTATTGTAGAAGAAGAATATAAAGGTGCAGAAGTTTTAACCGAAGTAGCGGAATTAGAGAATCTTAATCAAACCTTGCAAACGCAAGATTTACCAGTCAAAGAAGTAGAATTGCGTTGGATACCTAATAATACTATTGAAATTAGCGATCCAGACCAAGCGCGATCGATCTTGAAACTTATGGATACTTTAGAATCTCTTGATGATGTGCAGAATGTTACTGCTAATTTTGAGATGGTAGAGGAATTGATCGCAGCAAATATTACCTAAAGTAAGTCAGAAGTCAGAAAGGTTTTAGCTGAATCAATGTAAGTTTCATTACTAACCTGTATTTTGGGAGCCAAATGAAAATGTTTACGGGTCACACTTCTCAATTTTGGGATCGACGTTATAAAGAGCTAGATTACGTTTATGGTACTGAACCGAATCAATTTTTAACCGAGCAGCAGCATTGTTTTAGATCTGGGATAAAATTTTGAGAATTGGTATTATTTATTAACTAATTTGATGGCTGCTTGATTAGTTTTCTCTCTTAATTTTTCTAATTCTATCGTCGTTAAATTACCTCGATCGACAATCTTTTTACCATTAATAAAACTGTAATCAATATAATCAGTTTGACAAAGAATAGTTGCAGCAACAAAATCCTGATTAGCTCCGACAAAACTAGGTCTATCTATATTAATGGCGATAAAATCTGCTGCCATACCAGGAGCAAGATAACCGATATCATCTCTTCCTAATACTTTTGCTCCTCCTCTGGTTGCTAATTCCAAAGCTTCACGGGCTGTCATAGCTGCACCATCTTCATCTCTAACGCGGGCAAGTAAAAAAGCAGTGCGGGCTTCGTGTAATAAATTAGTAGCATCATTTGAAGCAGCACCATCTACCCCTAAGCCTACGGGAACACTAGCGTTGAGCATTTTACGGATAGGTGCAATACCACTAGCCAGACGCATATTACTACAGGGACAATGAGCCACACCAGTACCAGTTTGACCAAATTGAGCGATCGAGCGATCGCTCAGCTTAACACAATGGGCGTGCCAAACATCTTCCCCTAACCAACCTACAGACTCGGCATAATCTCCAGGGATTAACTTAAACTTAGACAAACTATATTCTACATCCCCTTTATTTTCTGCCAAGTGAGTATGTAGTCTTACCCCTTCATAGGATCTTGCCATAGCAGCCGATTCTTTCATTAAGTCAATAGAAACGGAAAAAGGAGAACAAGGAGCAAGAACTATCTTGAGCATAGAATAACGAGAATTGTCGTGATATTCCTCGATTAATCTTTGAGAATCTTTGAGAATATAATCTTCTTTTTCTACTAGAGAATCTGGAGGTAAACCACCCTGACTTTCCCCCACACTCATACTTCCACGACTAGCATGAAAACGTAAACCAATATCTGCTACAGCGCGGATTTGTTCATCGAGAATACAGTTATTGGGAAAAAGATAATGATGATCGCTAGCAGTGGTACAACCAGATAAAATAAGCTCTGCTGCTGCCATCTGGGAACTATAATACATTCCTTCAGCAGTGAGATTAGACCATAAGGGATAGTGTGCAGTCAACCACTGAAATAAATCTCCGTTTTGTCCTGCTGGGGTAGCGCGAGTTAGAGTTTGGAAGAAGTGATGATGGGTATTGATTAAGCCAGGTAGAACTATATGTTTATCTGCTAAATCTAGTATCTCATCTGCGGTATCTGGTAATTCTTCGGTTGTTCCTATTTGTTCGATTATGTTATCTCTGATGAGTAATGCACCATGACGAATTTCTCGTCTTCGATCGTCCATTGTTACCAATGTATGGATGTTTTTGATTAGGGTGGTGGTCATACTATTGATTTGGTTAAGTTACCCGCTTCCTTAGCTGCTTGAAAAACAGCGGGAGGGAGATCTCAAAACTCTTCAAAATCTATCATAATTTTAGAGACGTGCCATGGCACGTCTCTAAGCAGTCTGATGATATCTTTAGCTAGTAGCTAAACAATCTTCTAACCAGGAATATGAGGAGCAATCATAGCAGAAGATTGCTGAGAAGATAAAAGATTGACATTGAGGTTATTTCCTTGTTGCTCTGCCATTACAGATAAGGCTTCACGAACTTTAGTAGTTACTTCGATGGTTTTAACATCATAAGTATTAGTTACTAATTTAGGATATAAACCGAGCGCAATAATGGGAACTAATAAGGCAGCGGTAATATATATTTCTCTTGGTTTCGCATCTACCGAAAATCCATCCAGCTTAAGTTGAGGATTTTTCTGACCATAGAATACTTCCCGCAACATAGAAAGAAGATAGATCGGCGTAATGATTAAACCTACGGCAGTTAAGAAAATAATACCGACTCTAAAACTTTGGCTATAAACATCGCTAGTAGAAACTCCAAGGAAAATACTCAATTCAGCAACAAAACCACTCATTCCTGGTAATGCTAAAGAAGCCATTGCTCCAGCAGTAAACATAGCGAAGGTTTTGGGCATTTCCTGGGCGATTCCTCCCATTTCGTCCATCATTAAAGTATGAGTGCGATCGTACACAACCCCAGAAAGGAAGAATAATGCAGCAGCAATTAAACCATGGGATACCATCTGTAATACTGCTCCGTTAATACCTAAATCTGTAAAGGAAGCAATACCAATTAAGACAAAACCCATGTGAGAGATGGAAGAAGAGGCTAATCTGCGCTTGAGATTGGTTTGACCAAAAGCAGCTAAAGCACCATAAACTATATTGACTACCCCCAGAACAATTAGCAGAGGAGCAAACTGAATATGACCATGGGGTAACATCTCAATATTGAAGCGAATTAATCCATAACCACCCATTTTGAGAAGTACTCCTGCCAATATCATAGATATTGGGGCAGAAGCTTGACTGTGAGCATCAGGAAGCCAAGTATGTAGGGGGAAGACTGGTAGTTTTACTCCGAAGGCAATGAAAAAACCAGCATAAGCTAATACCTCTAGGGCAAGAGGATATTCTTTTAAACTTAATTCGGTCAAATTGAGAGTAAATTCTCCTCCGTAAAAAGCTAGGGCTAAACCAGCAACGAGAATAAAAATAGAAGCTAAGGCAGTATAAAGAATAAATTTAGTAGCTGCATAAAGACGTTTTTTCCCACCCCAGATGGAAATAAGTAGATACACAGGTACTAATTCGATTTCCCACATAAGGAAAAATAAGAGTAAATCTTGAGCAGCAAAAACTCCAATTTGCGCACTATATAAAACTAATACTAAAAAATAAAATAATTTGGGTCTATGGGTGACTTGCCAAGAAGCCAAAATAGCTAAAGTACTAATTAAACCCGATAAGATAATTAACGGCATCGATAGACCATCAACACCGACTGACCAACTAACTCCCAGTTGAGGAATCCAATTATAAGTTTCTGTAAGTTGAAGCTCAGTAGTTTCTAGATTGTAGTTATACCAAAAGGCATAAACCATTAAAACAAGATCGACTATTCCTACCCCTAAGGCATACAATCTGACTTTTTTGCCTTCTTTATCAGGAATCACTGGTATAGCCAGGGCAGCTATCAGGGGTAAGGAGATCATGGCCGTTAGCCAGGGTATTTGTATATTTTCCATTTACTTAAGTACTTATACTTAACAGATTATTTACATATTGTATTAACTTTTGTAACGAAATGCCAAGATGAAAATCACTAAGACAATAGGATCTTGTCATCTATGGCGATAAATTTTGTTTGAGTAGTAAGTAGTAATTAGTAAGTAGTAATTAGTAATTAGTAGGTAGTAAATTACGGATATGATTTGAGGATTGATTTGGGCGAATAAAACAGAAGCGTTATACTACGATGAATGTCTTGAAACAGCTAGCTCAAATTGAGAAATAGGATGCAAGGATGATTCCTTTAATTCTTTCTACTGAACCACCTGCTTTGATTAAGATTTCGGAGATCCAAGCTACTCCAGAAGTCTTTCTGGTTGCACAACTACCGAAGAGTGACAAGACAAATGAGAAAATCGATCGCGATGTAGACCTAGGTTCATATTATGCTTACCTCATTACTCAAGAAAGAAATGGAGAGCAAAACAGATATGACCTTTCTATTCCTGAAACCGAAACTGAAAGAGAACAAATTCCGATTGATACTGTAGAGACGGTAGAAGTAATTGCCGATCGCCACGAATATGATGCTCAAAGACAGATAGTGAGAGCAGAAGGCAATGTAGTTATGCGTTTTGCTCAGTCTGTACTAGTTAGCGATCGCCTGGAAGTAAATTTGCGCGATCGATTGGCAGTAGCTCAAGGAAATGTGGTACTCAGACGAGGAGAACAAGTACTAAGGGGAGAAAAGTTTGAATACTTTATGGTTCAAGACCGTGGCAAAATTATTAGTGCTAGTGGAGAAATTTTTCAACCCACTCTTAGTCAAGACACTTCTGCCCGTTTACCAAATGATGAAACTATCCCCGATCGAGCTTTAAGTAATAATTTAGCAGCTAACCAACCATTAACTGATATCAGTGCTAACCCAGGTATCGGAATAGCTATTGGTAGTGGCAGAGACCTAGGTTTACTCGATAGCAGCAGCAATTTACCTGGGGCGCAAGTAGGGGGTACAATTAATCGAACAAGATTTCAAGCAGAAACCATCGATTTTGATGCAGATGGTTGGCAAGCAGTAAATTTTCGCCTAACCAATGACCCGTTTTCTCCGCCAGAATTAGAATTAAGAGCAGATACTGCTGAATTCAAACAAATTGCGCCTTTAGTAAGTGAGCTAAGAACTACTAAATCTCGTGTTGTTGTCGATCAAAATTTTTCTTTACCTCTAATTAAAAACCGATTGGTCTTTGATAATCGCCCTCGTCGACCTAGTATTATTCAATTTGGCTTTGATGGGGACGAAAGAGGAGGTTTCTTTGTGGAAAGAAGTTTTAATCTTGTCAGTACAGAAAGAGTGAACTGGGAAATTACACCCCAATACTTTCTCCAGAAAGCTTTTTTTCCCAATGCTTTGGGTATAGATCAAGATGATGATGGAGGCATTTTCGATCCTTCTGTATTGGGAGTTAAAACTCAATTTAGTGCCTTACTCTCTCCGAGAACTAATATACAGGCTAATGCCACTCTCACTAGTTTAGATTTTAGTGATTTAGAGGATGATTTAAGGGCTAAATTCGCTTTTAATCAAAGCATAGGTAATCTTAGTAGACCTCATAATTTTAGTTTTGAGTCTAATTTTCGTGAACGTCTTTTTAATGGTTCTCTTGGTTTCCAGACTGTATTTAGTAGTGTGGGCGGTATTATAACTTCCCCGACTATTCCTTTAGGTAAAACAGGTATCAATCTTAATTACCAGGGATCGATTCAAAATATTAATGCAGATACAGACAGACAAGAATTGCTCGATCCTGGTCAAAATGAAGACCGCACTAATCTCACTCGCTATCAAGTTGCAGCTTCTTTGAGAAAAGGTTTTTCTTTATGGCGAGGACAACCCCTACCTCCTACTCCAGAACAAGGATTACGTTATACTCCTGTTCCTGTAGTACCTTTTCTGCGCTTGAGGACTGGTCTAACTGGGGTTAGTAGTTTTTATAGCAATGGCGATCGCCAACAATCTTTACGGGCTAGTATAGGTATTCAGGGACAGCTAGGACATTTTTCCCGCAGCTATTTAGACTATACAGGCTTTAATATTACTTATTTCCAAGGTTTCCTCGATGAGGAATCTCCCTTTTTGTTCGATCGATTTGCCGACGAACAAGTTCTTTCTTTAGGAATTAGTCAACAAATTTATGGTCCTATTCGCTTTGGAATACAAACTTCTTTGAATTTAGATGAAAGCGATGAGATTAGTACAGACTATGTTTTAGAATACAGTCGTCGTACTCACAATATTAGCTTGCGCTATAATCCAGTCTTACAAATTGGCTCTATCAGTCTACGTATTAGCGATTTCAACTTCCGTGGCGATCCTGAACCTTTTGATAGTAATGGTGTGAGACCTGTGGTACAAGGAGTTGAGCGGTGAGGCACTAGTAATTAGAGCAATTCTTGAAAGTAACGAGAGACTTCGTGTGGGGTAGAAGTCAGGAGTCAGAATTAACGAGGTCTTGAAAGCTTTTTTACTCGACTGTTGTGATTTGCCCTAGCCATTTCCCTATCTGACATCTAGTACTGTGTCAAGATTGTTTTGAGGGATAAATTATTAAGAGATATTCTCATGCTACTTCCCCCT
>JAAUYH010099765.1_pt1 | contig 30593 bp, 27 predicted proteins | sample 7278061 | NCBI WGS metagenome assembly JAAUYH01 (sample SAMN14350203, study PRJNA611818) | marine sediment metagenome | isolation source: surface marine sediment (0.6m) | place: French Polynesia: Moorea | collected 2018-08 | reverse complement strand
TGGGGAATCTGGAATGTGCAGGAATGGACTTGCCAAACTAGCTGGTGTTAGTGGTCAAGCATTGAGCAAGTTAGAATCTTACCTAGCAACGAAATCACCATCAATTTACCTCCAACCCTATACAACACAAGACTTTCACCTAGCAACAAGTCATCACAATATTATTTTTGTTGATGGTAAAGATGTGGGTAACTTTACTCTCTACAAAGCAGAATACTGTGGTGCTGTAATCGCTCACTAGGCTATGAAAGGTAATCAAACAGCTTTCGGTAGTATGGCTAAATTCTGCTCAATGGGTATCACCAAGTGGATACAAGGCATTACTGGGTGGAATAAATAAGGCAAAATGAACAATCAAGAAATATTGGAGAGATTGGACAAATTGGAAAAGGCAATACAGTCAATTGAAGATTTGAAAAAGATAGTAATTGATACTAATGAGGAAGTGTGGGAGCAAATAGAAAGTAATACGTTATTGGTTAACAGTCTTAAGCAAAAACTTAGGGTCATGGGTCATGACCTAGACAGACTCAAGTAAATTATTTGAATTTCCCTATTTGACAGATTTATCAAAGCCTGGTATAATGCGAGGCTTTTTTTGCTTTAGAGATATTTTACTGGTTGATGAAGAGTTGATGAAGCCTATTTACTACCCGTGGAGAAATATGGGAATAATGGAAAAGTGAGCGAAATTTGAGCGAGAATTCGTTGAGCGTAAAGGAAAGTGAAAGTGAGAGTCTCTCGGAGTACTGCCTTAATGTTCATGGGGGTAGAGAGACTTGAACTCTCACGACCTTTTACGGTCAACGGATTTTAAGTCCGCAGCGTCTACCAATTCCGCCATACCCCCGTGGGTTTATGCTTGCTTTTTTCAAGCCTTATCTATCATACAGTATCTTTCGTATATTGCAACACTTATTTTGTGAAATTTGTCTGTTAACTTTCTAGTAATTGCCAAGCTTGAATTAATTTTCCCTGCATTAGAGCAGCAACCGCCCTGAGAGTGTTAATTTCTGGAATATCCGAATCAATAGCTATAGCCTTATTTAAAACTGCTTCCGCTAGTCTGGGTTTCCAGTCGTAGAGATAGACGAAAGCTAGATAGGCATAATTGTAGGGATTGTCTTGATTAAATTGTATGGTCTTTTTGAAAGATGCGATCGCCCCCTTAACATCTTGTTGTAAGACTTGGGATAAACCTACTGCATAAATCCAATCTTGTTGGAGTGTTTGAGGAATATCTTTTTGTTGTAGGCGATAAGATAAACTTAATTCTGCTTGGTTTAAGTAGTCTTGTTTGCCATCATATTGATTAATGCGAGCAGTTTGAGCAAAGATTGGTTCTAATGCTGCTATACCCTGTGCCATAGTAGGGGCTATAGTACGAAGTTGTGTGACTAAGTCTAATTCTGGGGATGGTTTGGCTGGAGAATTGGAATCAATAGTAATACTGATAGAAGGAAGAGATATAGGAGAGGTTTCTCCTGTCTGGCGATTGAGATAAGTTGCGGTAAGAGTATATTCCCCTGGTGTTATATTCTGGGGAGGAAGCATTCCAGTGTGTTCTGTTACTTGAAAAGTATTTTGATATTGTTCTTTTTTGATACTACTACTATCTAATGCACCCATCCCAATACCGTGATCGTGTAGCCAGATATTAGTGTTAGATACAAGATTATCTGATTTCCAAGTGAGTAATACTATTCCCTGTTGTAATTTTTGCCAACTACCAACCCATTGATAAGTAACTGGAATCGGTTTTCCTGGTGGTGCTGTGGGAGGTATCGTGATTTGATTTAATGTTACTGATTCTGAGGATGCTTCTAAAGGAGTAACTTTGAGACTAGGCTGGATAGAATGATAGAGTTTTAACTGACTATTATCGGGAAGTTGCCAAGTTTTTTGTATAGTAAAGTCTCCTCCTGTTTCAACTAACTGGGTGATTGTCTTTTGTGCATCGGGTATCGAGCCTTGATCTCCTGTTTTAGTAATAAACCAATCGAGCGATCGCGCATCTGCTATAATTTCATTATCTCTTACTCCTACTTGTCTGCCTACTACTTGAAAGTTTTTTAACCCTCCATAGAAGGAAAAGTTGTGTTGATTAATAGCAGGGGTAGAAGGTAACACCCCTAGAGTGGTGCGGAGATAAGGAGAATTATTAATAATTTCTGCGATAACTTCTGGATGGGGATATTCTAAACCTGTATAGGGATATTGTTGTACTTTTGGGCTGAGTTTTTCTGTAACAATATTTCCTCCCAAGGGAAACAAATTTAACATCATTAAGACTATTCCTAAACCTACTGTCCCCCAGGAAATATATTTTTGCCAGGTTCCGCGATAAGATAATAAACCTACAGCTAGTATTAAAGAAAAAACTGGCAGTAAAGGCAGTATATAACGAGCATCTTTATTAATATTGACTGAAGAGAGTAAATAACCTCCAATCAGAAACACTGCAATCCATCTGACAGAATTAGAATTCAGGATAGTTTTATGTGGCTTTTGCAGAATTATATATAGTATCAACCCCCCCAAGGGAATAAGTAAGATATGCCAAGAGAGTAAATAGGGTAATATCTTGCCGTAATAAGTCCAAGCATCTATAGTATTAAGGGCTGGATCTCCTTCTGCGATCGCAGAATCAATGGTAGCCCGTTTTCCTGATGTTAAAATAAGCAGCCAATTGGTACGATACCAAGGATAAGCTACTGCAACACTAATAACTAATCCTGTAAGAAGTTGAGTCAACTTCATCCAGTGGCGATTTTTTAGACAACCACACCATAGCCATACTAAAGGAATAAATAAAAAGAATAATGCTGTTTGTTTCAGCAATACTGCTAATCCCAGAGAAATTCCCCATAATATTGCTAATATCCAGTTTTTTTGTTTAACTTTCCAGAGAGTCAGAAGCCCAAAAGTAGCAGTAACTATTGCTGTTAGGGGATAGTCGAGGAGAAATTCTAAACGGTAGTAGTATAAACCTGGTAATAATTGACATAACCCTGCTGCCCATAATCCCACAGAAGCGTCGAATAAAATCACTCCCAACCCATAAACAGAGATTAATAATAATGCAGTGTATAACAGCATCACCAAACTAGCAGAATCTTCTGTCAATCCAAAAATGCTTAAAAATGGTGCAGTAAGAATATAGTGTAGCGGAGGAATTTTATTAGAAAGTAACCAAAAACTACGCCACCACTCTAGATCGAGTAAGTGAGTATTTTGCAGAGCATGACCGTAATTTAAAGCACCGTTGAGATAATCCGCTTGATCCCAAGCAGGGACAGAATTATCCACACCATACCATAAGCGATCGCCTATTGCCACCCCTAACCAAATCATCAGGAGAATTACTAAATTACGAAAATGCTGAGATTTACTTGATATCATGTTCTGTAGCGTGTAGAAAAGAGTGATGACTAGCAATAAAAATCACATCTCCATCGCTGTAATAGGAGATGTTCACAATCAATGGGATGAACAAGACAATTTAGCATTAAAGCATCTAGGAATAGACTTAGTGCTATTCGTGGGAGATTTTGGTAATGAATCAATAGAAATAGTGCGTCAAATTGCTAGTTTAGATATTACCAAAGCAGTAATTCTAGGTAATCATGATTGTTGGTACACCGCTTCTCCTTGGGGTAGAAAAAAAGCACCTTATGACACTACCAAAGAAGATCGAGTTCAGCAACAACTAGATTTATTAGGAGAAACTCATGTAGGATATGGTAGATTAGACTTGCCTCAATTTAACCTGTCTGTAGTGGGTAGTCGTCCTTTTAGTTGGGGTGGATCAGAGTGGAAAAATTCTGACTTTTATTGCGATCGCTATAAGATATCTAACTTTGCAGAATCAACTATTCGTATTGTCGAAGCTGCCCACAATAGCCCTTATGATAATTTAATCTGCATCGGTCATAATGGTCCACTAGGATTAGGAGACAAAGCAGAAGACACCTGCGGTAGAGATTGGAATCCTATTGGGGGAGATCATGGAGATCCTGATTTTGCGGAAGCCATAGATAAAATACTTGCTTCAGGAACATCTATTCCTCTTGTCACTTTTGGACATATGCACCACAGTCTGCGTCATCGTAAAGATCGTTTGCGGACTATTATCAACACTAATGATTTAGGTACAGTTTATCTTAATGCTGCTAGTGTACCTCGTATCAAAGAGCAAGAAGGAAAAATATTACGCAACTTCTCTTTAGTAACTTTAGAAAATAATACTGTTAGCAAAATATCTTTAGTTTGGATCGATCAAGATTTTGCTCTTGCATCCCAAGAAATTTTGTATAAAAATAATTAACTTTAGTTTATTAAAGTTTACTAAACAGATCCAGAAGAGCTATTGCTTAAGCAATCAATTTTGTTATCATGTTAAAGCCATACTAGGAGAGGTGGCAGAGTGGTCGAATGCGCTCGACTTGAAATCGAGTGTACTGCAAAGTACCGTGGGTTCGAATCCCACCCTCTCCGTTATCCCTAATGATAAATCGATAATTGCCTTAAAAATTAAACAATTTCTTAAATGCTACACAAAACCAACCAAAAATTTTGGCAAGAGGGCAAGAGGGCAAGAGGGCAAAGTGCTAAAGAGTCCTCGGCACCCTACACACAACTCGAAACCCGATATAGTTGAGCGCGAGCACGCGGTAGTTGAGGTAGCGAGCAGCAGAGCGACAGCTATTAGGACGGCTGTCCCAAGAACCACCGCGTAATACATAACAACTACTATTGCTATTGGTTGTCCAAGAACTTCCATTTGTAGGTGCATCTTGATAATTATCGTGCCAAAGATCTTCGCACCATTCCCAGACATTCCCATGCATATCCCACAAGCCGAAATTATTAGGAGGAAAAGTACCTACTGGGGTTGTTTCTTCCCGATATTTTCCTTTTGGTCCTTCTCCATAAGAACCCGACCATTTAAATTCTTCGTAATCAGTGCCTCGATAATTGGCTAAATCCGTAGTAATTGTTGCCCCGAAATGAAATGGTGTAGTCGTTCCTGCACGACAAGCATATTCCCATTCTGCTTCCGATGGTAAAGTATATTTTAGTTCTGTGTGTTGAGAAAGGCGTTGACAAAATTCTATTGCTTCATACCAACTTACCTGTTCTACAGGTCGCTTATCTCCTTTAAATCGCGAAGGATCGGCTTTTAATTCGCGATTCACTTGAGGCAAAGCTGCTACTGCTCGCCACTGCTCTTGAGTGACTGGGTATCTTCCCATAAAGAAAGTGGAAACAGTCACTTTATGTTGCGGTCTTTCGGCATCAGTTGAATCTAGTTCGTCTTCTGCTGCGCCCATTATAAAATCACCTTCTGGAATTAGCACCATATCTAACTTAATGCCATTGCCCAAATCTTCTGAGGAATACTTTGTTGTGCGCTTTTGTCGCTCTATAAAAAAGTTAGCCACAGATTGACACTACCCCACTAAATTAATAACTCCGCGTTCGCTACGTTTTTAATTTTAGTGGGGGATTCTTGCTTCATTCGGCAGTTACTAGGTCAAATAGTGTTAACTGTAAAACCCCCGCACCTCGCCTATGCCAAGCCATTTGATTACTCACGGGCTGAAAGAGCGCGATTCTTCCACGTTGTTCAATTACTTTTGCAGATGCTACATCTCTTGGAAGAAATGTATTACAATACTGACATTTATGTATTCTTTGCTGTAATAATTTTTTGCCAGTATATAGTCTACAGACGGGACATTCTTGGGAAGTAAAATCTTTATTTACTTTCTCAAAGTATTTCCCTCTTTTCCAAGCTACAAAAGGTAATATTTGATTGATAAAACTTCCAATTCCCGAATCAAGAGATTGTTTCCTGAATAAACCTTTTGACCAAATCCCCCCTTTAGTTCCCCCCTACCCCCTATAAGTCCCCCTACCCCTCTATAATCTCCCCTACAGGGGAGATACAATCGTATCCCTCCTTTCAGGAGGGATTATAGGGAGGTGGGACATCAGTTGAGCCTCTCCTTTCAGGAGAGGTTTGGAGAGGTGGGGGGATTCAACAAATATATTGTCAGCTTTATCACAAAGATAATGAGCAAGTTTAAATAGCCAATCAGTTCTTGTATTTGCTACTTTTTCATGGAATAAGGCAATCTTCTTGACGGATTTTAACCAGGAGTTGTTTGAACCCTTAACTTTATTCTTAAGCTGTCGCTCTCTGTCTTCTCAACTTCTTAAGTTGATTTCTTAAGAATTTAGGACTCTTGATTAATTGTCCATTACTTAGAGCTATAAAATTTTCGATTCCTGCGTCAACCCCTAACGATATCTTACCAGGTATAGGGTCTGGTAAAGTTTCAGTAGATTGAAAAACAATCATCAAATAATAACCACTTGCTTTCTTTATAAGTAGCTCCACCTAAATAAAATAAAGTTTGTAGTCAACCCTTCAGGGTTACTAAATCCTTGCAGAGTAATGGCTAAAGCCAAAACTACGAACATCATCTATTTTGTGTTTAATAAAGTGAAGCTACTTAATCTGGAATTGTTTAGGAATAAAGCCAGTGGGATAATTTCTTGATTGTCTTATTCTAATCCAGCCAATACTGGGGAGTTTAACTCTTCCTTCTTCTAAACAATTTTTAACTAGTTGGGGAAAAATAAAACTCCGAAATCTGTTTTTAGAACGAAATCTAGGAAATCCTCGTTCTGGTATTTTAAAAAAATCAGAACAAGCCTTATCTAATATCATTTCCATTTAAATATGCTACAGATGACTGTTGGGTAGACAAGGGAGACAAGGAGTACAAGGGAGATTAATGTGCAGCATATCTAAAGTGATTTGATATAACCGCTTTAAAACTTGTTGCAAACATTGAGCATTTACCAGTTTTAAATGAGGAAATTTCTCTTTTGTCAAGTTGCTCCACAAAATACTGAGCTGACTGTTGACGACGATTAATAGTAATCTTTGGTTTTCCTTTCTGAGATTGCACTTTCTTCTAAGTAGCTCCACTTAATTAAACAACAAATGTTTTGTAGGTTGGGTTGAAGGATGAAACCCAACATGAATAAGCACTCGATGGGTTTCGTTATCACTCTACCCATCCTACGAATAATTAGGTTGACCTACTTATCTAAATTAATTTTTCTCTAAAAAATTTCGGCAAAGGGCAAAAGAGCAAAAAGAGCAAAGTGCTAAAGAGTCCTCGGCACCCTACACACAACTCGAAACCCGATAATGTCGTTCGCGAACACGGGGTCGAGGTAGATGCGAGCAGCAGAGCGACAGTAATTAGGATCGTGGGTCCAAGAACCACCGCGTCTTACACGAGAACTACTATCGTCATTGGTTGTCCAAGAACTACCATCTATAGGTGCATTTTGGTAATTATCGTGCCAATGATCTTCGCACCATTCCCAGACATTTCCGTGCATCTCGCACAAACCAAAATCATTGGCAATACCAAACTTATCCACTGGAGTTGTTTTTCCCCGATATACTCCTTTTACTCCTTCTCCATAAATTGATTCTCCATTATAGTTAGCTAAATCCGTTGTAATAGTTGCACCAAAGTGAAAGGGTTGGTTATATTTTTCATTCCATTCCTCTACTGTCAATTGTCTACTGGTTACTGATAACTGATTATTGATAACTGACCTACAAGCATATTCCCATTCTGCTTCCGATGGTAATCTATATTCTCGTTCTGTATATTCGGAAAGGCGTTGGCAAAACTCTTTTGCTTCATACCAATTTACCCTTTCAACTGGTCGCTTATCTCCCTTAAATTTTGCAGGATTGGTTGTTAATTTTCGATTTACTTGAGGCAAAGCTGCTACTGTTCGCCATTGTGCTTGAGTAATAGGATATTTGCCCATGAGAAAAGAATATTCGATTTTAACTCTATGCTGCGGTAGTTCTTTGCCCCTACTATCTTCTTCTTTAGGCGCAGCCCCCATCATAAACTCACCAGGTGGAATAAGTACCATCTCTAGTTCTACTTCATCGCTGAGTTGTTCGATAAGTTGTTGTCCCTGTCTTGTTTGTTGGTTTATTACCCATTCTTTAATCTCTCGCTCTCTATCTCTACGGAAAGGGTTGAGCCTCTGGAGTAGACCTGCTGGTTTTTGTATTAGCTCTAATTTGGCAGTGACAAATTCAAAAGTTTTGTATTCTTGTTGCTCTATGACAACTTCTGCTACTTCAAATTGCTGGGTTTGTAACTCAATGCCTTTTAGTAAAACAATAGTGGCAGGTTCATACTCTAAATCTTGTAGCGGTGGGAAGCCACTAAAATCATATTTTGGCTTATCTACATCATCCGATTGTCGCCCAATTAAGCGGTCTAGATTACTGACAATCTCTTTATATTTTCCTCCTCTTCTTCTGAGAACTTCCGTAGAGACAATGGCAAAAGGTAGGGCTTTCTGCTGGGAAACATTATCGCTATTTTCCAGTAAAAGTTGTAACTGTGCGGTAAATTCATCTAGGGTTTTGCCCCAACGACGAGCAATATAACTGGATAAAACAGAGACGGTATCTGTAGCAGGGGCATTATCTAGTAACAGATTGCGTACTTGCTCATGGACAAATTGATAACTAATACTATCTGGATGGGAAGAAAGTAAGATGGGGTTCTTTGGTTCTAATAAACCACCTAAAAACACCTCGGCTACATGAGATTGTTTGGATGAGGGTAAAAAGTTTTGCTGAATTAATCTGGTGACTGGTAGATTAATTTCTGGGGATGCTGCTAATAATCCTGCTAATCTCCACGCCAAATTTGATGAAGCGTTCCAAAAGCGGTCTACTCTTTCTTCTGGTGTTAGTTCGTAGTTGTTTAAGTTAACTGCTTCTGTTGGGTTTTCTGGAGAATCTATTTCTAAATCATATTCAAAAATAAATCCAGGGGTTTTCACTCCTCCTTGTCCAGAAATCATGCAACTCCAAACAGAGGCAAATTTTGGTTCTAAGGAGAGTATGGGGACTTTTAGTTCTAATTTTTGGAGCTTTTTATTTTTTTTTGGTTCTTTATCTCCATCCTTGATAGTTTTATAAGCAATAATGTCTTCATAATCATCAAATTTAGTTTTTCCTATATCTCTAAAAGGATCTGGCACTATAGAAAGTTTTTGATTGGGAATACCTGGAGCTAATCCGAATAATTGTACTAGGGTTTTATCTCCTAAAGCGGTTCTCTCCCATAACCACTCTGGCAAAACTTGAACTAGAGCCATTGGACATTTTTCTGCCCAAATTTTGAGAATTGGCAAGATTGACTTTGAATACCAAAGAGTAGCAACACAGTCTGTAAGGATTAAAATTAATCTTCTACCACCAGGTTCAATTAAAGAAGAAGGATTAATAATAGTTTGTTTATCGATTTCCCGTCCAACTCCGGTTCTTAGGTAAACTTTTTCTCCATCTTGAACAATGCCAAAGGTTCTAACATCACCAAAAATTCCATATCGCCCCAAAAGTTGAGTAATTTCATTAATAGTTTGCTGCCAAATTTTCATCGAAGGAGATTCATCAATCACCAGAACTAAATCTAACCAAGGTTCTAAAATTGGCTTTAACACTGGGAGAAAAATTCTTTCTTCTACTATTTTTTTGACTGTAGCTACTTCATCCAAATTAAAGCTTTCTTGAACTGCAATTGGTTGAATCAAAGGACGTAGTGACCTCATAAACCGCAGAGGCTCATCTAAAGAGGCGTTTGGTACTCTAATGGGAAAACCGCGCTCAAAGTTTATCGGCGAATTTTGGGTAAATAATCCTAATTCTTTTGGTGATTCTGATGTGGATGAAGATAAATTTTGCTGATTATTATTATTTTGTGGCGTTGCTTGAGGTTGAAAATTTGATTGAAAGGATTGTTTGGAAGTTGGATACTTACGCAGAAATAGAATACCAGCCATACAATTGATTCCTCGGAGGAGTAGCCAAATGATTGGTACATTATTACACTGTGATTTCCTTGTATTTTTTGCATGAGTCTCGTTTATTTTATTTTCAGACTCATTTTGTGTCCGATTATCATCAATAGCCTGAGATTGTTGTCTAATTCTGGTTAGCCAAAAGATATCGGCAATTTCTTCTGCCGTTAGTTCTAAATCTAGCCCTAGTGAAACAATTAACTCTTTAACCATAATCGTCTTCAGAGCTAACTAACGGACTTAACAATAAATCTTTTATCCTTTCATCATCTTGACCATCTAAATTTCCAGCTAAAAGATAGATAGTATTTAATAATTGGTCTGTAGCTAAATTTTGTTCTGAACCATCTCTCCTTGTAACAAAATCTGCAATAATTTTCTTTACAGCTTCAAAATCTTGAGCATCCAATTGTTTTTGTACAATTTGCAATAAATCTTCTTCTGTGGGGTCTGGCATTCTGACGCGAATACATCTTCGCAAAAAAGCAGGAGGAAAATCTCTTTCTCCATTACTGGTTAAAATAACCAAGGGAAATGATTGACAACGAATATATCCCTGCTCAATTAAAACCTCTTCATCATCAGCAGAACGCAATTCTACTCTCGGGTATTTCTGAGAAATTCTTACCAGTTCGGGGATTTCAAATTCTCCTTCTTCAAAAAGATTCAATAAATCATTGGGTAAATTGATGTCTGCTTTATCAATTTCATCAATTAGTAAGATACGGGGTTTGCTAGAGGGTAAAAATGCTGTACCTAAAGGGCCAAGCTTTATATATTGACCAATATTATTCTCCACATTATTATCTTTTTTTAGTGCTACAGTAGAAAATATCTGAGTATCTTGTAATCTGGCGATCGCATCATATTGATAAAGAGCTTCTTGAATTGTAGAACGCACAGTTATAGACCATTTTAAAACTTGCCCTAATTTAAGTTGATAAGCCACTGCATAAGCAAGAGAAGTTTTGCCAGAACCAGGTCTTCCTGTTATTAATAAAGGACGACGTAAATAAAGAGCAGCATTAACAGCATCTATCACCTCATCTTGATTATCCCGGAGAAAAAAACGTTCTCCTCGTTCGCGATCTTGTTTTAGCTTAAGCTCTTTTTTATTTTGTAAATTTATCGATGGATCTGAATGTATAAATTGTCGCCATTTAGGGGGAGGGGGTAGCTTCTCAATATCATTATGGGGTTTAATGGGTTCTCCATCAGGAGAATTTCCTTTAAAAATTCGCCAATCATTCATGCACCTAACCTCAATTTATTATTTTGAATATTGTCTTTTAAGTAATCATGCAGCTTAGATAGTCGATTAGTCTCTTCAAAATAAATAGTTAAATAATAGCCAAAGTATTCATTGGGGTCTGGTTCTGTGGCACTATCTTTTTCAATATCTTTAATTTCTTCTTCAATTTGATTATTTTTTAAAGTATCAATTGCTTCAAAAGCTTTCACTCTTTGTTCATACACAATATTTGCCAAATTATTTATTTTCTTAATTGATTTAGGTGCAAAAAATTGGTTTAATTTATTAAATAAATTTTGGTCGGGAATATCTTGACATTTTGCCCAAATTATAATGGGTACTCCCGATTCTAAAATTGCATTTACCAAACCACTGCAACTCTCCCCAGATTTAGGTGGCTTACAGATTAGTTTTAGTCCGATTTTACTTTTCATTTTTGTAGCGATTTTTTGACCTCTACCTGACATACTATTCAAATTTGTATAATATGTTTGATGATATTTTATAAGTTCTTGTTCATTAATATCATCCTGTAAACAATCAATAATCTTCTCAATTTTTTGCCAATTTTGTTCGAGGATAGTAATAAATTCGGAACTGTTTAATCTGTCATAAGACCTGACGATAACATTGTATTTTTTGCCAAGCTCAATAAACTCACCACATCCTATTCCATATGGTATTTTCCAACGATCTACATTTTCAAATAAATAGTTACCAGGAAGAAAAAATTCAATAATCAAGTTTTTCCTTATTCTTCTTTCTCTAATTCCTCTAATCTTATCGTAACTTTCCTCAATAAGCATTTTTAACTGTTTAGCTAAATTTTTTTTACCTGCTTCAGTCTTAGATTGAGAAAAGCTAAAATTAAATTGTTTAGATGATTTATAATTAGGTATTGTTGTATTATCATCGGTTTTTCGATTATTTACAACGATATAATTTTGTAAAGGTATTAGGTCTGGTTTCTGGTTTCGATTATTTATATTTTCTAAAATAAGATAGCCTAATAATGAATAGCGATCTGAATCGGGAGAAGATAATTTTTTGATGACTATTGATAAATAGGGTTGCCAAGTACAAGGATCTTTATTTTCATTATTAGTTGAACTAGACTTTTCTTTTGGCAATTGATATCCCTGGTCTCTTGCTCGATCTTGCCAGTTTTTTAGTTCTTGCTGAAGTTGTCGATCGCTAATATTTGCAAGTAAATTATTTACAAAAAAAAATATTCGTAATACTTGTCGATCCTCAAGATATGGATAATCGTTAAGGAGAAATGTTAAAATTAAATATATTTTTACACAGCTTGATACTTTTGTGTCTTTTAGATGAAACTTAATTTTTTCAGAAAGCGTGGCTTTTGTAGGTAAAGATGATTTAAAAGAATCGATGACTGATTGAAAATCAAAATTACTTATTTCGTATAATATTTTTAATAAACTAATAATAAATTCTTTTTGAATATGACTTTCACTACAACCAAGAAAATATTTTATGTGTTTATGTACAAAGTTTTGTAAATGTTCATTTTTAGGATTATATTCAACAGCTTTGAAAATTAGTTTTGTTATATTGGTGTTTTCATTAGTAACCAGGCTATAAACCGTATCTGGAAAATTTTTTCCATCAGCTAACTCTATTAGTTTAACGCCTTGACTATACTGTACAATTCTTTTCAATTCTGGGTTGTCAAAAGCCTTCGTTATTGCTATTTCTAAATCTTCTATAATTTTTACATCAATCTCCATGTTTATAGTAAATTGTTAGAAATTTTAAATGGCTATCTAACTAAATTAATATTACTCTCAAAATTATAATTTTCAATTTTAATTTTAGATTTTGCTACTTATAGGTTAGCTAATTTATTTTGTTCTCGTAATCTCGAAACAATAGCACTAAAAGGAGTACCTGCATTAAATTGAGGAGTCTTATTTTCATAAAGTGTATCTCCACTGTGGTGCAAAGCTACTAATTCCCAATCAATATTAAAACAGGGTGAACCAGAAGAACCTGGTTCTGTATTAGTACGATATTTTACAACAGTTTTATTTGAGTTTAAACCAATAATTGACTCTGTATCAAATGCCAACTTTAAAGGAGTTCCTTGGGGATGCTGCACGATAAATAAAGGAGTATCTGCTAGAAAATTATAATCATTTTTGGGCAACTCAATCCAGCCCCTTTTAGGACTTCCTCTTTCTCCAACCAATTGATTCCCTGGTTCTCCATCTATCCTCAAGATGGCATAATCTAATTCATTTTCCTTTGGCTCTCGCTTTTCTTCATCAGGAGGATAGAGACTATAATCTATCAGCCAATCTCCCAGCAATAATTCATATTCCTTTCCACTATTAACAGTAATACCATCTCCTAGCTGTTTATAATCAAAACGCAAAATGATATCTTCAGGAGCAATGTTTCCTTTATGTACTGATTCGATGACGTGATAATTTGTAATGGCAACATCAGCCCCAATTAAAAACCCCGTCCCCAAAGGTCTATAGCGACCTGAAGATTGTTTAACTTCAACACGGCATACTTGTGCTTCGATTGCACCTAATTTTTCTCGCCATTGAGTTACATTAATAAAACTATTTTTGGCTCGAATAATTTTCTCTAAAGAGCCTCTTTTAGCTAACTCTGGAGGCAAAGAATTGGCAATATAGGGGTTACTAAAAAATTCTTGGGAAAAAGCAAACAGCTTGGCATTTTTGGGATTAGATTGACGCGCTCCAATAATTAATTCTTCGATCCAGCCATAACTATCTGCTTCTCTAATTAGATCAAATGCTAATTCTTGGAGGTCTTCTGCGATGGTGATATCGTATAAATTTTTATCAAACCTGAATTTAACAAATTGTAAAAAGCGTTGGGGAGTTTGAAAAGCATCTCGCAATGCTATTGATAATTTTTCATGTTGTGAACCTGATATTCCCATTGATTGAAATCCTTACTGCAAAACTGTGTTCTTCTCAAATCAAGATGATTCAATAATTAATACTATTCCTGAACAATTTCATAAAAGAAGGAAAGATCTTTTACCTTATGAGAACCCTGATGAGGATGTCTACCGATACCAAAATTATCTGTATGTTGTAACCAACTATTGCGATAAAGACCAATTGTATTGCCTGTTACTCGACTGAGAACTTGGTATGCAAAGTTACCTAAAACTGACGCACTGCCAACAGCGGAGACTATGGCAGCAGCTTGGGGAGCTACCAAAGCTAGACCAAGTAGAGCAGCTAATGATTCTCTTATTTCTACAGAATTTAATTGCTGGGAAAGTAAAGTAGCAAGATCGTCTGAATCTTTGCGATCGCGTGATACTAAAATAAAAATATCTAAGAAATACTGAGGCTGTCCATAAAATATCAGCAAACCAGTTTCTCCAGTTGGAAGTCGATCCTTATCTTTAACAGCAGGAAAGCGAAATGTCTGAGGCATATATATACTTTGAGGATTATCAACTATAGCATTGCCATGAACAACCAGTGCATCTAATCTGATTTCAGCATCCCCAAACCACTTTTTTGTATCCCAGATCATAATGTCTTGTATTCTGATTGCCAAATTAGGTAGCTCTTCTAAAGACTCTCGACCACCTCTTGTACTTGGTTTAAGATTTATCTCACGTTCTACTTTTTGTTCAATAGTATTAGTATCAGGAAATGAAGATTCATCGATCAACCATTGTTGTTGAGCCATATTAGCTATCTATAAAATTGGACAAAAGTTAAGAAACTACAATATGTAAATTAGTCACTTAATACATATTCTGTAATTATGAATGATGCTTATATCTGTTTATATTTAAAATGTTGTAAATTTGTAAAGCCAAGTTAAATGATGATATTTCGCTATTTCTGCCCAAATTCACAAACTGTTGAGAGACTTCAGCCAGTCAAAAAGCATAGATAAAAGATTACACTAAAGAAACCGTGCTAATTTTCTTCCCTCGGAAAAATTGTAATATTTACCAATGCCCAAAGGACAAAAGAAATCTAAAGGAGTCCCAGAGCTTCATGATCAGGTAAAAAAGGGCGATGAAAAAACCTCTAGCTTCAGTGATGCCTGAAGCACTAACGAATTGGCTAATCTACCTTGTTAATTCTTAATTAATTATCTCTTCGGCGAGTGCCAAAAACTGATTGAACCCAATAGACTCCTGAGCTTCCTAGTGGGATAAAGGTCTGTAATTGCTCTTTTATGGCAATTTCTTAAATTTGAGTCCCTTAATTGACAGTGTAAGAAATTACTTGATTGATCTTAGGTCGCCCAAAACGTTCTGCTGCATTCCCTCCTCTTAAAAATAATTCCATCCAACGAATTTCTTTGCCATCTTGTCTCTGCCAGCCAGAACTACCTGGTGCAAAAGCTAATGTCCCAGAAGGGACTTTAAAACTACCATCAGAATAGGTGGCATCATTGACTACATCCCCAACTTTTACTGTTACTTTTTTGTAGGGTTCTAAATTAATAGTGTGTGCAGGAATAGTGGTTTTGATATTACCGTAGCCATCAATCCAAGCAACTCGATCCCTAGGAACATCTGGAATCTGGTTGGGTTTTATTACTTCTCCTAAGATAGAGCGATCACCATTAACAATGGCAGCAGCAGCTTGAGGAAACAGATCGCGAGAACGAAACTGAGAACCTCCCCGAGAAACTTTAACTACGTGCATTTGCTTGGCTTCATCTTTGATAAATGAAAGACTATAACCAGAAAGTACCCCTACTACTATTACGTTATCGGGTAACAAAGCATAAGTTAATCCTTCTCCTTCGTTGTCTGGTCTTGCTTTGGCATTGTCAATACGAGGAGCGCAGTTATGGTAGATTAAGCGTGAGCTTGCTCCTGGATTAAGACCTAATTGTGCAATCCAAAAACCCATAGCAAGAGTACTAAATGAAGGAACACTCAGACAGTGAATTTGTGCTGAGGGCAGTTGTTTCAATAAACGTTGTTTAACCTCGGCAAAAGCTGGATCGCCAGTTCCGTAGTCTGCAATCAGGTGGATAAACATCTGTGATTACTTAGTTTTTATTACTTTAAATCATATTGTCACTATGTTAAAAACTGTTTATGATAAGTTGAATGGATATGGATGGTTAGGCAATATTTCAACAACATTACTCAAACGACTGTATACCCACCATCAATTAGAATAATCTGACCCGTTATCAAATCTGAGGCAGATGAAGCTAAAAATAATACAAGATCAGCAACTTCTTGAGGATTGCCAAAACGCTGCAACGGAATCTTTGCTTTCATAGGATCACCTTTGGCAGGGTCGCCCCATACCTTCTGGCCCATTTCCGTGAGTATCACTGTGGGGGCTACTGCATTACATTGGATGTTAAAGGGCCCAAGCTCTGCTGCCATGACTTTTGTGAGCATGTTAAGACCTCCTTTAGAAGCTGCGTAAGCTGCATGTCCATTGACTGCGACAATACCTGCTTGAGAAGAGATATTTATGATTTTTCCCCTCTTCTGCTCCCTCATGGGACCCGAGAGCATTTTGGCAATGATAAAGGGCGCTCGTAAATTCACGGCTTGGATCTCATCCCAATCTTCGATAGATGCCTCCCAGAGTGAATCAATATGCACGATGCCTGCATTATTGACTAAGATATCAATAGCACCAAAATAGTCTAATGCAACAGAAGCAGTTGTTATTGCACCATCAATGGTGCGAAGGTCTGTGTTGATGACTTCACATTTATTACCAAATGTACGAACTCTCTCCTGAGTCTTCCCAAGACCTACCTGATCTCGCCCTGCAATAGCGAGCTCTGCACCTGCCTGCGCTAGATTGATTGCCACTGATGCGCCAATACCTTTAGACGCACCTGTGACAAGAGCTGTTTTTCCTGACACTAAGAAACGCTCTCCTGCGTCGTTCATGTTTTTCTCCAATCTGTATTTTTGAGTTTCATTATAATTATCTAATTAGTTGTCCTGAACCAGATGAACCCCCATTAAATAAATTAGATTACTGTGGTCAATTATTCCTAAAATCCACTTTGGGGGGTCTGGATAATTAAAACTAATAACTACTTGAAAAAAAAATATAAGCCAATAGAATTAATGGTCTTACGATAAATTAAATAGCTTCTGTTGACTCTAAAATCGTAAGATGAAAGAGCAGTAATTCTTGAGGAGATGGTTTGATGGCAATAAAACTCTCAGATTACAGACTTCGTGATGAGAGCAATAACTTTGAATACTATTTAGATTATGGCAAGGTTAATAGTTCTTCTCAAAAACCTGCTATTCTCTTGATTGGTGGTGCAGAAGAAGGAACAGTAGGAGAAGATGCTGCTACTCAATGGTTTTTGAAGCAAGCCAACTATGGAGATTATTTAGTCCTACGCTGCGGGGGCATTGGCAGACAAGCACAGTGGATTGCGGATAATTACCGAGATTTAATCAATTCCGCAGCAGAACTGTCTATTGATAGCAGAGAAGCAGCTAATAACCCAAAGGTGGTGCAATATATTAAAGATGCTGATGCTTTATATTTGGCGGGTGGGGATCAGAATAAATATGAAGATTACTGGGAAGGAACAGCTACAGAAGATGCCATTAATTACTTAATTAATCAGAAAAAAGTGCCTGTGGCTGGAACTAGTGCTGGTCTGGCAATTTTAGGAGATTATTATTACGCTCCAGAGCGACTTGGATTATTGAGTTCAGAAATTTTGAATGACCCTTTTCATCCTAATACCCAGGATATTTATCGAAGTAATTTTCTCCAAGTTCCGTATCTGAAAAATGTCATTACTGACACCCACTTAGATAGGTGTAATGAGAATCATCCTGAGACAAGATATGGCAGAATTTTCGGATTCATGGCTCGAATTATGGTGGCAGAAAATCAACCAGTTTATGGGATTGGTTTAGAAGAAGGGGCGTTTGTCGCTATTGACGAAAATGGAATAGCTCAGGTTTTTGGCAACGCTTCTAAGCGGGGACAAGATGCCTACTTTTTGCAAACTAATGGTGCAGCACCAGAACAAATACAACCAGAATTGCCCCTAATTTGGGATCATGATGGACAAGCGGTGAAAGTCTATAGAATTCAAGGGACACCATCAGGAAGTGGCTTTTTCGACCTCAATAATTGGTTAACTGCTTCTGGGGGAACTTGGGAATATTGGTTTACCACAGGTGGGGACTCTGGTTTCCAACAAGAACGAATTGGGTAGTGAAGTTATTACTTTTGGCTGCCATTCCAAAATGGAGTGTTAAAAGTAGCGACAGGAAAACTACATAAACATAGCCCAGAGTTTAGGTTTACTTTTTTTCTTAGTACATATTCTTTGAAACACCTCTGTTATGACACAATCATTTCAGAGGTGATTACTTTTTTCTGTATTTAGTTACCAAAACTAAATGCAAGTGAATGGAATAAACCGAGTGTGAACCCTTGTGTGGTTTCATAATTAATTACTATACCACGAAAGACTTTTGCAAGAGGTCTAATTAACTGCTCTCTTGAGTGCAATCGCGCTCTGGCTTGTTCCATACTATGATGGATAGTACTAGATATTAATGAGGCAAATAGGACATGGTTGGGATCGTAATTGTTTCCCACAGTGCCAAGCTAGCAACAGGGGTCAAGGAATTAGCCCAACAAATGATTCAAACTGATGTTCCTTTAGCAGTTGCTGCGGGAATAGATGACCCAGAAAATCCCTTTGGCACTGATGCCCTAAAAATACAAGCTGCTATTGAATCGGTTGGCGATCGCTCAGGAGTAATAGTTTTGATGGACTTAGGTAGTGCCATCCTGAGTGCGGAAATGGCTTTGGAGTTTCTTGCTCCAGAGCAGAGAAATAAGGTCAGATTATGCGAAGCTCCTCTAGTAGAAGGAGCGATCGCAGCCGTAGTAGAAGCAGCATCTGGTGCATCCTTAGAACAAGTTATGGCATCCGCTAGAGCTTCTTTGAATGTTAAGAAATCTCAATTAACAGGGGACAGCAGCTTATTAGAGGAGGAAGCAAGCCAAGTAGATGAAACTACTACCCCTATCCCCGAACATCAAATTAAACTTACTATTATTAATCCTCATGGACTTCATGCTCGACCCGCAGCGAAATTAGTGACAACAGCATCTAGTTTTCAAGCAGAAATTAAGCTGCAAAATCTAATCACCCAAAGTCAGATCGTAAGTGCCAAAAGTATCAATCAGGTTATGCTTTTAGGAGTGCGCCAGGGACATCAAATAGCAGTTAGTGCAACAGGAGAAGATGCTGCTTCCGCTTTAATAGCTCTACAAAACCTCATTGAAGGAGGATTTGGGGAATCAACCAACAGTACCCCATCCTCTCTACCTTCCCCGTCTGCCCTACCGTCTCCATCCTCCCTAAAAGGTATTCCTGCTGCTCCTGGAACAGCGAGCGCTCAAGTCTTTTTCTATCAACCTACTATCCCAGAAGTTATCGCCGAAACAGCAGACAATCCCGATACAGAATGGCATAAACTACAACAAGCTATTAGTCAGGGTATCCAAGAACTAGAGCAGCTTGTCAGGGAAGAATCAAAAGAATCTGCAAGTATCTTTAATGCTCATTTACTCTATTTAAAAGCTCCAGAATTAATTAATCAAACTCGTCAAATAATTTTCGAGCAATATTTAAGTGCTGCAACCGCTTGGAAAATGGCGATCGCAGAATTGCGATCATCTTATCAAACCCTTGAAGATTCTTATTTACAGGCTCGTGCTGCTGATATAGAAGATGTGGGACTGAGAATATTACGTCTTTTGTTAGGGGTAAGCCATCAATCAATTGATATTCCCCAAGGTGTAATTCTCGTTGCTGAGGACTTGACAGTTTCAGAAGTATCTCAACTTAGATCGGGTCAAGTATTAGGAATTTGTCTGGCTGGTGGTAGTGCCACTGCTCATAGTGCTTTAATTGCCAGTCAGCTAGGAATACCGATGATAGTGGGAGTAGGTCGAGAATTATTTTCTATCGCACCAAATACAGAAATAGCGATCAATGGTACAACTGGTCAAATTTGGCTCGAACCCAGTGCCGAACAACGCCAACAAATACAAGCGCAAACTAATCGTCAAGAAGTAATTATTTCAGAAGCAGTTACCCTAGACGGTCATAAAATTCCCGTACTAGCCAATATTATGGGCTTAAATAACGCTACCTATGCCCTCGAATGCGGTGCGGATGGCGTGGGTTTATTGCGAACTGAATTATTATATCTAGATCGCTCGACTCCTCCAACAGAAGACGAACAACTGAACATCATTACAGAGATAGGTGCAATTATGGGAGAGCATCCCCTAACTATTCGCACTGTCGATATTGGTGCAGATAAACCCGTTGACTATCTCGACCTCCCCACAGAAACTAATCCTGGTTTGGGATGGCGCGGTATTCGTCAAAGTCTGGATTGTCCCGATCTGCTCAAAACTCAGTTAAGAGCAATATTACGAGCTTCTTTCCAACATAAGATTAAACTGATGTTTCCCATGGTTACTTCCGTAAAAGAAGTAAGAGTAGCCAAACAGCTAGTGTCAGAAGTACAAGCAGAATTGAGAGAAAGTAAAATTGATTTCGATCCAGGAATCGCGATCGGTATCATGGTGGAAACACCTGCTGCTGTTACTATGGCTGACTTGTTAGCAAGGGAAGTAGATTTTTTCAGCATCGGTACTAACGATCTCAGTCAATATATTATGGCAGCAGATCGCACTAACCCCAAAGTTGCAGCCTTAGCCGATGCCTACGAACCTGCTGTATTGAGGATGATTCACCAAACCGTCAATGCTGCTCATAATGCAGGTATTACCGTCAGCGTCTGCGGTCAAATAGCCAGCGATCCTTCAGCCGTACCAATTTTATTGGGGCTAGGGGTAGATGAATTCAGTGTCAATCCTCCTGCTATACCTGGAATTAAAGCTAAGATTGCTGGTTTGAGTAAATCTGAAGTACGGGCGATCGCATCTGCTGTATTGCAGTTAGATTCAGTAATAGCAGTGAAAAAATATGTTTCTAATATAGTTACCGATATAATGTAAGCAAATATTCTCCCCTACGCTACTTTTATGGATTACCAACATATAATTACAATCGAGCCTGGAAAGCGCAGTGGTAAGCCTTGTATTCGGGGAATGCGAATTACGGTATATGATATTTTAGAATACTTAGCAGGTGGTATGAGTGAGACGGAAATTTTAGAAGACTTTTCTGAACTTACCTCAGAAGATATCAAAGCTTGTCTTGCTTTTGCAGCCGAGCGTGAGAAAAAATTATTTGTGGCATCGCTGTGAAACTGCTATTAGATGAAAACTTATCAGACCGTATTATTATTAGGATTATCGATTTATATCCCAACTCTCAGCACGTCAAGACTCTAGGCTTGATTAACACTGATGATGCAATTATTTGGGAATATGCTAAGACTAATAGATTTGTAATCGTTTCCAAAGATTCTGATTTTCATCAACGCAGTTTGCTTTATGGTCATCCCCCGAAATTTATCTATCTTAGTATTGGCAACAGTCCAACATCAAAAATTACACAAATTTTGAGAGATAATTTTGACACAATCATTCAATTTGGCAGTAGTGAAATGGAAAGTATTTTGGTGTTGATGTGACGGAGATGGGCGATCGCATTTGCTGTATTGCAGTTGGGTTCAGCAGCAGTAGTAAGGGAATATATTGCTGGTGTCGCTGTACAGAAGTATTGACACTCCCTCAGCCTTTCATTATCTCGTCTATAACGTACACAACGTAATTACAGAAAGCAATTGACATTGTGGAAGTATTACACGACATAAAAAAATGCTACTCCATCATCATAGCAATTGAGTAGCATTTTCTTATGTCTTTATACTATTGGTCTAGCACACGAACCATTAGGCAAAGATTGAGCCAAAACTTTTTTATTGAGAAGCTGTAAGTCCAAATCATTATCTAATTCTGGTGTTGAAGATTCAACTACTTCACCAGCGATATTAACTACTCTGCTATCGTGATACTTGGCTATTTCTTGTTTTAATGTTTGGTCGTGAATGTGTGCGTAAACCGATGTCATTGCTGGTGTTTCATGACCTAGATATCGTTGAATTATATGCTGTGGTACTCCATTATTTATCATTCGAGTACCAACAGTATGTCTAAATTGATGTGATTGAAAATTCCAAACTTTTCCAGAATTATCACAGATATTTTTTTCCTTTGCTAATCGCTTTAAATAGCCGATAAAGCTTTTATCATCCATAACACTTGCTTTTGGTTTAAAAATATTTCCAGCAAAATTTCTTCCATTTTTTCTGGCTGTAAATAGATAATTAAACCTTATATCTAAGTTGTTTTTAAGATATTTTTGTTGTTCTTGAATGACTTGAGCAAGCTCTTGAGAAATTGGTTTGACATCCTCTTTTGTCATTTTCCAATTCATATACTGAATAAACCAATCTCCTTTTGTATCTTGCTTGAGACAACCATAAGGTAACTGTAAAAGTTCACTAACTCTCAATCCTGTTTCTTGGATTACTAAGACCATTCTCATTACTGGCTCTGGTAATAAATCAAGATTTTGGTTAAGTTGTGCCATCACCTCTTCGGGAATATATCGAGGCACTCGTTTTTGAGCCTTTGGGAAATCCTCTGGTCTAATTAAATAGGAAGATACTTCAAACCATGAGTTGATTTTTCCTGAATAATCTTTAAATCTGGATTAGATATATTAGTTTTTAGTAGCTTCTTCATTTATATTTCTCTGCTCCAAATATTTCTGATATTCTGCTTTCAAATCATCATCAAGCAGATGAACATAAGTATTAATTGTGGTTTGAATATCACTATGTCCTAATCGCTTCTGGACATAGCTCATGTCCCACCCTGCTCTTACCAAATTAGTCGCGTGGCTGTGTCTCAGTAAGTGTGCAGTAACATAGATACCAGTCTTCTTTCTGAGGCGACGAAATAGGCTATCTACTGCCGAATAAGTTAATGGTGTTCCTGGTTCTACTCTATGACTCCAGATAGAAACAAATGGTAATCGCTAATTCCCTATTTTTGTTTAAGTCCCGTTATGCACGTTTTCCACTTTCTCCGTTTACAACGGCAGAAGTAATCAAATGAGCTAGTCTTAAGGCTTCTGGCACATTTCCTCTATCTGTTAAGCGTTGTAATACCCTGATTGTAAGCTCTGCACTAAGCCCACAGACTTGAAAAAAAAAGGGTGGCTGAACCTGAATTTCTCCCGCTTGGGCTAAGATTCCTAATCTTTTTTCTGGATGAGGTAAAAGAGTGATGGCACTTTTCATTTTCTCCAAGTTAGGGAATTTTCTCATCACAGCCACACAGGGTAGTTGTACTTGTCGGGCTAATGAAGGTAAATCAATCAAATTCAAGCCCCCCATGCTGATTCCATCTAGCAAAACTAGATGCAGTTGAGGATAAAATTTACTTGATAGCAGCATTTTGGTCAATTGTTCGGTGCTATCCCATCCGTCAGCTTGTATATGTCCCCACAACATTCCTTCAAAACGAGTCAAACTACAAACTATTCCAGCTACAGCAACAGAGGAGCTTGTATGACGTATAAAAGGAGCATCATCAAAACCAATCACCCTAATTTGGCGGTTATGGCGTAAGAGAAAGTCTAGTTTATTTTCATTCACAGCAAGAAAAATTTTCAGAAACAGTAGTGGTAAACTGTTAGCGACCAGTGTCGCTGTTTAAAAATTCTGCCACAGTCTGATTGAAAATTTCTGGCTCTACTAAAAAAGCCCAATGATTCCCAGGAATTTCACAAATTTGGAGATTGGTTAAATAAGTTCGATAGGGCTTGATCTGCCATGAAGTTCTATTGAGTCCCTGGCGAGGTTTAATGAATAGGGTAGGAATCTCAATGGGTTGGGTTAATCCAGCAACTCGCATCACTTCTCGAAAAATGAGATTGCGTGCTGGTACGATAAATTTACTTCCCCAAGTTCCATCGGGCTTTTGTTCAATACTAGCTTGAAACACTTGTTGTTGTAGGGGAGTCCAGCCACGATATTGTTTCAATTGACGGGCTAATTCTTCTGCTTCTTCATAACTAGCAAAAGACCTCATCATTTTGAGAAATGGCAAAACACGGTACAAAATCGGAAAAGTTACCTCAAACCAATTGGGGATTTTACCAATAAAAAAAGGATCTACTAGAATTAAATTCCGAAAAAGCTCTGGATGTTTGGTTGCCCAAATTGTTAATAATTTAGCACTCCAAGAATGAGCCAGAACAGTAGCAGAAGACCATCCGAGATGTTCCATTAAAGCTTCTAAATCCTTGATAAAATCGGCGAACTGATATCCTTCTTGAGGTTTACTGCTGTCTCCATGTCCCCGTAAATCGGGAGCAACAATATGATAGTTGGTGGCTAAATAATCCCCTAAACTCGACCAAACCAAACCACAATCCGCTAATCCATGTAAAAGCAGTAAAGGTTCTAGTCCTTGATTCCATTCCCAATAAGATAACTCAATGCCAGATAGATTTACAGTTTGACGTATAGCTAGTGCATTCATTTTTGTTTTTTATTTGGTCAGGTAGATCGCGCCATAAACTACTTTTGTTGCAAAACACATCTTATTTGATTTGAGACAAAACGGCGTTTTGGTAATAGTGAGCCAAAATCTGATTATAAGTGACACCTTTTTTTGCTAAATGGTAAGCCCCCCACTGACTCAAACCCAAACCGTGACCAAAGCCTCGACCAGAAACCTGTATGCTATTACCATTTACTCTGACCCGAAATAGGGTGCTGCGTAAGTCTAAGACTTTCCGTAACTTTTTACCACTGACTTGAGTTGAACCCCGCGCTCCTACTACTTTCATCATGACAACTCTCCCTTGAGGCGTAGTTTTTTGAGGAATCATGGCTTTGATTCTTCCTACTCCTCCTATTAAACTTTTAACCTGACTCATAGAAATCGATTTATTCCACTCAAACACGGGAGATTCTTGATCGTAATCCACTACTCCTCTTAAGTATGGTAGAGGAGACACCCAAATATCTTCTACATTTTCTGTATGACCACCAGAAGAGGAATGGAAAGCAGCCAAAATTACCCTATTCTCATAAGTCATAATTTGTCCTGTGGTGCTGTTAACTGCTTGGTGAGTAGTAAGATATTCAGTGTCTAAGCCCTTATAAACTTGAGTGCCAATGGTAGTATCTAAATCGTAAAGATTATTACTTTCTGTCTTTCTTTTATATAAAGCATAGGAACGGGCTGCAACTGCTTGAGCTTTTAATGCTTCCATGGGCCAACTAGCAAAAGCTTCTGCTCCTACTACACTATATAAGTATTGTTCCAAATCTACCTGATTAATGGCAGTGAGATTATTATCCTGACGCACTAAATGAGTTCTTCCTCGATACCAGCGATCTCCTATCCACACATAACCATCATCAGTAGGCTCGATGATGATTTCCCTTGCTTTAAGACGGTCTAAAACTACCTTATTTCCCCCTACTTTAGCGGATAGACCAGCCATAGGTTTTAATTCCCCAATTTTACGCCCTGTAGCATCTTTAACCACCGCAGTAGTAGAGCTACCTACCTTGACATTATTAACATTCTTTTTAATTGCTACTCTCAAATCTATGGCTTGGCTGGGCAAAATCAGAAGCACCCATAAGAAAAAAGATAAAAACCAGTGATTTTGTAGTGCTTTAACCAATAATTTGCCATTAAAAGTCTTGTTAGTCTCTAATTTGGTCATGGAATTCCCTTCTCCTTATGGGTTGATTAAATTCCTTGAGATAGATGTTAATTCGTTTAATAGTGTTTCCGATCAACACTAATTAGTCAATAAAAAAATGAGGAAAGAATTTTCCTTAATCCTCATCTCTCATCACTCATCCCTTCTAAAGGCGTTCCCAAAATACTCAAATTAATCGCATGACCGCCAGTAACCAGATATACAGTATCAGCCTTACTACCGATCTGTCTTAATAAATGTCCCAGGCGATCGCGAAATAACCTTCCTGAAGCATAAGCAGGTACAACCCCCCAACCAGTCTCCTCTCCTACAAAGATAATTGTGGAGGGGGTCAGGGCGATACTTTCATGCAAATTATCTGTAACTTTAATCCAAGAATTATCAGTTAAATCTAGGAAATTAGCGACCCAAGTCCCTAAAGAATCAATTAGTAAACATTGTTGAGATAGACTATTGCGGATAACCCAAGCTAGTTTATAAGGTTCAAAGAGAGTTTGCCAAGTCTTAGGTCGTCTCTGTTGATGTTTAATAATTCTACTTTGCCATTCTGGATCTGTAGCATTGACTATAGCAGTAGCAACATAAATTACAGACTGATTACTCTGTTCTGCCAAGGTTTCTGCCCATTCGCTTTTTCCCGAACGAGAGGCACCAGTCACTAAGATCACAGTTTTTTGAGTAGAGGTAGATACAATGGAATTCATAAAAGGAAAATTGAGCTAAAATCTAGTATCTACTATCTTGTGAAGGGAAATTACCCAATATTTATTTTTAACTAATAGTATAAATTTTATCCCGTCCTCTGAGGCAATGTTACTTTTAGAAAAGTAATTTGTGAATTAAATTTTGGCTTTGTTTATTACAGACCTTTATTAATCTCCTGTATATGACTAACTCAATACCCAAGATTCCCGTATCTGTCCTAATTCCTGCTAAAAACGAAGAATTGAATTTACCAGCTTGTTTAGAAAGCGTTGCAGTAGCTGATGAAGTGTTTATTGTAGATTCCCAAAGTGAAGATCGTTCTTTAGAAATCGCAGCACAATATGGAGCAAAAGTAGTTCAATTCCATTTTAATGGTCGCTGGCCGAAGAAAAAGAATTGGTCTTTAGAAAATTTACCTTTTCGCAACGATTGGGTATTGATTGTGGATTGTGATGAAAGAATTACACCAGAATCATGGTTAGAAATTGCGGAAGTAATTAAAAATCCCCAATTTCAGGGATATTATATCAATCGCAAAGTCTTTTTCTTAGGGAAGTGGATTCGGTTTGGGGGAAAATATCCAGACTGGAATCTCCGTCTATTTCAACATAAGTTAGGTCGCTATGAAAATTTAAACACAGAAGACATCCCCAATACTGGAGATAATGAAGTTCACGAACACGTTATTTTACAAGGTAAAGTAGGCTATCTCAAAGAAGATATGCTACACATTGACTTTCGTGATATCTATCAGTGGTTAGCCAGACACAATCGCTATTCTAATTGGGAAGCAAGAGTTTATTACAATATTTTGACTGGCAAAGATGAAAGTGGGACGATTGGAGCTAACTTATTTGGGGATGCAGTACAACGTAAACGCTTTTTAAAGAAAATCTGGGTCAGATTACCTTTCAAGCCTTTATTAAGATTTATTTTGTTCTATTTTATTCGTTTAGGTTTCTTAGATGGGAGAGCAGGTTATATTTATGGTCGTCTTCTAAGCCAGTATGAATATCAAATTGGAGTTAAACTCTATGAGTTACAAAAATTTGGTGGAAAATTAAATGTTGTTACTACTACTTCTGACGTAACTTCTAAAACTCCTATGACAGAAACAACAGTTGAGTTATCACAATAGACAGATAATGACTCCAAATATCATCCTAAATGATGAACCATTAGTCGATCTAAGAAAGTACGACCAATCAAATTTTGATCGAGGAAGACCCAACTGGATAATTATACTATGGTGGTTAGTTCAGGCGATCGCATTTCCCCTAAGTCTGCACAATTTTAATAGCTTCCGTTGTTGGTTGTTGCGGTTATTTGGCGCAAAAATTGGTGAAGGTGTGGTAATTCGCCCCACCGCTCGTTTTACCTATCCTTGGAAAGTTTCTATTGGTGATTATAGTTGGATTGGGGACGATGTAGTGTTATACAGCATAGATAATATCGAAATTGGTTCTCATTGTGTTGTATCTCAAAAAACCTATCTTTGCACTGCAAGTCACGATATGCAAGATCGAGCTTTTAGTTTAATTACTGCTCCCATTAAAATTGGGAATGGAGCTTGGGTAGCTACAGATTGTTTTGTTGCTCCAGGGGTAAATATTGGTTCTAATGCAGTTATTGGGGCAAAAAGCGGAGTTTTTAGGGATATTCCTCACTCTAAATTAGCCTGGGGCATTCCTTGTACTGTTCGCGACAATAGAACCATGAAATCTTGACATCCTCCCGCCGACGAAGTCGGGGGATTCTTTTGAATCTAGAGGTTCTTGGTTCAATGAGTCCACTTAAACTAACATCCTTGCGGTTTTTAACCCAGAGGTGGTTCTCAAGCCTGGGTGTTTAACCCATTGCAGAGTAGGTTTAGGGATGCCCTTCCTTAAGGCGAGAATACGAAAAGTTGTGTTTTCTCTGTACTTGTTGTAGGAGTTAAATACACAGCGCGTCTATTTTACTACGATTTACTTCATTTTAGTACTATTTAAGGTTACTTGATTGCTAGACAAGCCAAGATTGTCCAGCTTGTGGAACGAGAATCAAAAAAACTCTGTCAACTCGCACCCATGTATGTTTGTGTTGGTATATCGAAGATAGAGATGTTGCAGCCAGCATTAACATCCTGAAAAAAGGATTGAGTATACTGTAGGGCATACAGGAAGTTACGCTTGGGGAGAGACTCCCTCTTGGGCAGTTGGCCGGGGCCTGCCGTCTAATGGAGACTCGTTGAACCAAGAATCCCTCACCGTGAAAGCACGTGAGAGTGTCAATATGAATTCTAATACTCTAACCAAATACCTCTCGGAGTATAGAAAGGGGACATGATGTACGTACCTTTATAATCAGGTTTAAGTTGCAGTATAAAACTCATTTAGTATCTATATAACAATGAATTTTACCCCAAAAACTTGAAGCTTTATTGGGCGTTAAACTCTCGCCATAATTTCCCATCAATAGAGTAGTTTTTTAGAGTACTGCTGGCTCTAGCATTAAGATTGTACCTCGCTCCGCATCAACTTCTACCTCTACCCCCAACGGCACAATAAATTGCTTTTGAATATGACCAATCATCGAACCATACCAAGCAGGGATAGCCAAAGGTGCAATATGATCTGATAAAACCTGTCTTAACGTTAGAGTAGGCTGGTCATCTTCTTTTGAACAATCAGAACAGTTAGCAAAGATGAAACCACTCAGTTGCTCTAAAATCCCCCCGAGTTTAAGCTGAGTCAACATTCGATCAACTCGGTAAATATCTTCTCCGACTTCTTCAACAAACAAGATGGTATTCTTCCAAGACGGCAGATAGGGCGTACCTACCATAGCTGTTAGCACCGACAAATTACCTCCCAGCAAACGTCCTCTCGCCTTGCCCTTTGTAATTGTTTCAGAAGGATGGCTAGTCAGATTTTGGAACGAGATCCTGTCCCTGTTGAGTAGAATGCGCTGGGCATAATTGAGGGAAAACCAATTCCAAGTAGAGATGCCCACAGGACCATGAAAAGTAATCACGCCAGTGCGAGCGTAAATTCCTAACAAAAGCGAGGTAATATCGCTGAATCCCATCAGAATTTTGGGATGACGGCGGTAATGGTCGTAGTTCAGCATTGGCAAAATACGATTACAGCCCCAGCCTCCCCGCAGGGTCAAGATAGCTTGAACTTGGTCGTCGGCAAACATAGCATTAATATCAGCAGCCCGTGAGCTATCTCGACCAGCTAGATAACCATATTGATCGAGGACGTGCTGACCTACTTTAACTTTAAAGCCATAGGCAGTGAGGAACTCTATGACCTGTGTGAGATTTTTCTCTTTTATAGCACTAGCAGGACTAATCAAACCCACGGTATCACCTAACATAAGCCGTCGTGGCTTGATTGGAGGTAGGGAAGCAAATGATGCTGCTACTGGCTTATGGCTGACTAACAGACTACCCGCCAAAGCTTTCAGAAATTGGCGACGAGTACTTCTAAGCATTAAATCTCTCGCTGTCTCCTGATTGTTAATTGAGTAGAGTCGATGGGAGCTATTATGCTCCGCACCTCTCTTTGAAATCTGAGCGTGCAAGTTTCCCCGCACTCAGCTTCCGAAAACCTTAACTTTCGTTTTTGCTCCTGTGGACATATTGGTGACAACTTCTGTGAACCGCGAGGAGATTCTGGGTTTTCCAGTTGTTGTGGTTGCCATCTATATTATGTAACTCTACTCTTTCTCCGTCGAGAAATTTTAATCCACAATGTCCGCACGAATGACTTTGTTTTCTAAGTGTTTTTGATGTCGCTCCATCGTATAGGACGCTATTTCTCTTTGACCAGTAGTTTAAGTCTCCATCAAAAGGTGATTTGTCCCCTTTGACATTGACAAATTTGTTCTCTGAGTAACTAACGCTTGGGAATGCCTGTTTTACCATCTTTTCTGCTTGATGTTTATTGATGGTTTCCTGTTTAAG
>JAAUYH010188461.1_pt1 | contig 30599 bp, 31 predicted proteins | sample 7278061 | NCBI WGS metagenome assembly JAAUYH01 (sample SAMN14350203, study PRJNA611818) | marine sediment metagenome | isolation source: surface marine sediment (0.6m) | place: French Polynesia: Moorea | collected 2018-08 | reverse complement strand
CTAAATAATGGCAAAATCACAAAAAGCAAGATAAGGACAAAAAGCGCATTTTTCTAAGGTAGGAGTCGCATGGTAATTACCTGCTTCAATACCTGCTACTAGAGTTTTTATTTCTGGGGCGATCGCTTTTAAGTCAGACTCAGTAAAAGTATGAATATAGTCGTGTCGTAAATAGGCAATATGTGCTTCTGTTTGTTGTAGGGCAGTAGCATATACCCAGAGTTGAAAGCGATGTTCTAAGGGTTGCCTGGCGCGATCGCTTTTATAATCCAATACCCAATCTTGCCCTACCAAGTCGATGACACCATTAAAGGTAATTTTGCCGATCTGGTAACTGATGGGTTGTTCTTTGGCGATCGCTGTTTGGCGGAATGGGCGATACAAGGGTAGCTGCCAAAACCGTTGAGCAAGAGCGATCGCTTCGGCGATGACTGTTGCTTGCCAGCTAGCATCGGTAAAAGGCAGTAAATCTTGAGAATTAGTAATATTGTACTCTAAGGCTTTGTGTACCAAAGTACCCACCTGCATCCCCGTGGCTAATCCCTCACCAATACCTGGGTGTCCTTGAATAAAATGTAATTTAAATCGCTGCGGACAGCGAGCATATTCAGTTAGGGCAGTTACAGGCAGTTCGCTAAAGTCACAGCCGACGGCATCTAGGAGGAGAGGAGGCAGACTACTGGGGGGTTGAGGCATTGGTGGTATGGGAGGTAAAGCGGCTGCGGGAACGAAGGGAATAGTATCGATGGGAATGTTAGCAGCAGCTAAACCAGGCTTTAATTTAGCCAAATTACCCTTATCTGCTTCTGTGGCACTTAAAATTAGGTAATCCCTAGCTCTAGTTAAGGCTACATACAATACTCGTAATGCTTCGGCATCTTCTTGTTGCTGTTGATGATATTCTAACCAGCGATAAAGAACAGGTCGATCGGTTGTGCTGGTGTCTTGGCAGTTTAGGGCAACTCCCCATTGAGCATCAAAATAGACTGGCAAAGAAGTATGAGGACGTTCGCGACTCAAATCTGCCACCACTACCACAGACCATTCTAAACCTTTAGCAGCAAAAATAGTCATCAACGAGACAGCATTAGTTACAGTTAGATTAGGGCGAGGTATAGCTATTGATTCGTCATATAGCCTTTTAAGACGACGCACCACACCAAATAAATCCCCAGTTCCCTGTTGCAATTGTTTAACTAACTGACAAAATCCCTGCCAGTCTGCCAAGCGACGTTCCGCACCAGGTAAATTGGCAATTACAGCGGTATATCCCGTTAGGCGATCGGCAATTTGCAGTAGCCGTGAGGGGGTTTCTGTCTGAGATTGTTGGCATAATTGTTGGAGTACGGTGAGGGGATGGTCTAGTTCTGGTAACTTGGCAGTTTGGATTAATTGCCACCAGGAAATCTCTTCTGAGTCTGAGGAAGTAGATAATTCAGTCTGTAACTTAAATAACAGGCGATCGCTCAAGGCGAAAAAAGGACTACGCAGTACTGCTACCAAAGCAATATCATCCCGCGAATCTCCCAGCCAACGTAATAAAGCAGTAGCATCTTTAGCTTCTCTGGTGGCTAATAAATTACCACCACCAGCAGGGGCAACGGGTATACCAGCCGCCGCTAAAGCTTCGCCGTAGATTGAGAGTGGTTGCCAAGTACGGGTTAGGATGGCAATATCTTGGGGTTGCAGGGGTCGCAGTTGTTGAGTAGACTTATCAAACACGGGAGTTTGACTATCGAGCATCTGTTTGAGTTTTTGGGCGATGGTGGCAGCTTCCAGACGCTGGCGTTGGGTTTTATTGGATTTAACTTCAATGGTAAATACTTGCAGATAGCCAGGAGATTTAACTGCTGTCGAACCAGGTTCAGTTTGCCTGTAGCCATGTAACTCTTGATGATGCTTACCCAGTAGGGGGACAAAGATGCGGTTAATGGTGGCAATCAAATTTTGATGGGTGCGAAAGCTTTGCTGGAGAATTACTTCCTTCCCCTTATGTTTGAGAATGCGTTGGCGAAATTGCTCAAATAGACGAATATCAGCCCTTCTAAAGCCATAGATCGACTGTTTGATATCACCCACAATCGTTAATTCTCGATCGCGAGTCAAAGTAGTTAACAATTCCCCTTGAGTGGGATTAGTATCTTGAAATTCATCTACTAAATATACTTGCCAGCGTTGTTGATAGTAGTCTCTGACTTCAGGATGTTTTAATGCTTGTAAGGCATAGATTTCTAAATCGCTAAAGGTGAGAATTTTTGCCTGTTGTTTGCGGCGATCGAGATAGGCAGTAATTTCGCGATAGGCTTCGTTTACAGCAGGTAACTGAGTTTTAAGTTGCTCGTCGGCAGCCGTGGTGGTTAAATTAATTAATCCCTGTTGGCAAATTTTTTTGACTAAACCATCCCGTAAAGATTTGAGGGCAGCTTTAACAGTAGCTAAACTATCCCCTTGCCAATTCTTTTTACTGCCGACATTGAGCTTGATACCATTAAGGATGGCGATCGCTTTGGTAATGTTTACTTCTGCTTCTAGATCTGCCATTGCCCCTACTACTTGTTGGCGAATGACTTCTAATTTATCTCCAGCTTTTCCGTGGTATTGTTCTAAGATAGACCAAGTTGATTGCCAAATTGGATCGTTAACTAACTGCACTAAAGCTATGGTACGCGCCTGGATAATTAGTTTTGACCAATCTTGGATACCCTGTTTGAAGGCTAGATCTGCCGTATAGGGATCTGCTAATAATTGCTTAACTACTTCAACCAGTAAAGAATAAGGGATTATTTCGTATAATTCCCTGGGTAATCGTGCCAAGGCGGCTGTCAAACTATCCTGAAGCCAAATTTTGCCCTCTAAATCGTCGAGTAGCGTAAATTCAGCAGGTAGATCGACAATTTGATAGTGTTCTTGACAGATACGACTAGCAAGGGCATGAATCGTACTAATCGGTGCAGCTTCTAACTCGGCTAACAAATCTAGCCTGGTTGGTAATTGTTGGCTAACCAAAGTACGAATACGCGATCGCAATTCCGTGGCAGCTTTCTCGGTAAAGGTAACGGCAACAATGGATAGGGGCGATAAATCGCGATCGCGCAGATAGTATAAATATCTTTCTGCTAGCATATGGGTTTTACCCGTGCCAGCCCCCGCTGTCACCACTAGGCTACAAGGTGCATAGGCGGCGGCTTGTTGTTGAGGGGTTAAATTACTTGCCATTTACTAAATAGATATCTAATCACTACAGCACAAACTCGATCGTACTAATGGGATTATCCGCATTGCTAATGCGATCTGCCAAATTTTGTATTTTAGCTAAATCTAAATCATTTAAATTGGCTACACCGACAACAGCTTGAAAATCTTCTAAATTAGCTATATTGGTGAAATATTTAGGGTCAGTAAGACAGATAATTAGAGCATAAACTTCCAGACATTTTTGTTCTAAAACTTCTAGGCGATCGCTAGTTAGAGAACTGACATGCTGATGATAAGAATAAAGGGGTCGATCGTCTGTATCTAACAAACATTCAGCCATAATTAAAGTATTTAAAATTTCAATTAAAATAGTTTTAGAAATTCCAGATGTCAACAGAAATAACTGCTCTTTAAGTTCCTTCAGTAGTTGGGGATTATAATCGTCTCGATCGACTATCTGACTTAAATTGAGTAAAACTTTGGTTCTCCATTCAAGAGCTGGACGAAGTTTAGCTTTTTTTAAAGTCGTGAGTAATTCGTCTCGGTGTTGAATAGTTTTCGGTTTAATTTTAATAGTACGTCTTAAACCAGTAAGATTGCTCTGGGGTGCTGCTGATTTGGGCTGTGGTTTAGTATTAAAAATTTTATTAATATCTTGAATAAATAAATTCTCATTGCTAACAACCAAATCGTACATCTCTGTCAAACCAGAAGCAAGGCGATCGCTTAGTCCTAAGATTACTAAAAAAGACCTTTCTTTATTGATTTTTAAGGTTTTGCGAAACTGAGAATATTTATGAATATAATTTTGATACTGTCCCGTCTTACACTCAATCCACAGTGGCTCTCCTTCTATTAAAAACACAATATCCAATTCAAAATTATTACCTTCGGGAGTAATAATCTCTGGATTAAGCAAATATTGATAATCTAGCTCATGATAAGATAAAAGTTGACTTACTTTTAGATAAACAAATCTTTCAAACCACTGACCAGAAAAAAAGTTAATTACTTCTCCTTTACGATTAGGGGCAGCAACAATAGTTTTAGTAGCAGCAATATATCTATAACTAGACAAAAAAGTATATTCATATAATTGAGTACAGAAAGAAGTATTATGAGCAATTAACTGTTGGTCTTTGCCTGATAATTTTAATTTAAAATTGCCGCCATTAGAAAGATTTCTTTTAATCTGTTGATAAAGTTTTTCTAAATATTGATAATTATCTCCTAAACTAATAGTCAAGCGGTCATAGATATAATCAGTAGATTGGGGTTGAGAATAGTTATTAACTGTAATATCTAAAGACTCTAACCACTGAATAACTTGTTGCCGTTCTTGTTTATTTTTGGCAGTATCTAAAGTTAACTTAGGGAGAAAAATAGGTGCAAAAGAAGTAGAATTAGAACTAAGATTATCTAACTTGACTGGAGTGTTGTTGTAATCGAAAACAGCAATTAAAGTATTCAACTTAGATTCCAACTGCATTTTACTTTTAACAATATATGTTCCAGCAACACCACTGGTAGCACTAGCCAATAAAACAGAACTTATTTTCCTCGATGTAGATAGTAAAAATACGGTAGCACCAGTACCAATTGCTAAAATACTGATGAATAAAAAATCGATAAGTTTAGTAGGCATATTGTCTCGACTCAAAACAATGAGTCTGATCTGCAAAAATAATTAGTCGTAAATCGAACTATAGTTTGTTTCTGATTCTATCTCAGTATAATTAGCTAATATAGGGGGCATTTATAAAAAGAAAACAGATTGCCCTTGACCAACGCTCACGTGCTGTCTCCGTTCATTTAGGAGTCCGTGTCGCCTGGGGAAACTCCAAGCGTTCATATCGGACGTGGCGGAGTAGTCTGTGACTCTCTAGTAAGCTATATAGTTTACCTTATATTCTATAAATCAACCAACTTAATACGAATCATGACCATACAACTTAAAGTTCCCGATATGGCTTGTAGTGCTTGTAGTGAAGCTATTACTGCCGCAATTCTCAAAGTAGATCCTCAAGCTTTAGTCAAAGCAGATTCTCAAAGCAAAGAGGTAATAGTAGAAACCCAGGCATCAGAATCATCTGTGAGAGAAGCAATTACTGCTGCTGGTTATAACCCTACTTAATCTGTATCAATTTATTTCCAGTTGAATTTGCGGTTAAGAAAGTTCTCTAATTTTTGATTATGAGGTTGAAAAAATCTGCTTAATTGTTGTCTTAAATTGTCGTCTATTTTCCTATAAGAACCTGAATTGTACTTAGGATAGTCGGGTAATGTTTCATGAGCTAAATTAAGAAAATTGCCAACTTGCAACATAGTTAGTGGTGTGTTTTGGTAAAAGTCTTCACTTTTGAGGATTAACAGTTGTTGCTGGGGAAATAGAGATAACCATCTTTTAAGTTTATAAATATACATACCAACTCCTAAATAGCCCATGTGATGTGTAAGTTGAGCTTCTGTTGCCTGTTCGATCGTTTTTATTTCTAAATTTAGAGCAACTTCTAAACTGTTTTTTTCAAAACCTTCTCTGACTAGATGATGATAGTGAGAAACTAATCGCTCTACTGGATTACGTAATAGCACAATTAACTTTACTTGGGGAAATGACTGAAATATACGTTCATCGGCATGAGGAGCGGCAAAATAACTAGGACTTGCTTCTCCAGTAATAAAACCTTGACAATCTGCTATAGCAGGAAAATGAGCCAGATACCAATCGATTCCGCGAGCAAAATTATAATTAAAAAAGTTTAATTCTTTATTGTGAGGAGATAATACTTGGGGATGTTGACTAAGGTATTTATATAATGAGGTAGTACCACATTTTCCTACTCCCATAATAATAAAGTCAGGGGATTTTTGGGGAATGTTTTGGTTATAAAATTGGGCAAGATGAGGATGGGAATTGACTATTTTATAGTAACAAGATTTTTGATAACAATTTATAGCTTGAGAGAGTTTTTCTTTTCGAGTTAAAGTATCTCCCAAATTCGCCCAGGCTTGGTAAATATTAGGCTGTTTTTGAACTATTTTTTGATAAAGTCTGATTAATCTATCTAACTGATTTTCGGCAATGGGCATAAACTCCAAAATTCTATAGGCAGGCTCGAAATTGGGATTAATTTCAAGAGCTTTGTACAAACAAACAACTGCTTGTTGATATTTACTTTGCTGCCGCCAAAGATTTGCCAATTGAAAATATGCCCAAAATAAATCTGGCTTAAGAGCGATCGCCAGTTGATAGCAAATAATAGCTTGCTGTTCATTGCCTTGTGCCTTATAAGCATTTGCCATACCCATATAAGACCAAGGTTGCTCTGAATTAAGCTTAATTGATTGCTGATAGCAAGCGATCGCTTTTCTTAATTTATTTTGTTTAAAAAAAACTTCCCCCAAAGAATAGTAAGACCAAGAAAAATCAGGATTAAGCTGAATGGCATAATAATAAAAACTGGCAGCTTCAGCTAATCTATTTTGCTTTGCCAAGCATAGTCCTAAATGGTGGAAAGCCAGATAATTATTGAGGTCTAATTTAAGCGCATTAATATAGGCAGAAATTGCTGAGGTAAATCGATCTTGTTCTGTTAGTAAATTCCCTTCAGCTACCAAAGCTTCACTGGTGGGGGGAGCTTGTTTCATATTATTAAGCATTATTAAGTATTTAAAATTCCACTTGTGCCAATCTTTGCTGCAACATGCGAGGGAATGCGGCATAGTATTTTTGATTGAGAGGAGAAGGATGGGGTAAAGGTAATAAAGTAATTGCTTTTTGGTGAGTCATACCCAAATCATCCGTTGCCGTTAAATTAACCGTTAAAGTTGCTTCAAAGCGATCGCGACGACGATAAAAACTATCTATTTCTCCTTTAGCACCATAGGGAGCAAACCATTTAAAAGCTTCTGTTCCCAAAGTAATAATTTGATGACCCTGCCAATGAAAGAGTAGCAATTTGGCAACAAAAGGACGAAAACGTTGTTTGACCTTCATTAAGTAAGCTTTGTTACCAGGGGGTTTATAGGGAACTGTATTAGTTAACAACACGCGATCGCATATTGTTTGTAAATCCTTGGGAGAAGGGGCTTTTTGTTGATGAATCGTATAGTAAAACCCTTCTCTTACCATAGTTCCCGACGCACCAATCAAAGGCTGACGGGCAAAAACCTCATCTTTCCCTAAATCTCTACCAAAAAAACACAAAGGACTCTGTAAATTGCCAGCATAAAGAACAGGCATAGTAGGTTCCAGTTTCGCCGCTTTATATACAGGGACATCGAGAGGGAATTCTTCCCTCTCTGCCTCTTGTTTGACTTGAGATATTAGAGTTTCAATCGCGGACATGTTTAAAATTAACCGATAATTACTTACTCTTGCGGTGGAGTAGGGGGACTAGGTATTTGATAAGGATCGAAGGGATTCAAGCCTTCAGGTACACCAGGAATAGTTGCGGGCAAATCACTGGGATTAGGTTGCGTTTTGGGTGGTTCTGAACCAGCTGGCAGAGTAGCCAAAGCAACGCGATCGCCTCCTACTTCCCTGAGCATATCTAATACTTCTACTACTTCCCTATAGGTAGAGTTTTTAGCAGCATACAACACCATCAGTCCATCGGGATTATCTTGATGATATCTTTTAATTTCCCAAGCCAGATCGCTACGGCTGACTAAGTTTTGCTCTACATACAATTGCCCGATATCATCAATGGTCACAATGAGGATATCTTGCATTTGCGGCGTACCAGTCTTTGCCTGGGGCAAGTCCAAACTAATGGCTTGCTGACGGGAAAAATTCACCGCTGCCAAAATAAAAAAAGTAAGAATGCAAAAAATTACATCAATTAGGGGCAAAATTTCAATTCTGGCTTCGCTTGCTCGACTATCATCTTGCCAGAGTCTCATCGGACGAAAAGGCGAAGATTTTCGCTTTCTTCGTGGGGTATTATTACTAGAGGTCATGAATTTATCTACTATCAATTAGCTAACTATTCTCTATATTTTTTAGGTGAAGGTTTGATATCCATCGAGGGATATTCATCTACGGCGATCGTCTCTTCCTCTTCATATTCCAACCATCTTTGACGATACATAACTTCTAATTGGCTGGCAGCTTTGCGTAATAACCTCACCTGATTAGACCAAAAAGCCTGAAACATTCGATAGAAAGATAAGCTGATAATCGCCACTAATAATCCTGCGGCAGTGGAAATCAAAGATTCACCGATACCCAAGGTAACACCAGAAGAATCTGCCGTACCCAAATCGCTAATTTTAATTGAACTCAAAGCCTGAATTAGACCCCAAACCGTACCAAATAATCCGAGCAAAGGCGAAAGGGCAATTACCGCTTCCAGTAACTTATCTCCTTTCCGCATCTTCGCTAACTGATCGTCAGCGGCTGATTCTAATGCTAGATGAAATACTTCAGGATCGGGGTTGGATAATTTAAATGGAGCATAAACAAAATTACCCATAGGATGATTAATATGTTCTTTGGCAATTTTTTCCACTAAATTCCAATTACGATGGGCAGCTTCCAAAATTCGATCGAGTATCTGCTGTTCCCGAAACAACACTCTCGACCAAAACCAAATTCGTTCGAGAATTGTAGATACCGCCAGGATAGATAGCAATAATAGTGGCCACATGGCGATGCCACCTTTAGCCATAATTTCAACAAAGTTCACGGTGTTGTCCTGCCTCCTGGATAATTATTTCCTAGCCAAAAACATTTCTTCAACAGTTTAAGCTATTCTCCTCGAAGATTAAAAAAATCAGGGTAATGGGCAGTGAATTTTCTTCTCCTAAGTTAGGTAAAAACATTAGTGCAATCGATTACTTTTGCTAGCTCAAGCTATATATAATCTTAATTTTGTTTCATCCAAGCCAGACACTTTTGCATCTGTTGCTTAATATCCTCGCGACTTCCGTGATAACGACGACCATGACCTGGTAAAACCCATTCAAAAGTATAGTTGGCAAGTTTTTCCATCGAGATAATTTGTTCTGACCAAGAATACCAACAAAAACGGCGAAAAGCATAGAGATGATTGAGATAGGGCGACCAAGCTAAATGATCTCCCGTAAAGAGAAACTGCTGGCGATAGAGTAAAACAGTATGACCTTTACTGTGTCCAGGAACAGGAATAATTAATAATTCTGGAGTTAATTCAAAAACATCCTCACCTGATAACTGATACTCTACATCTTGAGTGTTACTAGTTATATCATCTACATGCAGCAGGCGATCGCAGTTAAAATGAGCGTGGAATTTTTGATGATCGGCAACATCATCTCGATGAGTCAGGTACATATATTTGACTCCCCCCAACTCTTCTAACCGTTTAACCAAAGGAGGCGTAAAACGGGGTGAATCGACTAAAATGTTCCCTTCCCTTCTTTTAATAAAATAACTGGCTGCACCAAAAGAGGCTTCAGCATGGTAGCCACAATGATACACATTGTCTTGGATCGGCAGGGGAAATGTTTGCTGAACTTGTTTGATATCTGTTGGTTTGGTCACTGTCCCAATCGAAGCCGTAGGACAAGACAACAATGCTTGCATTGCTTTTAGTATCGATTCTGCTTGTTGAGGTTGCTGATAAACTGCTGATTGAGAACCCTCGCGCTTAAATACATCCCCTGCCATCCAACGGCAAGTATCACAATCTATACAGCTAGAATCAACATAAAAATTGCCTTCAACGTTTTCTGTTCGTCTTTGTTTTAAGGTAGCCATAATTATTATATTTTAGACTGGATCGATCGTCTCAGGTGTTATTTATTTATTGAGATATGGGCATATTAAATAAATATATATAGAAAATTTGCCATATTTCATTATCTATCTTTTATGTATAGTCAGTACGATCGCGCTCAGTTAATTATTGCTAAAAAACCTGCCATTATAAAATCTGTTCAGACTAAAAATCCCCTGAAGATAGAATTATTATCCCAGCCTGTTTGGGCATTTGCTAGCCTCGGTCTGGTAATTGCTTTAGTCAGTTTTGTTTTTTACAATAAGTGGCAATACAAGCGCATGAAAAAGGCAATAGACCACGAACAGCTTAAAATTAGTAAATTAGAAAAAAGACTCAACACTGCCTTAGCTACAATTCGTCAGTGGGAAGCAAATCCCGACTTAATTCATTCCCGTGATTGTAATTTAGATTACATTAGAATGCGGATGCAAGAACAAGGTTTCCGCAACTGTTTAGTTAATCAGGCTAAAGTAAAAGTCAAACAGTTTATCAGTACTGCTTTAAGAATTAATTTATCCCAAAATACTATGGGAATTGCCAGCAAAAATGGCTGTCATATAGACGAAACTTTTGATATTACCTACGAAACAGATGTCCAAGGCAAACGAAATCGCCGAGTTTTGTTTCGCATTCAAATTAAATTAATGAAGCTCCCTACCCAATCTACTTCTAACACTATTAATCAAATTATTGAATGTGTGGAAACTTTTTTAAGTCCGACAGATGAGCATAAAAATTGGCAGCCAACAATTCAAGGTCATATCGTGTCCATGAGTTGGAATCAAAAAGCCAAGCCTACTCCCTTACTACTTTTAGAACAACATAACAGCGGAGTTAATGTTAGTTTTCGGACTAAAGTACCGAATAAAAAAACCTTGGGACGTAGAAATAAGTAGAAGTTAGTGAAGATCGGAGATAATATTTACTAGTTAACAATCTACAAGCAGATTTAAAAATAAAATGTGGCAATTTTTGCTTACTTGGTTGGCAACAGCCCTATCTTTATTCGTTACAGCGATAATTGTTCCTGGTTTAACTATTACTGGCATACAAGCAGCAATTGTTGGTGCAGCAGTTTTGGGCTTAGTCAACGCTATAGTTAAGCCAATATTAATTTTATTTACTTTACCCTTGACAATTTTAACTTTTGGCTTATTTCTCCTGGTAGTCAATGCGATCGCTCTAGGTTTAGTGGGCTATTTAACTCCTGGGTTTACAGTCGGAGGATTCTTTCCCGCTATCTTTGGAGCAATTGTACTGTCATTGATTTCTGGAGTGATCGACAGTTTTTTCCAGTAGAAGAAATTTAGTGCGCGTAGTTTTGAGCGCGAGATTCGGCGGTTGCGGAGCAAGTCTGAAGGACTCACCTGCGTCGCCTTGAAGAATCGCGCTCGTGAGGTTTCCTCAAAACGCTGACCGCGCAGTGATTTCACCTAAAGCTTAAAATCTGGGTTTATCGGGTAAGGGTATATCCTTTAACTCTGAAGGTTTGCGATCGGGAAGTGGTACATCTCGCAGCCTCTCCCTTAACGAAGGTAAAGGAGGTAAAGGGGGTTTAGGTGCTGGTTTAGGTTTAGATACTGGTGTAGGCTTAGGTGCTGGTTTGGGTTTAGGTGCTGATTGAACAGGAGGGGCAGATTCAGGTTTACTCGGTGTCTCCGTTGTTTCTGGTTTAGCGGCTGGGACAGCAGGCTTTTCCGACTCTGCTTCAGGTGGTTTAGCAGGAGTTTCTGGTTTGGGAGTAGCAGTATTTTCTTTTGGTTTTTGCTCCTCATCTTTTCTGAGGGATGGTAGCGTCAGAGAAGGACAGGTTTCTGGGTCGTATTTATAAGCAACTGTGACCAAGTAGGGTTTTGTTTCTTGGATCGGTTGGGCAATTGTCTCGTCAGTTGGTTTTGCTACCGTTGGTTTGCTTTTTTCTGTCTTTGGTTTAAAAGTTGTTTGGCTAATATCCTTACTACCCTGTTGATTAAAAATAGGATATTTAGCCCCTTTAATTAAAGCGGCTGAGACTACAGTTCCTTCTTCATTAACCAAAATACCAAAAGCACTTTCTCCTTCCAATCTTCTAATACAAGCATCCCGAGGATAAGTACCTTCAATAGTTATTTCTTCTGGTTTAGTAGTTTGTATCTTGTTCCACCAAGCCAAATAATTACGATTGGCATCATCATTACTCGTGCCAGTTTCGTTTTTTTGCAGACTGCCACTAAGGCGACGAACCTCCTGTTGTAGATTTTTCTCCTTGATAGCGGCAATCTCTTGGGGAGAGGGTTCGGGTTTGGGGTCGGTTTTTACTTCTGGCTTGGGTTGCTGCTGCTCTGTTTTTGGCTTGGACTCAGGTTTTTTGGCTTCTGTAGGCGGTTGGGGAGCAGGTTGGGCATTAGGTTCAGTTGTAGGATTTTGCGGCTTAAAATCCAAAGATTCTAGAGGTGGTGGTAGAGGCAGAGAAGATAAATCTCCTATGGGGGGCAATTTAATATTGTTGCTAGGGGGAAAAGGCGGTAAGGGAGGAATATCAAAGTTAGGTGGTGGTGGAATAACAATAGGAGGCAAATCCGGTATGCCATTAATACCAGGAGTTAATTCTGGTGGCAGGGCAAAAGGCGGTGCTGGCAGAGAGTCATCTGGGGGGATATCAGGTACTTGTGGTATGTCTAATTCAGGATAGAGGTTGGGCAACCGAGATTGTTGCTCGGCATTTAACTCGATCACAGCAACCTGTTTTTTGCCTCCATCTTGCTTTAAATTTAAACTGGGCAAGCCAAAACGATACACTAGTAAGTGTAGAAGCAAAGAAAGAATAAAAGCTAAATAGCTTGGTTTAATAATCGATTTGCCCGCTTGAGGATTTAATTCAGATTCGTAAGACATACCAGCAGCAATAAAAATTAGTTTTTAGTGCGCGTAGTTTTGAGGTTTCCTCAAAACGCTGACCGCGCAGTGATTTCAGTTAGTTTCTAATTTGAACGGGCATTACTAGATAAGTCATTTTTAAACCGCCCAAAGGAGTAAAAATGACTGGCTGATTCCATTCATTTAATTGCATTTTAATCTCTGTTGCCGAAAGTGCCTTTAATCCATCCATCAAATACTTAATATTAAAGGCAATCTCTAGATCTTCTCCCATAATTTCTGCGGGTACGGACTGTTGGGCATTCCCAATGTCTTGTGCATCAGCCGAAACTATTAATTCACCTCGTTCGTTGTCAAGGGTAAATTTAACTATATTATTTTTCTGAGCTAATATTGCTACCAACTCTAGACTACTCAGAAGTCTTTTTCGTTCCACGATCGCACTTCGAGTAAAATTTTCAGGAATGAGTCTATTGTATGCCGGATAATCTCCTGCAATTCTCAAACTGGTTAAAATGCGATCGCCAACTGTAAAAATCATTTGACTATCATCAAATTTGATTTGCACCGCTTTTATCTCTCCCCCATCACTCAGCATGCGCTCTAATTCTCGTAAAGCTTTGGCGGGAATAGTAGCAGCAAAATCTTCTACTGCTGGCAGTGACTCGGCTTCATCTTCAGCTATCAGAGACGTTTCTACTATTGCCAGACGATGACTATCGGTGGCAGCAAATTCTAAGATTTCTCTGGCATTGGTTTCACCATTGTCTTGAGTTTTGACATGAACCCCAGTTAACACTTGTTTGGATAGTTCAGTGCTAGCAGCAAATAAACAGCCACTCAATCCTTCGCTAAAAACCTTTGCTGGTAGGGTGAGGGTTTCCCCTGCTTCTACTGTGGGTAGTTGGGGAAACTCCTCGGCATCTATGCCTGTAAGTTGAAACGTTCCCGATGCCGAACTTAAAGTGGCGATTAAATCATCTGTTTCCTCATTTTCGCTGGAGTCGAGGGTAATTTCCATTTCTGGCAGTCTCGCCACGATTTCATTCAATAGTTTGGCAGGTAAAGTTATGCTACCGCCTTCAATAACTTCAGCATTAAAGCTAGTTTTAATTCCCAAACTGGCATCAAAAGCCGTGATGCTAACTTTCTGGTTAGTTTCTTCTGCGACTACTAACACATTGCCTAATACCAAAGGTTCGGGACGAGAAGGCACGGCACGATTAGCAAGAGAGAGATTGTTTTTGAGATCGCTTTGACTACAGACAATTTTCATCAGCAAAAGATTGGGAAGAGAAAAATATAGGTCTACTGTACTAAATAATAGTCAGGGGTTTATGTGGAAAAGTTGTGGAAAACCCCCTGATTTTTTCCACATTGTGTGGAAAACTTTTGAGTTCTCTATGGCTTTTGAAGCAATAAATTCTATTCTATAAGCTTGTATGGCTAAGATAATTGTCGATAGATTTATCTTTAAATCTGAATATGTATGATAACATTTGCAAATTTTTAGCTGAAAATTATGCTAGGGACTTTGCTCACTGGGTTTTTGGCGAGCCAAAAGGATTAACTAAATTAAGTCCTACTGAATTGTTTGTCGAACCAATTCGCGCTGATGCTTTGATTCTTCTCCAATCATCAGAAGTAGTATTACATTTGGAATTTCAAACCCAGCCCGATGAAGCAATTCCTTTTCGGATGGCAGATTATCGGCTTCGGGTTCATCGTCGTTATCCTAACAAAAATATGAGACAATTAGTAATATATTTAAAGTCTACGGGGTCGGAATTAGTACAGCAGAATGTTTTTACTATTTCTGGGATGCGCCATGAGTTTGAAGTAATCAGACTTTGGGAACAGCCATACTCAGAATTATTACAGTTTCCTGGTTTATTGCCATTGGCAGTGTTGGGGCGTACCGACGATAGAACTCAAACTTTACGAGAAATTAGTTCGCTAATTGATAATCTTAGTGACAGAAGGGAACAAAGTAACATCGCAGCAGCAACTTCACTGTTAGCTGGATTAGTATTAGAGAAGGAGGTTATTCGTACCATCTTAAGGGAGGAAATTATGCAGGAGTCAGTAATTTATCAGGATATTAAGGAGCAAGGGGTACAAGAGGGTCAAGCTATTTTGGTTTTACGTCAATTAAAACGTCGCCTTGGCGAGATTGAATCAAAAGATGAAATCCGTATTAATGGCTTATCTGTAGACCAGTTAGAAGTTTTAGGGGATGCTTTATTAGATTTTTCTAGCTATGACGATCTATCAACTTGGTTGGCTAATAATTAATTCTTGGATAAAACATTATGAACTGTTTTAATTTTTACTTTGCTCCCGACTAAGGAAATTAATGCGATCGCTTAATTGAGCGATGGTTTGACTTAGTTGACGATCTTTCCTCATCTGTTTAGCAATTTTGTCATAACTATACATGACTGTGGTGTGGTCTTTACCGCCAAATTCTTCCCCAATTCGGGGTAAGCTGAGGTCAGTATGTTGCCGCATCAAGTACATGGCAATATGCCTGGCATTACTAATTTCGCGGCGGCGGGAGGTGCCTTTTAAATCCTCTAAGGAAATGTTTAAAATTTCCGAGACCACCTTGATAATAGTTTCGGGAGCAGCATTAATTTGTTCCACTGAGGGATTTAAAATTGGGGCAATATTCTCTACCGTCATGGTCAAGCCAGAGAGGGTTATATAAGCAATGGTGCGTATTAATGCTCCTTCTAATTCTCTAATGTTAGACGTATATTTGCTGGCAATATATTCGATGACGGCACGGGGTAAATGAACCTGTTCATATTCAGCTTTTTTCTGTAAAATTGCCATACGAGTTTCCAGATCGGGAACTTGAACATCGGCAATCAAACCCATAGAAAAGCGCGAACTAAGACGTTCTTGTAATTTAGGAATCTGATGAGGAGGGCGATCGCTGGCTAGAACCACTTGTTTACCTGCTTCGTGCAGAGTATTAAAAGTATGGAAAAACTCTTCTTGCGTATATTCTTTTCCCTCAATAAATTGAATATCATCCACCAGTAAAATATCAGCGGTGCGATAGTGTTCCCGAAAGCTTTGCATATTGTCATTGCGGATTGCCGCAATTAAATCATTGGTAAACTGTTCGGTAGAAACATAAAACACCCGTGCTGACTGATTAATTTCCAGATGATAATGTCCGATCGCCTGCATTAAATGGGTTTTACCCAAACCAACTCCACCACAGAGAAACAAAGGGTTAAAATCCCTACCAGGAGACTCTGCTACTGCCAAAGAAGCAGCGTGTACCATCCGATTGTTAGGACCGACGACAAAGCGATCGAAAGTATACTTGGGGTTTAATTTGATTGGTTTGAGAGAGCCAACAGAATGAGTTTCTGCTTCCTCTTCCGCCAGATAATCAAATTCTTTACCCCCCAAAAAAGATAAATTCTCTCCTTGAGCCACTGTCAACTGAATATCAATTGCTTGACCAGCAATTTCTGCTACCGTCTGGGCAATGATCTTAACATAGTGTTTTTGCAGATGATTCCTGACAAAAGCATTGGGAGTTTGGATGACTAAGCAATTGTCTTGAAAATTTTCCACAGTCGTAGTTTGAATCCAAGTTTCAAACGTAGGACGACTTAATTGCTGTTGGAGACGATATAAAACTTGATTCCACAGTTCTTTGGGGGGTATGGTCACTCTAATTTACTATTTAGTCGGTAAATAAAAATTTTATCAGTTGAGCTATGATTGACTTCTCTCTCGGATAAATCACAAAAGATTCTAAGCTGATGTTACGAATCGGTTACGGGGCTTTTAAACGCCTGGGAAACCACAGGCGACAGCCCCTCCTAAAGACACTATTCTTAACGTTTCCAACTTAGCTGTCACCGACAATTGATCGGTGGTGGCAGTCAAAAACCACCTACACGCTTTGACATACTGATGATTTACATCATATGCGTTGCGCTTACATTTAACTTTTTGTTTCGCTTTCGGAGTGGTTTTACTCAAATTGGAGATATAAACCCCTATCTTTGCTGCCTGCTTGTCTGTTGCCTTGGTCTTGGTAGCGACATACGCCCTACTAGTTTCCTGCCGACAGGAATCTCACCTCTACTAGCAAAGGTTTATCGGGGCAAACCTTGTTCTTACTTGCATGATAGTATTATCTCATATTTGGGGATACTGGGCGTTACAACGCCTTGCTTGTTTTCATCCATCGGCTAAAGCCTGATGGCTTTCAACTGTAAGAATTATTGTGAGTTTACACTCATTGCTGTCACCATAGAGATGTGGGGCTTCCCACTGGCAATGCTAAATTTTAAATCTTTTGTCAAAGGGCGATCGCATTTTTAGTCAATAACTATGAGCCAAACACTAGAAATTATTAAATTAGGTAATCCTATTTTAAGAGAAAAAGCAAAACTTGTAAGCCAGATTACCAATCCCCAGATTGAGCAACTGATCGATTCTCTGCTAGAGACAGCGGCAGAAGCTCAGGGAGTAGGCATTGCCGCGCCGCAAGTGGCTCAATCTTATCGTTTATTTATTGTGGCATCTCGTCCTAACCAACGCTATCCCCACGCGCCAACTATGGAACCAACAGCTATGATTAACCCAAAATTATTGAGTCATGGTACTGAAGTGGTTAAAGATTGGGAAGGATGCCTCAGTGTACCTGGAATTCGCGGTTTAGTCCCCAGATATCGAGAAATAGAGGTAGAATACACCACTAGAACAGGACAACAAGAACGAAAAATACTGACTGATTTTGTCGCTCGTATCTTTCAACACGAACTAGACCATCTTGATGGTATTTTATTTATCGATCGCCTTGAAGATGAGCGAGATTTATATACAGAGGCAGAATATCAAAAAATAGTTAGTAGTTAGTAGTTAGTAGTTAGTAGTTAGTAGGGGCGATTCGCGCTATTTGTAAGCCTTCTCGTGTATGGTATCGCCCGTACAGTAGTTAGTAGGTAGAGACGCGAAATTTCGCGTCTTTAAAGTGGTTAGTGGTTAAAGCATCAGCAGTCATTGGCGTAGATTTAGGTGGAACTGCCATTAAATTGGGTCGCTTTTTAGTAGATGGAACCTGTACAGAGTCAATTTCACTGCCTACACCCCAACCACCTAAACCGCAAGCTGTAATTAAGGCGATCGCTGATGCCGTGCAGCAACTCAATCAAGATGGTAATTGTCTGGCGATCGGTTTTGGTACACCTGGTCCTACTGACACCAAAAGACGTATTGCCAAAAAATCGATTAATCTACCAGGCTGGGATGCTGTCCCTGTAGCAGATTGGTTAGAAGCGCAAACCCGATTGCGAACCATACTGGAAAATGATGCTAATTGTGCTGGTATTGGTGAGGCTTGGTTGGGTGCTGGGAGAAAATTTCAGCACTGGATTTTGTTGACGTTAGGGACTGGGGTAGGGGGAGCAATTTTTATTGATGGTCAATTGTTTACTGGTCGTTGTGGTGCAGCAGGAGAATTGGGTTTAATTACTATCGATTATGCTGGTTATCCCTGTAGAAGTGGTAATAATGGTTCATTGGAACAACATCTATCCATTGGTGCAATTCGTCGCGCCACGGGCAAAGAACCAGCAGAGTTAGGTAAATTAGCCCAAACAGGCGATCGCGCTGCTTTAGAATTTTGGCATGACTATGGTAAAACCTTGGGAGCAGGATTGGCTAGTTTGATTTATGTTTTAACTCCCGAAGCAATTATTATTGGGGGAGGAATTAGTGCTAGTGCTGAATTTTTTCTACCTTCAGCTCTAACAGAAATAGAAAAGCGGGTTGTATCTCCTTCCCGTCCCAATTTACAATTACTGACAGCAGAATTGGGTAATCGAGCAGGAATGTTAGGCGCGGCAAAATTAGCCTGGGATAATTTTAATATTAATGATTAATTAATTTAACTGACGATTCCCGACCATTGAACTTTCTTTTGATTACTGCGGCGATAAGAGAAAAAGTGTCCGCTGTGTTGGTAAGTACAAAAGGGAGCGATCGCAATTTGTTGGGGAGAGATTCCTAATTGTTCGATTTGAATTTGATTAACTCGCCTGACATCTAAGCGAAATCTACCTGGGGTATCATCATCTAACAAAGGAGAATCAGGTAACTGTTGCAAGGCGGTAATGATTCCTAGTTCGTCAGCAGCATCAACAGAGTCAATGATACTCGCACCTACTTGAGCTGCCACGGGAGTTTCTACTTGATATACTTCGCCAGCGATTGCAGGACCAATAGCAACTCTAAGATGATCGAGATAACTACCTAAAGCCTGAAAACGGGCGATCGCCTTGGGGACAATTCTTTGCGCTGTGCCTCGCCAGCCAGCATGAATTGAGCAAACCCTGCCTGTAACTACATCGCCAATTAATATGGGATTACAATCAGCACTGGCTACCCAAACTGACTGTTGTAATTCATCGGTAATAATGCCATCACCAGCAGCTAAATCATTGGCTGGATTGGTTTTTTGTTGTGCTAGTTTAATTTCTGTTGCTGTCCAAACGCGATCGCCATGGATTTGTTGCAGTCGATAAACTGAAGCAGTAGAGGAGAAAGTGTTAATTAATTCTTCGGGGGGACGAGGATAAAATTGTTGGGTAAAAAATCCGTGCTGCCAATTTTGGAGCAAATTACAGGTTAGATAAGGCAAACCCTCCCAATTACGCCATTGCCAATTGGGAGAGACTGCTTGAGTATTAGAAACAGCAGAAACAGAAACCACAATTAATACCTCTTTAAGACTTTTTACATCTTAATGCCAAATAACTAGGGGCATTATCGTTCAGATAATCAAATAATCAACTAAATATCTGAACGAAATATAATGCCTAGTCTTTCGATTAGTTTAAATCGATAGCTACGAATAACTGGGTTTCAGGGATAAATTTCCAAGCCAGTCCTTCAGGATCTTTAGTTTGACTCCATTCAGCAAAATCGGGGTCTGACTTACGCCGACCAACTGTACTAGTGTTACAGTCCAAACGTTTGGCTAATTCAGCTTGAATTAAAGAGCGGCTACTATCATCAGCACTAGTTTCTGTTGCTGATGAATCTTCAGAACTAATATTTTCTGCTTCAGGTTTAGTTAACTGAGCAACAGCAGAAGTTGCAACTTCTGCTTCCTGACTTGCTTGGTTTTGTTTTTCTTTGGCTAATTGAGTAATTTCACCTAAAGATAATTTACCCGCATCTTTTCCTGCTATCTGATAAGAATTGATGGCTGGCTCATCTGGCGATTCATCGATGATATCGCTATCGTCAAAAATACTTCCTAGTGCGCTAGCAGTGGGGAAATAGTACACCATTCCCTTGTCTTTTAACTTTTTGGGTGAGACACCGTATTCTTCTGATTTACGGCTTAAAAAAGTTTTAGCTGCTCTAGCGGAAAGATTGGCTTTGACGGACAAATCTACAGGGGTTAGATATCCCTGATTATCCTTAATCAGTTGATTGAAATAAGGATTGATCTGTTCGCACCATTTCCGCCATTGAATATCTTGCCAAATTTTCAAGCCGATACTCAGCAAAATTAACAGCAGCACCAAAGGCCATAACTTATATAAAATTATGACTGCAAAGGCAAGGGGAAGAATTAAAATCAGAATGCCAGCAGAGCCATTATCTAGTACTTTTCCAGTCATAGTTGTGCTTGCAATTGCTAAATTTACACGTTGCAAGATTAACTTGCAACGCCTGTAATTGCCAATATTAAAGCAAATTGCGTTGCAACGCACACAACTAAAGCAAAGATTTACAAGAAATTAAACTTTTATGCAACAAGACCGACTAAATTTAGTCGTTGCAACATTGCCTGACGAGCTGCAACAGCCAAAGAATCATCCAGTTTAGTCAATTGCACATCTTGCTGATATTTTTTCTGCAAGGCTTTTTGGATCAGCCAATCAGCAATAAAAGGATTTTTAGATAATAGTGGTCCATGGGAATAGGTAGCGATCGCCTGACGATAAAAAGCTCCTTCTAAACCATCTTCTCCATTATTGCCATAGCCTTTAATCACTTTGCCTAAAGGCTGCACCCGATCTAAATAGGTTCTACCGCCATGATTTTCAAAACCAATAGCGATGGGTTTTTCCCCTGTCATGGCTTGCAATTCTTCAGCCAGAGGAGAAGCGGTAATTTCAAACACTAAGTTACCAATACATCTTGATGCCTCTATTCCTGGATGCTTGCTCACCATATCCAGTAATCCCAAACCATCAATTTTTTTACCCAAAGCAGGTTCGTAATAATGTCCCAACAGTTGGGGTGAGCCACAGGTAAATACTCCTGGGGTACCAGCTTCTATTTTTTCCTTAATTTTGGCAGCTTTTGCCCCCTGTAAGTCTCGCATCACAATCTCTTGCTGACGGTCTTGCGCTCCGCCACCAACGATAAGATCTACTGCGTCGAATTCCTCGACTCCTGTTTCTCGTTTAAGAGGAATAATGGTCACGCCGATATCTCGCCATTGACAGCGACGTTGCAAACAAATCACATTACCGCGATCGCCATAGGTACTCATTAAAGTTGGATAGAGCCAGCCAATTGATAATTCCATGAAATTTAAATAGATTTAGATTTAAATTAAGCTAGAAAGCAATTTTAATTCAGGTAAATTTTGAAGGAAATATTAAAAATGAGTAAACTGTTATTGATCTAGTGGTTTTGATAATTCTAATCTCCAGATTCGTAAACTTTTACGCAGTACCACCTAGTCAGCAGGATTTAAGCATCATGACTGTTTCACCCACGGTAACTAAAGAAAAAGTTAGTCAAACTACCAAAGAACTCTATCCTAACTATAAAATCATCGTCCTCAATGATGACTTTAATACCTTTCAGCATGTTAGTGAGTGTTTGCTCAAATATATTCCAGGCATGAGCAGCGATCGCGCTTGGGAATTGACTAATCAAGTCCACTATGAAGGTCAAGCCTTGGTCTGGGTTGGTCCTCAAGAACAAGCTGAACTATATCATCAACAACTGAAACGAGCAGGCTTAACCATGGCACCCTTGGAAAAAGCATAATTAATTAATCTTAGGTCAGGTAATGGGGCAAGGCAATATCCTGCCCCTGGTTGCTATTGGGATACTAATTCCACCTCAATTTTTTGAATTACTTTTTTAATTTGGGCGCGGTTTTTTTCTGGTAACAGTGGCTCCAGAATTTCAAAAAAGCATTTAATCAATAAAGGACTGGTTTCATACTCGTTAGCAATTTGAGCATAGCAAGCCATCATAGAACTGGCAATTAAAGTGCGGTCTGATTCTCGATATGGCTCTAATACTCGCTCTAGCCAGCTATGAATTTTCTGTTTAATTTCTAGATAATTATCAGGAATAGATTGGGCAGAAGCGATCGCCTTAATTTCGGATTCAAATTTAGTTGTTAAACTGTCGATAATAGCATTAACGTGCTTTTCTTTTTGATTTTGGCTGGTTAGCAACGGAGTTTTACCGTAGCTGGGATCTAATTGCTGACGACGCTTTGATTCACCCATACAATCACCCTGTTGAGAATTGATATTATTTTAACCTTCCGCTAATTGTTTACTTGATTTCTGACTTTGTAGTTTTTTGGATTTAAATTCCAATAATTTTACTTGTTTTTTGAGACTACTATTTTCTTGTTTGAGTACAGCTATTTTCTTTTGCGCTCTGCCAAAATGACCTTTATAAGCACCCAAACTTTTATTAGTTATCCCCAATTGTTGACGACGTTTTTTTTCTTGTTCTAGTTGTCGCTGTAGCTTTTTATATTGTTTTTGTAAATCTTGTAAGCCACCTTTACACTGGGTTTTAAGTGTTTTTAATTCGCGATCGCGTAGCTGTAATAATTTATTTAAATTGTTAACTTTAACAATCATCTGGGGAGCGACACTTTGCAGCTTAACTTGTTCGATCAAATTAAGATGACTATCTTTGATCCATTGATGTTGAATTTTAAAAGCCCGACGAGTAGTTTCGTATTTAATTGTGTTGAGAATTGCTTCGCGATAAATCCCTTTATATTTAGCTTTAATTTCAGTTAAAAGACGGTCGTAATTAGTGGCATTATGTCGCAGACTGTCGCAATTTGCCTCGATATATTTAAGGCGATCGCCACTACTAGAATTAATGAGATAAGCATCCTTTCCTTCTCCCTGGGGATTATGACAAATAATCCGATCTTTCCAAGATTGAATAACTTCTTGTAATGAAGGTTGGCTAGTATCTATAGTAGCTGTTAGTTTCATTGATTTGATTGGCTTAAATAGGATTAAAGAAAAAATAAAAGGATAAAAGATCGAATAAACAATTCAAACCATAGCTCAGGTCAAGTTGCTATATTGACCAGGAAACAGATTGGCTATTAATTAATGTCTGTTTTAGCAGCTAAAAAACAAAAACGCCACTATGTAATTTTAAATTTTGCTCCTTAAATTGAGTATTAAACTCCAGCTTCTAATATTCTCAGGCGATTATTAAGTTTGATATTTTCTTGTCGTAAATCTTGATTTTCTGCTTGAATTTGTTTAAGCTTATTTTGTACTTTTTTAAATAGATTCTGGCAGCTTTGAAGGCTTTTATTTTTTCTCGCTAATTCTTGCTGTTCTTTGCGTTCTTGAATAAATTGAGCTATTAGCCATTTATATTTAAGTTTAAGCTCATTCATCCCATTGGCTAACTCCCCTTGAAGATGATTTATTTCGCGGCCGCATTCCTGTAATTTTTGAGTTAGTTGCTCAATTTCGGCATTTTTTTGCTGTAATTCTGCCTCTTTTTGTCGCAGTAAAGTATTTGTCTGTAGTTGTTCTAAATTGTTACGACATTCATGCTTTAATTGCCCAATCGACTCATTATGTTCCTTAACAATTTGCTTTAAATGGTCGATTTCTGCCGTTTTTGCGGCTATATTTTGTTTTTGTTGGGCAATTAGTTCTTGATAACTCTCTTGTATCCACTGATGTTGTTTTCTAAAAGCCCTGCGGGTTGCTTCATATTTAATTGTATTTAATACTGCTTCTTTTAAATAGCCTTTATACTGAGATTTAATTTCAATCAAAATACTGTCATAATTAGTTGCATGGTGACGCAAAATATTACAATCAGCTTTAATATAATTAACCATAGCTCCAGTTCGATTATCGATCAAATAGGCATGATATCCTTCACCCTTGGGTGAAAAACAAATAATTTTATCTTTCCAAATTTGAGCTATTTCTCGTAAAGAACCTTTGAGTTTTAAGTTATTCATAACTTTTTTTAATAAAATAAAATCAATCTATAGATGTATAATCGAGTAATTTTTCTAAACCATGTTGTGGTAAATATTCTTCTAACCATGCTCTTTTAAGCAGATCGATAGTAGGTGGCTGACAAGATAGGTTATATTCCCATTGTGCTCCTTTCCACCAACTAATATAACTAGACAAATCATCATAGGCTTCTTCTACTGCTAATTCTCCTGTTAACTGATGATATTGTTCTTGTTTAATTGAATTAATGAAAGATTTTACTGTTTGTTTGAATTCAGCAAAATCCTGTAAGTCTTGGGTTAAATTGTCAATTAAATAGACACATTCAGACCAAGATTTTTTAGTCCGAAAATCATATTTTTTATCTTTAAGCAGAGGAAAAGCCAGTTTAAGCTCACTCAAGCGGTTAACCTGGCTAATTTGATAAGTTTTAGCTTTAATAACTGGTAATAAAAACTTCTCAGGAAAAGTATAAATTTCCCAACTAGAAATAAAATCTAATTGTGATATTTGAGTAGCCGCCGCTCTTGTTTCTAATTCAGTTTGGGATAACCCTAATTGCAGACAACGATGATACTCAGCTTCTAAAATTGATTTTTTCGAGTTTAATTTAACTTTTACTAATCCTGCTGCTTGATATGGTTTCAATCTTGATTGCAGGTAGGCATACTTCATATAAATCCCTATTCCCTAACTCCCTATAGTTCAGATTGCCAAACTCTAATGGTTTTATCGGCACTGCCGCTGACAATTGTTTTATTATCAGCAGCGATCGCTACAGATAAAATCCGCTCATAATATCCTTCTAGAGTATTAATCACTTTTCCTGTGGCTAAATTCCATAACTTAATAACTTAATTGTTCGCTCCCAACTGCCACTAATCAATCGGTACGGATGAAGAATTTGCTTATACCCTATTGCCAACTCCATCCTCCGAACTTGAGTTAGAAATTTTTAACTTAGCAACTATAACAAAATCATCACGAGCCTTATCTTCGTAGCCTAGTTTAGAAAAAATAAATCCACGGTACTGATAAGCTTCAAAGCGATCGGGAGCCAAATCAATCGCCTGGGTAAATTCACCAATTGCTGCCAAATAATTGCCAGACTCAGCAGCATCGACTCCTCTTTGGTAGTAGAAATCTGATGTTTGTTCTACTGCCGACATAGTAAAGCCTTCAATATCATCGCTCCCTTCTTGACAATAGATTTTTAATATTTCGTAGGCTTGGTTGATTTTTTTAATTTCAGCTTCAGCTTGCTCTTTTAAAATTGGATCGTCAACAAAACGGTCGGGATGCCACATTTTAGCTAAATGACGATAAGCTTGTTTAATATCTTGGGCAGAGGCAGTAGGCTGTAAACCCAAAATTTGGTACTGTAAATCGATATTAGTCATGACAGACAGGCTGTTTAGTTGAGATATACAGATTGAGTAGAAATCTAGCAATTAGATTAAGATAGCTTTACAATACTGGCAATTCAGCTTGGTGACAGCGATCGCGATCTTGATGTTCTAATTCCTCATCTGGTATATGCCCAAATTTCCTATTTGTGATAATTTATTTGCTTGCAATCGTTAATTTCAGGGCGATCGGGTAAAATAACGAAGAAGACAAATTTTAAATATTCTTAAATCAGGAGATCACAATGGGTGGCGTAATTGCTTTTATACTAATAATCGGTCTGTATACAGGAATTGCTTTAGGACTCTACTTTGGTCTGAGCAAGTTTAAAATTATCTAATCATAACGGTTGACTTGCTCTAAGGATCGGGAATTGAATAACTTACAGATTAGTTAGGGTGTCGTTAGCGCAACTCTAACGCAGCGAATATTCAAATTTTGGATTTTATTAAATCCTCATTTCTCAACTTCAGACTCTAGGAGCAAAAAAATGGGTTTGGCTGGCAACAAATACCTCCCAAACTCGTTTTTTTAGTTCAATCATCAATAAACAAAGAACTAACAGCTAGTGACTAATAACTACCACAGGTTAAATTCAAGAGGGAAAAAGATTGGACGAGACATATCAAGACTATATTAATCGAGTAGCTAGGTTGACTCTACCTGCTGCTTGTTCTAGCCAACTACAGACTATTCAACAATCCCCTAAGTTTGTCAATGGTCAAGCCTTATCCTTTCCAGGCTACAGCGTTATTACTCCTCCTGGTCAAGAAGATCCCCAAAATCAAGGTTTTTACAGTCAACTAGAAACTTTACAACAACAACTATCTCAGCAAGTAGAAGCCAATTTAATTGTTCCTCTGCCAGCAGCTAGTTTTCATATTACTTTAGCCGATTTAATTTGGGATCAGAGCTACCGTCAGGCGATCGCGGAAAATAGCAATTTTGAACAGGAATTAAGAGAACAGATTGCCGAAAGCTTTCAAAATTATTCCCAGGCTACTCAATATCATAGTCCGCTAACTTGGCAGCTATGGGGTATAGTTGCTAGACCAAGGGCAATTATGGCAAGCTTAATTCCCAAAGATAGAGAGAGTTATGAGCCAATCATTGAATTGCGTCGTTCCCTATATCAAAATTCTGGCTTAATTGGTTTGGGTATCGAACAACAATATGACTTTACCGCTCATATTACTCTGGGGTATTTTGGTAATATTCCTGAAAACTTAAATCGCGACCGTCTTTGTATTACTTTGTCCCAAATTAACGACCGCTTAATTGAAACCGAACAGCCTACATTTACCATCGAACGGGCAGAATTACGTAAATTCGAGAATATGATTGAATATTACCGTCAACCAGACTGGGCAACCATCTCATTTTCTCAGTGATTATTTATTTATTTATTTAGAATCCTTGTTAAATCATCCGATTGTCCAACAGAGTTTTGCCATTATTGACCGCGAAGTAGGAGAACATAACTTCAGCCACCAGGAGTATGAGATTGTACGCAGGGTAATTCACGCCACGGCTGATTTTGAGTATCTGCAATTGTTACAATTTAGTGATACGGCGATCGCTGCTGGTATTGCTGCTATTCAAAACCAAGCTCCCATTATTACTGATGTGACTATGGTTAAACAGGGAATTAGTACCATGGTCAATAAAACTTTCCATAACCCTGCGATCGCCGCTATAGACTATGCACCAGTAGCTGCACCCCAGAAAACTCGCACCGAAACGGGGATACTTAAATGTTGCGCTCAGTATCCTCATGGGATCTTTGCCATCGGCAATGCACCCACTGCTTTATTGGCACTATCTGAGCAAATAAGAAATTCTCTGATTTCACCTAGTTTAGTAATTGGCGTACCTGTAGGATTTGTCTCTGTCATCGAATCCAAACAAGCTTTAACTCAACTCCATGTTCCTCAGATTGTTGTTCGGGGTAGAAAGGGGGGTTCTCCTGTAGCCGCAGCTATTATTAATGCTTTGTTAAGCTTAGCGAATCAACCAAAAAGTCACGCAAATTAACCCGAAATATCAGTTGCATCACTTATATTTGCAGCTTTCATGCGGGTTAAGATACCTGGTTTGAGTTTTTCTAATTCTCTTTGTAGGATTTCTTTGGCAAGTTTGGCACTACCCAAGTTTCTAGTTACTTGACTCATATTTGCCCACTTGGTAAGCATAATACAATTATAGTCGTTGATTCTCGAACTGACTATATGTTGACATTGTTGAGGCTCATTGAGAGCGTAAAACAAAATACGGTATTTACCCATTTCCGCTAAAGTACGGCTGAGTTTTTGTCCCTTGCGGGATTTGAGATCGAGATAACAAGGCAGCCACCGAGGCTCGTGTTCGGGATGATACAATAGAGTAATCCACAACAGCATTGGACGAGGGTGATTGAGAAACAAAAACTGATTGTAACGAATACTGGCAATACATTTGTGAATATCTTGTTTATCTAACATCACCGAAAGCACTGGTGTTTCTCCCAAAGGTGTAGAGAGTAAATCGGCGAAGACAATTTTACGCTGGGGTTTGTCTTGAGGCCAAGATGTTTGCCAGCAAAATTCTGTAATTGATGGCTCGGCTTGTAGGGTTTTTTGTTCAACGATAGTCGCCTGAAAGTCTGCTGGAGAATGAGGATTTGGTGTAGCATCTGGGGGTGATTGATTTTGGCTTGGCTCTATAGTTTCTAAGACTTCTAAAATTTCACGAACAGTTTGTGGTCTTCGTTCTCGTTCTTTTTCCAGACAGCGAAATACTAATATTTGTAATTCTGATGGTAAATTTAGTCTGTCACTAAATGGTTCTGGTTTAAAAGTATGATGTGCCTGATACCAGCCTCCAAAAGAAGAGTTTTGGGGCAATAGAGGCATATCCATAGTCAGCATTTCGTACATCATGACCCCCAGGCTATAAATATCGGAACGACTGTCTAATTCCTTGCCTTCCATTTGTTCGGGGGAACAATAAGCTAAAGTACCCATAAAAGATTGAGTTTGCGAGGCACTAGCCTGAATTAACTTAGCAATACCAAAATCGAGAATTTTAGCTACTTCCCCTAAAGTGGGGTCTTGCAAGACAATAATATTACTTGGCTTGATATCACGATGAATAATGCGGCAGAGTTCACCATTAAAATAAATCCCTTGATGGGCTGATTCTAATCCTAAACAAACGTGACGAGTTAGAGTTAAAAACCGTTTTAAGTCTAAAGGCTGATAGCGAATTAAGTCATTAAAATTGTCTCCAGAGAGAAATTCCATGACATAAAAAGGAACATTATGGGTATCTACACCATAGTCTTTGACCCTCACAACATGAATACTTTTTTCGCCTAAGAGCGCGGAAATAGTCGCTTCTCTCTCAAAGCGATCGCGCATATTATCGTTTAATAAGGTTTGTGAAAGAAATTTAACTGCTACTGTCACGCCCCCAAGTACGGTGTCCTTAGCGCGATAAACTCTACCCATTGCCCCTTCACCAACTAATTCCGATAGCTGGTAGCGATTGGCGAGTAACCGACCATAATTAGGATCTTGATTCATGTCTTAATATACTGGGAGTTATCTATTAACGCTTAAACTGAAATTTTATAGTAAGTAAGAATTTGATTTTATACGCTCAAAATGCTCTTGGCAAAAGAACTCAGTATTTTTTATATAATGCCCAAAATTAAAGAGCAAAATGCTATTATGGCTCAAATAAAATTAGCTCTTAGTGGAGATAAACGGATGAATCTCACCTAAAAGCTGAGGTTTTCTAGCTCCTGTAACTTGGGGTAAATTACCAGGAATTGAGTTTAATCGCCAATATGCCAAAACGGCAAAAGCGATCGCTTCTTTAAAATCTCCATTAATTCCCACCTCATCTGTAGTTAGTATCTGTGCCGATGTTAACTCAGCTTGCAAACGTTGTCTCATATAAAGATTGTGACTACCACCTCCACAAAGTAAAACTTCTGCGGGTATTTGAGGCAAAAATTGACGATAACTAGAGGTAATTGAAGCCACAGTCAATTCAGCAATTGTAGCTAGCCAATCAGCCTCATTTAACCCTCTTTTGCTCGCATCCTGCCAACAGGCAGCCAAATATTCTTGACCAAATAATTCTCTTCCCGTAGATTTAGGGGGTGGTTGTTGAAAAAAATCTTGTTCTAACCACTGCTGAACTAAGTCAAGATCCGCATTCCCTTTAGCTGCCCAAGCACCATCTCGATCGTAAGTTTGATAGCCATGAGTAAGTTGCTGTACGGCTAAATCTAACAATGAGTTACCAGGACCTGTATCCCAGCCAGATATTTTTTGTTGCCAATCAGACTCACTTAGAGGAGGTAAAGAAGTAACATTACCAATGCCGCCCAAATTTTGTACCGCTCGATATTTATGGGGGTGAGCGAGCAAACAGGCATCAACTTTTGAGACCAAGGGTGCGCCTTGACCACCTGCGGCAAGATCGGCAGCGCGAAAATTGCTTACTGTGGTAATTCCTGTCAAATTGGCAATAACTTCCCCCCTGCCAATTTGTAGACTATAACCCAAGTTTGATAATCTAGATTGTTTATTAGGTGGTTGATGATAAATAGTTTGACCGTGAGAGCCAATTAATTCTGCCTCAGCATGTCCTTGTTGAATCTTTTGAGCGGCGGTTGCAAAACAACTGGCGATCGCCTCATCTAAAGTAGCAAGTTCCCCGATTGATAAAGGTTGACCTGCACAAACCGCCAAAATTTGATTCTTTAATGATGGAGGATAGGCATAGGTTTTACCTGTTAGTAATTCTACTTCTAGATTAGACTCCTCGCCGCTAATTTTGACCAAAGCAGCGTCTATTCCATCAACTGAAGTGCCGCTCATCAAACCAACAGCGATCGTAGCAGTTTTATCTTTTCTTTCAAAAGAAGACCCACAGCTACGCTGTCGGGATGAATTTTGAACAGGGTTTGGCGATACAGAGTTTTGACACATAATCTTTACAGAGCAAGGGGTTTAGTTGTTGTATAATTCACATAGAGGTCAAGGTATTTAACCTCTTTAAAAACCTAGTAGTCTAACGACTAGCGCGCACCTTGAAAACTGGATATATAGGGTTCTGTACG
>JAAUYH010055579.1_pt1 | contig 30653 bp, 15 predicted proteins | sample 7278061 | NCBI WGS metagenome assembly JAAUYH01 (sample SAMN14350203, study PRJNA611818) | marine sediment metagenome | isolation source: surface marine sediment (0.6m) | place: French Polynesia: Moorea | collected 2018-08 | reverse complement strand
TCCTGTCATCATGCCAGCAATTGGAAACATAATGTTAAGCTCAAATTATTAATTATGTATTTGCACGCCATGATATTTGCAATTATGTATTTAGATGCTTCCAGAAAGTGATGTGGAAATTTCCACATAACTCTAGAAGATTTTATTTACATATTGCTTACAAAACCTAATAGTATAAATACTGTTCCCGAATAGTCGAATAAACCCATCAACTAATATCCGTTTTTACTACACTACTTCAACCTACTCTTTCACGTATTACGTCAGTGTTCGCGTTGAGTGCTACTGTACTCGACAATACCAGCTCAGCTATGACAACAAATTCTGCTGAGCCGCTTTTTTTGAACCCTGTGCAGAAATACTTGCTTCAGTCGGGTCTTGATTTCAGCCGGGGCTAATGAGCTATCGTTTAGAACTCGACTCCTCTACTTGTGGGCACAATGGTCCAAATAGTGATGAAACCAAGATTTTCTCAGGATTTTGAGGCAGGGGTTAGGCTACAATCACTCTTGGGTTGTAGCGTAGCGTCTACTAAAACGTTTAGCATTGAAACAATGTAATAGTTTGACTAGGATTGTACATGAATCATTGGAATCAAGGAGCACAATTTGTTCGGAGGCCACTGCTAGACCTTCAATTTATTTGGTTGAACAGTTAGTACGGGTTTCATTCCTCCTGACAACTCATTTAGATCACTAAGCGACGTCCTCGGAGACAAGAGATTTCGCTCGTAAAAAACACTCGTGAGTAAGCAGTGTTCTAGAGACACTACAAAATCGAGTCTACACATTACGGCCAGGTAACCTCATTCGAAGTGTAATCTTATCTCCGAGACTTAAAGCAATGCCTTGTGTTTTGCTTCGAATTCGAATATATCCTGCAAGCGTTCCGTCTTGTGCTTTCTCCACACAGATGTTCACCAATGCATCTTCTCCGAATACCGATCTTGCGTACAAATTAGCAGATAGATATCCACTGTGGTCTTCGATGCCACGAAGCGTCAAACATTTCATGTTCGTACTTTCGAGTACAAAGTCGAGGAATTTCCCTAGATCAGTAAACGATGTGTTGACTTCAACCTTATTCTCCCACTCAAATTCAGCCCACATCGACCGAAATGCAGAATCAGAGACTTCTCCAGGTTCAATATAGTCCATTACGTCAACATGAATGTCGTTCAATATCACACAGCCGCTGGTCGCTCCAGAACCTGCTACATCGTACACTATGTTGCCAAAAATAATACCTGTTTCGGTTGATGAAACTTTGATGTTGGCGCGGATAGTTTTGCGATCTCCTGGTGCGAGTGTATGTGCCTGGGGACGCTCACAGAGACGAAGGTCTCCCATAGTCGCAAGTTCTAACGTCAGGTTTTGAAGTGTGTCATTAGTCGTGTTAATGACCAAAACATCTAGAATAATATCGTACTGATGAACTGCAATATGAGCTTCCGCATAAACTGGGTCACTCATTCCAGTCAATTGAGTGACTCGCGATAATTGGAATCCCTTCGATGCTTCTGACCCTGTCGTGGCAGAAGTCAGCGCCAACTCGTCGACGTCAACCTCCCCGTCTGTATTGGCAGTAGCCCTACGAGAGCGGAGCAATCGAAAATCTACTAGTTCTTCCACGGGAGTTTGATCTTTTCGAGCCTCTTCTAAGGCAGCAGACTCTTTTTTCTTGACCTTATCGCGCACAAGATCCCCGAATGCATTACGGTTGGCATTAAGCCAGACATCGGCTCCCATACTTCCGGTCATGGTTTGGATACATGACACTATTCTTTCCGCGGATCCATCGTCGATTTTCACGCTTGGTGACGTCGAGCGCCCAAAGCGAAGAATTGACGCACAAACGAGCATCGCTTCGGATCGAACTTTGTTCAAGAGTGTGACAGGAGCATTATCGTAGGAACTAATGCGCAGCACAAGCTTCGTTAGCGCTGAACATACCGCAACACCAACATAATATTCACCTTCTAGTAATAAATTCCGAATTGAAGGCCCCGCTTTTTCTATAGTTGGCAAGGAGGATTTGCTAATCATCTCAGTCTCAGCTATTTGCGACGCATACGTACCGTCCGCAAGGACCATTGGCCGATTGCTCTGCGTTTTTGAAGCGGGTGCCTCCCCTGGTTCTTCATCAGGGTCAATCGGTTCCTTCTCGACAGTACTGGACAGTGGCAATTTTCCAACGCTTTCCAAAATTGTCTCGAACGCTTCCTTCACTTCCACAGGCGATTCACTGTACGTTCCCAAAATCCATAGAGCGCCTCGAACAACAACGGTATTGGTGATTGAAGGTAAAGCAATCAATAGTTTCGACAGTATGGTAGACCGGAGGTCCTTGAAAAGCTCGCACATTTCACGAACAAAGGAAATAACGTCGACAGCTGATGAGCCATATGAATCTCCTAAGAAATCTGTTAATACATTAACAGCAGTGGCAGAGACTTCAGGAAACCGAACTGCAACAGAGTGGATAGCTTTGATGAGGATCTGCCGGTAATCAGCCACAGAATCTTTCTCTGCTGAGGAATCAGCAGCGTGAGTGCGAGTGACTTCCTTCTTTAGCACACCCACAATTTCATCTACATTACGCCTTGTCACAACATCCATGACAAGCGCAATAGTCTTCTTTCTAATCTCCATATTCGGGCTTGACAACGCCCGCATCATATCCATAACTAATTCCTGTAGCACACCACTCTGAGTTTGACGCAAGTCCGTGATACGGTCTAAAAGGATTAGCTTGATATTGTTGTCGCTCTGTGTCGCGAGCAGAGTACAGTAACTTTGCGCAGCAGCACGGATTGCAGTAGGTGCTGAAGACAGTGATATTAGAGTGTTGGCAGCTTCATACACGACTGCAGCAGAAGGACTGTTCAAAAGACCAAAAATTATCTTGATATAGTGCCCTTTCTCCATGGGGTTGGCGCGACATACACGACGTACCAGTTCCAGAGCTGAGAGTTGTAGCGTTTCACCCCAGCTGACAATCTGCTGAATGTTAGAATTCAAGTAGTTTACAGCTCGCTCTTGGTCCGATTGACAAAGCATGACAAATGCGTTTCGCTTCGCTGCGAGATCCCCTTCTTCCGCGAGGAACTCTTCAACAAGCTCTGGAGCATCAGGAATGAGGAACTCAAACTTTTCGAAAATAGTGTGTACAGCCAAAACTGCGTTGCGACGCACAAATGAGTGACGATGTTCGAGATTTTGGCGGATTGCTGGAACAAGCGGTTCAAGAATCTCAGGGTCGTGGATTTTGCATACAAAACGAAGGGCACAACCACGAGTGTACTCATTCGGATGCACGAGTTCATTTCGCACCATATTACAGACAAGAATCATTTCAGGCAACATTTTGCCGTCCGGCCCATGTTTATCTACGATTTCGAGATAATACAAGCCGAGTTTACGAAGATGTGTGTTTTCATGAGGGAGAATATATCGGATCACCATCATGAGCATGCCAGGCAGAGACTCCCCATTCAGTTGCAACGAAATCACTCGTTTTAATGATTCCATTTTCGATTCAAGATCACCTGACTCCAAACTTTTCCGAAGTTGATCAGTATCATCTTGCACAGCTTCCTGGTGAATGAGCAAAGTGCATTGGGACTCCAAAGCAGACGCCATGCTAGTGCAAGCCGCTCAAGCAGCAATTGTGACTTTCAAAATCACCTGATCGTCTTCTCGCACGCAAATAGGGGTCTGGAACTCAAGCAATCGCCTGTACAGTACTCCCGATGGCTTCGAACACAGAAGATAATTGATTGAAGTTCAGCTACTGTCAGTTAGGATTTAGGGTTCATTCCTCATTGGAAAAGAGGTGTAACCGAATTTCCTTACTTTGCTTTTTCTTAACGAGAATTCAGTAAATATACATTACCAAATTGTCCAATCCATTTGTTCGATTACACATGGAGTTTACCTGAAGCGAATCTACCTCCAAACCACAGGTTCGGGAACTAGTTTCATCCAACGAGTTTGCGTTGCCTAATTCGCATCTCGCTGGGCACATTCCGTCCACTAAACCAACAGCGATTTTGAATGTCTTCGTTCGAGCGCGAAGAGTCACGCGCGGAGAAGACATCGTCGAAAGATGAACAATTGTTGCTACACACTCTAGAGCAACTATGCAAAGCGTAAGTTTTTTCTTTATGTCACATACGTGATATCCATGTTCGAGCTCGAAAATGATGTTAACTTGTTGTTCTAGTTCTTCGAATGAGGCGCGTTCAGTAGCTGCAGCGCAATTACGCGAAGCCGTTGAGCGGTTATGTGAAGATGTGTCTGCACCCGGAATATACGGAGAGGACTTCGTGAAGTGCAACCCTGCTATAACAACTTTGAATAACAAGTTGCAAAGTCTGTTGAAGAGTAAGAGGAAAGAAGATCGTTTAGCAGCAGTGAGTGCAGTGCGATTTCTATTCCATGGAGAAGTCGAATCCATGGAGTCACGACTTCGACGAGCAGTGAATGCATTCCGAGTTCTATTTGGCAAAGATGTGACAGATATGAACACTGCCAGAGCTGCAGCGTATCTCGCAGCGGACATTTCAATGGTGAACAACACGTCATGTGATTTGGCTGTGAACCACTTAATCAAAACCATCATCAACAATACTGCAGGAATGTCTACTAATCCTTCAACACCGGAAGGTCGATCAGTCTCAGCTATGGTCATTAACGAGCTTGCAAATCATGCACCCAGTTTTGTTTTCCGGGAACGAGCATCTATTCGCCCTGTCTTGTGGAGCGCCGTACAGGATGAACATCGAAAGGTGCGAGAGGAGGCCGTAAAAGCCTTACAAGGGGTCATTGAAAATATCTTCGAGCGAGCTCCCGTCGATGCAGCGGAAGCAACTGACGATATCCTAAGTCAAATGTTGCTCATTCTGCAAAATACGACAACCGTGTATTCTACTTCTCGAAATAGAAGTGATGATATAGTACCGTTGGAAGGGTCTCAAGTGAGGAAAGTTCATGGAGCGTTGCTTCTGCTATTTTCTTTGGTTCGTTCAGCGAAAACCTCTCGAAGGCCAGTCCACCATTTCTCGGAACTCTGTGTACTTATTCTTCCCCTACAACGGTGTTCTGATAAGAATGTTCGGGAAGTGGTTTGCCGAGTACTTCCTTGTATCGCGCAACTAGACAAATCTTCCTTCGTATCAAAGGGATTCCTTGAAAATGCTCACAGTACGACCATGTGTATGGGGCGATCTTCCAAGTTTCCGGGTGAAGATAAAGGGCAGTCTCTGGAAGCACTAGGGAAAATAGCCAACGAGGTCGGCAGAGATGCCTTCGCGCCTTACCTTCGAGAAGTGTTACTGTTTTGTGATTTACATCTGACTCCCGACACAGTAGATGCAGTCCCTCAAAAGTACGTGATTGCTTGTTTGATGTATTTAGCTAATGCATCGCATGGCTCCGACGAATTTCAGGAAATGATGACTGGTGGGCTCTTGGAAAAAGTATTGCAATCAGAATTCACACTCGTTCTTGTTCACGCTGTTTGTGCATTTCAATCTGCGTTTCCGCTCTTAGCCGAAAGCATTGAACTTCGTCTAATTCAAATAATAGCAACGATTCTGAGACAAGGTGTTATTGCAGTGTTACGAAGATTATCTGAGCCGAACTCGGGTACGAACTCCATCGCTGAAACTGGGATAGATGATGATATCGGAGGGCAATCTGTTCCTGTACCAACAAGAAGTTTGATTATGAGAAATGGAGAGCTGGAAAATGCAGAAGACGCCGCTAATGTCATTGATGCTACGTTTCAGCAAGCAAAAGATGTGGATTATTCACCTGAGTTTTTTCCTCAGAGCCATCAGAACGGGAATGTTCGAATCACAAATAGTAATATTGAACAGAACGCTGCAGGCGAAGGGATGTACGGTGTTTCATACGGGTCTAGCGTTGATAATTATAGTTACGGAGCTCGCGAATCATTTTTGCACTCGTACATGGGGAACAAAGTTGAAGCTCATAATCCCTCAGAAAGAGCACTAGATCTTTCACTGCGACTGGACAAGGCCAACTCTCCTTGTGTTGCGTTGAAAGCCATCGAATTTTACACAATAACAAAGATGCAGGTTGGTGATATCACTCTATTTACGAGTCAATTTGTGTTGGAATACCTGGAGAATGAAATGGTCAAAGTTCGGCTATTAGCCGTGAGGTCATGTGCTAGATTAATGGATGCCGCAGCCTATTCTTGGATTGAGATTCAAAAAGGCAGAGGGCAGTCTAGAGGGCTTCGAACTGATATTCAGAAAATCCTCCTCAAGTTGGTTACACTGGCAGTATCGGACCCTTCTCGAGATGTTCGTCGAACAGCACTTGAAATGCTTGACAGAGAATCATTTCATCGGTATTTACTTCAACCTCATGTTCTCAAGAACTTGTTCTTGTGTTTTTATGATGAATGTCCGAAGGTGAGATGCTTGTCGGTTTCTCTTGGAGGTCGTCTTAGCCGCCTGAATCCTGCCCATGTGAACATATCAATGAGAAAGCTGCTTGAGTATCTCATTGAAATATTGCGTACTGAACACCATGCGTTGTTGGGAATGCGACGCGAATGTACAGTCTTACTGCAACGATTCATTTCTAAAGCTAGGCCATTGGTGGACTGCTACTCAGAAGCGATCATGGAAGTGCTGATATCACGTTTGAATTTCGCCCGCCGTGTGAATGACAAAGACGCCGCTGAGACTGTGCTCCTTGCGATAGGGGACCTCGGCGGAATTTCCAGCCGTGTCAACTTGTTTAGCTACTGTAGTCGCGTAGTACCGCTTGTGGTTTCTTATATACTGGATGATCATGCATCAGACCGTCAGTTTTGCAAAACCGCAATACACGCCCTATTCAAGCTTGTACAATGTACCGGTTATGTTATTCAACCGTATTCAAGATTCCAACGGCTACTGCCTGGCCTTTTGCAACTACTTAGTAATGAAAATGACGCTGGCCTTCGATTGGAAATCGAGACACTCATAGGATGTTTGGGCGCCGTAGACCCCTCAAATCACAAAGATGCAGCGCTTCCTTCCCTCGCTGGCAGTAAGTTTAATCAATCGCAGGGCAGCAGTGCCCGCGCTTCGAGACCCAGTTGGACCCGAACCAGGACTATAAATCCTGCCTCACTTCCAGAATCCGCTGAATGTCAGTCATATTACCTCAATTTCGAGAACCCTGTTGGTTCTCTTAGTGCTAGACCGCTTGGCTCTAACGGGTCGCCATCTGCAAATCCTGGATTCCCTGTATCGATTCAGCATCCCACTCAATTGATTTCGTTATTTAGTGTTGGACCCGAAAAGCTGGCCGAGCTTACGACATCATATACTCCAGTTTGGGCTCGTCACGAATGCGAGGAAGTGTCTCTCGTTGGGCTCCTTGAACATCCGTTCACAGCCAGCAAAGATTATTTCCCATCAATTGCCCTCGACAAAGTTATGAGCATAATTCGTATTACGAACAGAAAACTTCAGCATCGAGAAGCTTTTACAGCATTAGTGCGAATACTTGGATATTGCCAAGACCGAATTCCTCACTTTCTCCATGCCATATTTCCATGTATCTTGTGGGTTCTTCGTCCCGAAATCTCTTCTGAAACGAAACCTGTTGTGTTTTCTCCATTTCATGAGTTTGTCATGGCTCGTGTTGCGGAGATAATCACGTTAGCAGGGAAGCATGTATTACCATATGTTTTCGATACTGTCCTTCTAATTCATCGATACATCCAAGACACCAGATTTCACCCAAAATGTGTTATCGCGGGATGTAAATTAATTGTGCGTATTCAAATTGCAGTTGGTGACGTCTTCCGACCCATTATCTCGACATTGTTGTCTTCTCTGCTGGAGGCACTGTCTCAAGATTATGCTCGAAACGGTTCTATGGCAGAAGCTGTGCTTCAAGTACTGGAATCGTTTGGGTCTATGCTGAATAGCTATTCTGTCATCGTTTTTCAAATGATTGTGAATGTCCTTGAAAGTGCAAAGAACTACTGTCTGAAGGAAAGTGCATTGCGAACTTTAATATCACTTCTTAGAGATGTGGACTTGAATCAAGTTGCATCTGTTCTCCTTCACCCGTTGTTGCGTGTGCTGAAGTATACAAAAGCTGATGAAGGAAATCGAGAACAACTCATTGTCGGACAAGATTCTGTTGACCAGCGATTTTTTGACAATTTGGCTGATGGTGCGGCCATGGCTATTGTGATTGTTGCTCGCAGGGCACCTGATGCATTCAAAACGTTCGTTCCAGTTGTTGTGAAAACCCTGAAATCAGCGCCCAAGGAGACATCTTCAGAAGTTGGCAAGAAAGAGCTCGCAAAGCTTTTATTAGAGCAAAACAGGCCATTGGTAACACAGGTACTTGGGCTATCCAATGATGAGGTGCGAGAATTATTGTCTTCCAGCATTGAATACTCTGAGTTTCCCCCGAGATCCGATTCCGAAAGCAGCGTACATTCAATGCCCGGAAGTTTACAACCTCCAGTCATCGGTGCTGCTGCTGTAGAAAACTCAGAAGTACCAATACCTGAAGGAGATTTAATGCAGCTGTGGCGCATCAAAGATAATTTTACAGCGAGTGACTGGACTCGTTGGCGATCAGAACTGGAAGTTGGTCTAATACGGTTTTCTGGTTCGGCTGCCCTTCGGGCTTGCTCATTTCTTTTCGAAAGCTTTCCTTTTCTGGCCCGGCCTCTTTTTAATGCCGCCTTCTTGTCTTGTTGGACACCTCCGTCGAATGCTGATGGTCTTTCCGATTCTGCTCGGAGGGAAATAGTCCATATATTAACGCGAGCATTGCAGTCATCAACTATGCCAGTCAACTTAACTCAGTCTATTCTCAACTTGTTTGAGTATATGGAGCATGATGAACGACCGTTACCTGCATCTGTTGAATTTCTTGCCCAGACGGCTTTCCGATGTGGTGCGTTTGCCAAGGCACTGCGCTACAAAGAAGGAGAATATGCTGTTATTATGCGATCTAATTGTAATAGAGCTGCTCAGGGTAGTCTTGCTGGTAATCTTGGACTACTCGCTATTTACGAGAAACTTGGTCATGACGAATCGGCGCGTGGAACTGCTAAACATTACGAAATGCTAACGGGCTCTGCTCTCAATGAGCATATTGATCAATCTGATGGGCAGATCGACGAGTGTAATTCTAACCTTGAGAGATGGGCCGCTAAACTGGGTGACTGGGATATCCCCGATTCTCCTGGTTCTAAACGAGTACAGAAATCTGATGTAAGTTTCGAAGAGAGAATGAAAGCATTTCAAGTACTTCGTGAAGAGCCCGTGGATAGTCCACGCTGGTCATTTCTACTGAAGAAATTAAAGAATCAGAACGATCTTGGAAGATGGCGAGCTACTAATCGTGTTGTAAAACATGCTTGGCATGCATGTGAAGGGAACGATGCAGGTCGTAGAAAACTCGCGGTTGATGGGAAAGGAATTTCGGTGGCTTTCGATCTTGCTAATTGGGAAGAGTTCGAAGAGCGAATTCACTATTTAACGGAAGACCCATTTCTCAACGCGTTCTACCGAACTCTGCTTCTAGTTCGACGTGGGCGAGAAAATCCTGAACTCTTGCAAGAAGCTGAAAGGTATCTGACTGAGGCTCGAGCTCATCTCGATGTACACCTCACTGCCCGGCTTTCCGAAGGTTATCCTCGAGCTTATTTGGAAGTAATCAATGCACAAACACTTGTAGAGCTCGAAGAAATGATCAAGTATCTTCGTATTCCTCCATCTCAGAAAGGATTTGCTCGGTATCGACTTCAGGCCATTTGGGATCAGCGGCTTGCAGGCTGTAAGTATGATGACTACATTTGGTACAGACTTCTGATGATTCGAGCCTTGGTCCTGCCTCCGCTAGAATCGAAAGACAGATGGATCGAGTTTTCTTGTCTTTGTCGCAAAAATGGTCGACTTCCATTAGCGAGCGAAGCATTGAGAATGTTGGTGCTCCCGAGCTTGTCTCCAAGCGATGCACAGAGATTGAGTCAGGAACCTGTTGAATCTATATCGGGTCGAGTACTTCGTAACATATCGGACCTCGATATCCGATATGCCGTTTGTCGTCACATATGGGCATGTGACCGTCAGGTAGAAGCGTTTCAAATACTGAAGGAAAGTGTGTCGGAGTACAAAAGTGCCGCGTACGCATGGAGATCTAAGGAACCTGTTATTTGTTACCTATCATCAGTTGAACCTGAAGCTCAGTCGAATCGGAAGGAGGTTATGGTAGCGGCTGAGGTACTGCTTAAATTGGCGAAATGGAGTTCTAGACTAGTTCGTCGAGAAGGACCTGACTGTGGGGCTTCGGACGCGATGGCGTTAGAATACGCGAAGAGCGCATCAGAAATGCGCCCTAACTTCGATAAGCCCTGGCATTGGTGGGGTCTACTGAATTGTGAACGTGCTTTTCAAGCAATGGGGGTAACTGTGAAAGAGGGTACCATTCAAAGCCGGAACGTGAAACAACCTGTGCTAAATACGGAAGCTCGACAGTACTTAACAAATTCTATTGAAGGATTTTTCAAGTCAATCAAGATTGGTGGAAAGACGAAGCTCGAGGACTCCTTGAAGATTCTCACACTTTGGTTCAAGTTTGGTAGTGTTGCTCAGATGTACAAAGTGTTCGATCGCGGGTTTGAAGACACTGTGATCACCAGTTGGCTCGAAGTTGTGCCGCAGATAATTGCTCGACTCCATACCACTGATCGAGATGTGCAAGCAGGAATTGAGCATCTCCTGACTAGGATTGGGAACGAACATCCACAGATGGTTGTTTACAACCTTATAGTCGCAAAGAACATGCAAGGACATCATTCGGCGAGAAGAGAGGCAGCGTCTCGTGTTTTAGACTCTATTAAGAGGAAGCATCACGGCATTGTCACACAAGCGGAGATGGTAGCTCGAGAACTTGTTCGCGTAGCTGTTCTTTGGGGAGAACTGTGGTACGAAAAACTTGAAGAGGCATCGCGATTATACTTTGGTGAAAAAGATCTTGATTCCATGTTGCAGTGTATTCTGCCAATGCACGAAATGATTGAGCGAGGGCCTGAGACTTCATATGAAAAATCCTTCATGGATCTTTACGGTCGGGAACTTCTAGAAGCTGGTAGTATTATCGAAGATCTGGCGAATGCAAAGGAAAAGAACGCACCTGCTGAGGAGTTGGATGCCAAGGCATCAAAACTCTGGGAATACTACTACTATGTTTTTGGGCGTATCCAGAAACAGCAGCACATGATGAATGGCCTCGATTTAAGTAAGGTGTCGCAATGGCTTAAGCATGCCAACAACCTTGAACTTGCTGTACCAGGAACTTATGATCCGAAGAGGACTGATACTGTGACGTTACAATCGTTTGGTTCTATGCTTCGAATCTTGCAGAGTAAGCAGAGACCACGGAAACTAGCAGTATTGGGTAGTGATGGTCGTCAGTACGATTTTCTGTTGAAAGGGCACGAGGATTTGCGTCAAGACGAACGAGTCATGCAAGTATTTGGACTTATCAATCAAATACTTAGTCATAGTCAAGAGCGCTCAATTCGTCGCGGTGTTGACATCAAGCGGTACGCAGTTATTGCCCTTTCCAATAATGCGGGACTCATAGAGTGGGTACCACACTGCGATACTATGCACGCCCTTGTGAAAGAACATCGTGAGGTTCGCAAAGTAATGCCCAACATTGAACATAAAGTAATGACAAGAGTGGCACCGGAACCAGAACGACTACCTCTTCTTCATAAGGTTGATATCTTCAAGTTCATGCTCTCAAATACGAGTGGGAGCGATATTGCGCGCGTGCTTTGGTTGAAGAGTCGAAGTTCGGAAATGTGGTTGGATCGTCGAACTACATATGCGAGGTCGTTGGCCTCGTCGTCGATGGCGGGCTATCTGCTCGGTTTGGGTGATCGACATCCGTCAAACTTGATGATAGATAGAGGGTCAGGAAAGATTATGCACATAGACTTCGGAGATTGTTTTGAAGTCGCAATGGTGCGAGAGAAATATCCAGAAAAGGTACCGTTCAGACTAACAAGAATGCTAGTCAAAGCATTGGAACCTTGCGGTGTTGAGGGTTACTTCAGACATACGTGCGAAGCAGTAATGCGGGAATTGAGAGAGCCGAATAATCGAGAATCCCTTTTGTCTATGATGGAAGCATTTGTGCATGATCCACTTTTACGAATGAAGCTTGTTGGTGGTGAAGAATTGCAGCGTCTACGAGACGAAGGTAATCGAGTAGCTGCAGTTAGTGTTATGCTGTATAACTCAGCACCTCCACTACTGTCAGAAAGTTTACAGCTTCGTCTATTGACACAGGCCGGAAGCCTGACCGCGGCGCATGCGGCGCAACAAATACAACAAGAACAAGCGCATAATAGTAATAATAATAATGAAATGATGGTTGCTGGAGCGATTGCTACAGGAGTGAATGCGCAGACTGTGGGTGCATCTGAAACATCGTTTGGCAAGTCGCCTGCTACTCAAAGCAGGCGAGAACGAGACAGACTTCTGCAAGTGGTACCAAGGGACAAATGTATCGAGGTTGCAGATGAAAGGGCAGCGATAGCTCTGCAACGTGTTAAGGACAAGCTTTACGGACGCGACTTCGGGGATGGAGAAGAGCGGTTGAAAGTTGAACAACAGGTGGATAAGTTGATCAGTGAAGCTACGAGTGTTGAGAATTTGTGTTCGCTGTTCACAGGTTGGTGCCCGTTCTGGTGACTTCGCAGTGGAGACACTCATCAATACACTACAGTGTTTTGTACCATGTTGTAAAATAATGAATCACCATCACCATATGTTAGTGCACTGTCCACCAAAGACTTGAACCCCTTGTCCAATACAGTTAGGGAATCACGTTTCTATCGAACTCAGTCAGGTTTGCGGAAACAAAATAAACATGAACGGTCGGGGCTCCCGTGTCGATATAGCGTATTGATTGCAAGCAATAAAATGTTTCCCCAACTTGCATATAGCAGTAACACATACGCTAAAGAAAAGTAATGCTGATCAATCTAAGCCAGACACAACATGGTAATTTCATTTATCACCTAGCTCAATCTCTGTTGCGCTAGAGTGTAGATGTCGATGTTACCGTTGCAAAATGGAACGAACGAATGGATAATAACTTAACAATAATTCTACAGTAACAGCAAACAAAGTCAACTGAACTTGAGATGAAATGGGAGTTTACTATGGCAGCACTCGTGTTTACCAAGAAGAAAAGGGTGAGTGAGTGTTATTGTGCAGTGTGGGTAACTCAGAAGCGTAGTATTGCTCACAGCGCTGTTTATTCAGTACATTACTGGATGAGCAATCACAAAAATGGACGCAAATAAAAGAGGAGGCAGACAAACAGTCAGCGACGCCGTTCGTATTTCGGTGAGCTGGGTACCGTACTCGGTACGTACCAGTTGGTGGACGTCTACTGGTTGTGATGCTGCTGCATTATCTACTGGATCGATTAATCGATTGGTCAATAGCGGCTAACCCACGTCTGTACGCATGCACCCATTCATCAATCCATCCATGCTTCCACAGTATCTGAGTTGCTTGCTTGCTTGCTTGCTCCCGGACCAATGACCAAGATGTTGGTAGGAGAAACAGCAAGAACTAAGGCAATCAAGCAAAACTGACCCAACGACGGTCATTCTATACCAACCCCAATCGGTAGGATGGAAAGTATGGGTGCTTTTCCTTTGTATTCTACTGTGGCGTAGACCGGATGAGCGATCAATCGATACTGGTTGTAGCTGAGACAATGGATAGATACCGTTACGTTTAAGCCCCTCACACGAGACAAACCATTTTCGCGATTCCTTTCGTTCGGTTTGCTTATTTGATTGATTGACCTTTCAAATTCGAATATCCCATACTCGTTTTATATCGGCACCACATCGTACGGTACAGTATTGCTTTCTAAATTCCCTCCTCCTTATGTTTATGTCGCAATTCTTCTGTCCCACCGCTCTGCTTCCTTATTTGTTTCTCTCTGTAAGTTGCTCTACAGCAACAGCACGACCGCCACTCCTTCACCACCACAACACCTCCCTCACCACTGCCACAGCCGCCTTCTGATCTCATTTCACTAAATAGCAGTCCTGCTTCCTCCCATCCATCTCGAGCTCTTCTTCTATCAACCCACTCTATTCCACTATCCTTTCACTGTCCTCTTCTACTTTTCTTTTTGTGTTTCCCTCTTCAAATGGCCACCGTTGCACTTCCAGTTCACTCTTCATCTGCAACCAATCCAACTGCAGGTGGTGTTGCTCCACCCGGTGCTGAACGTACAATTGCCGAGGCTATTGCTGGCCATCGCGCCGTACGCCGCGAAATTCTTGCACGAACTGATGCCACACGACGAACTGACCCCACTTCTTTGACACGTCAATTGGACGACGCATTGACCGCTTTAAGGAGACTCGAAGCGGAGTTCGCCCATTTTCGTACTAATGCGAATAAGCATCTTGAGGATGCTAAAGCTGAAAACGATCGACTATCTGCTCTTCTTGAACGCGCTCGCATGTCGCCATCATCACATCCTGCAAATTCCACTGCCGTTACGTCAACGACTATGCAGAAGCCTTACGAAAAAGAGATATCAGTTTCGAAGCTCGAGTCCATTCTAGATACCAACACGAATTCTACGAGCATTAAGGATCGTACCAAACGCCGACTTTCTGCTCGCGCAACCGAGCCAGTATGGCGTCGTGTCTCCATATCGCGTTCGCGGTCTGCTCAATCTGTGAGCCCAGCTGATCTTGATGCTGAATCTTTGGGTTCTCGGCGACGAACTAATCGTGCATCTACTGGTGGCCTGTTCAATCGGTCGAGCTTCTCATTTCCTCGTTCTACTCGATCTTCGCGTACCTCGGACCGGTCATCTGGTATGTGGGGCATGTGCTTCTGAGTGACTATTACTTCTTTCGTTTTGTTGCTATAGCACTCTAATTTAGTAAGAACTATACTAAGCTGGTGTTTGTAAATCTGTTTTTATCACCTTCATCATGTGTACTGTATATTACGGAGAACTATACAGTACTCTACATTGCTACCACCTGCATTGTATTCTAACCTTTCCATACTGTCACCTGCTTATTTGCGCCGTTTGCACTGATCCCGTAGGATTGTCGCAAAACATTAATCAAGTAATGTACTACAGTAGTGAATCAAAACATTTCGACATTTAGTTCCATCTTGGCAACCATCTTCTTCTATTAACTTGCTCTCGTGTTAAAGGAAGTGAATATATGAATGGTGCCCAATACAAAAGGGCAGCTACCATAAGTGTTCCAAAGATAAAAATAAGTGGCAGTCTCATTCTGCGTGGGAGAAGATCAAACGAGGCAGCAGTAAGTAGCTGCCCATAGAATAGTCCAGGAATGTAGTGATAAATGAAGGCCGCACGGTCGACTAACATATATGGCAGTAAGTTACACAACCATCCGGCGAGTAAGAAAATACATGTCATGTAAGAATTCTGCAATTTTTGTCCTGCCTTACCCGAAAAGAACTCTTTCCGATATCTCAGCACGCATACTGCGAAGACAGAAAATGTAAAAACAACGAACAATACTAGCCACAGTACTGCAGGATTACCGAAGAGATAGATACGTTCTGATCGCCCATCTTCTAACTGCTTCACATAATACAAAACACCTCGCCAGTTGCAAACCCATTGATAGTACGTGGATTCCCACGAGTGCCTTTTCTTTATCGCTGCATTGCTTGCAACCATTCTCCAGTTCAAGTATCCGAAGAGCTTCCAGAAAGACTGCCTTTGAACGTGTGGATTGTACAGCTTGTTGCCAATCAAGGTTTGCTGGAAGTCGGCTCGCATAAAGTTATCGTATTTCCCTCCGGAATAAATCAGAGCATTGAACATAACAAAGAAAGTCCACGCATGAAATGCAATGCCTACCCCTGCAGCATACAAACATTCCCAAATTTCCAACGGCTCATCTAGAAACACAGTACCAAAGAAAGAAACCACTGCAATAAGGCCGGGTGTTCCGAGTGCAGTATGTTTGATTGATAGTGCCACACCCGACATTAGACCTGTAAGAGTGAGTAAGGCGAAGTGCTTTCTCTTCTCGGTGCGTGGTGTACGCCATAGTTCAAGTGCGCAGATCAACGCAGTTTGGCAAAACGCAAGTAGTTGAGAGTCCATCAAAATGAGTCTGCCCTCGATGATACCCAGAAAGTCTGTCCCAACCATAAAGGCTGCTAGTATTGCAGATATACGACTTATACTAAGTCGACGCCCAACAAAATATGTGAGAGGTACAGTGGCGGTGCTAAAGGTAGCCGATATTACACGGGGAATCAAGAACTTCACTGTCGCAGGATACTCCATACCGATCTTCTCAATGACAAAATTGGGATCAGGTACGTATCCGAAGAGAGCTGATCCATATGCAAGTATCAGCTTTCCGAGAGGAGGATGGATATCGAAAAACCAGGTCCGAGTTAATACTTTATCCATGAATTTGGAGAAGTGCAACTCATCAAAAACAACACTGCATACATTCGAATATATTAGCAACAAAACTTGAGCAAGAGAAAAGCATTGATTACTTACGCGGAAGGGTGTGCAATTCGATAAAACCTGGTGAGGAAGCCCAACGCTGTCAGAGCTATTAATGCTGCAACATCTTGACGACCAGCGATTGAAGTATCATCGCTTTTACTACTAGTCACAGACTGATTTTGCCGAATATTCGTTCGAGAGCGTCTTGAAGAAGAGTTTTTCGAAGCTGTACTCGTTGTGTCACTATCGCTCTTGTGTTTTTTTCTCTTTTGCAAGCTATACATCTCAATCGTCTGTACAGCTTACTTAATTCGACAATTTAACTGTGATACCGTAGTGTCGAAGCAGGGGTTAGACGTCGAGATGAGGGCGCGGTTGCGTGGTAATGTGGTTTGGTGCTTGAGTGGGTTCACTGCGAGTAATGTATCCTGTCCAGTAACGTACTGTGCTGTACGGTACGGTACTTGTTTTTTGCTACTGTTCTACGGAATATAAATTTCATGTTACCATTCTAATTAATGCGGATTGAATAGTGAGGTACTGTACCGTACTGCATGGTTCAATTGTGGTTGGGAACTACAATTTAGTCGGATTCACAGACACCAAGAATGAGGAAGGTTGTGAAAACGTTATCTCCTCGCGTAGTTTGTGTCGAGAATGAGTCAATCCCAGATATTGGCCCCAGGGATGTACTTGTAGAAACGCTGTGCTCGTCTGTGTCAAATGGCACTGAATTACTTGTGTATCGCGGTGAGATGCCGGGTACGGTATCGACCGATGCAACGCTGAAACACTTGCAGTCTTCATTTCAATATCCCATTGCGTATGGATACAGTTCAGTTGGACGAATTTCTAATGTAGGAAAATGTGTAACCAAGTGGCGTACTGGCGACATAGTATTTGCGTTCCGAGAGCATGCGTCGATACTGGTATGCAATGAAGATGATTTTATGGACGTACCTGAAAATATCAGTCCTAAGGACGCATGCTTCCTCCCTGCCATGGAAACCGCAGTTTCAATCGCGTTTGATGCCGCACTATTACCAGGGGAGAACGTTGTTGTGGTTGGACAAGGAACTATTGGACTGTTAGTTGTTGCCACATTGAAGGCATTGCACCCATACAGCAGGGTGCGCGCAGTTGAGAAGTGCAAAACTCGTCAATTGTTGTCCACAGCTGATACTGTGCTAACCCCGGAACAAGCGTCGAAATGTGAAACAGAGCTTAACTTAGACAAGAATATTGAAGAAAATGGTGCAGATGTCGCAATTGATACGTCAGGTACAAGTGGAGGTCTTGATACGGCTATATCGCTCACACGTAATGGCGGTCGTGTAGTTGTGGCGTCATGGTTCGGAAACAAGAACGTGTCCCTGCAATGTTTGGGTGGTCGAATTCATCGTAGTCACATAACATTGGTGATGTCTCAAGTAAGCGAAATTCCCATGCCATTGCGGGCCAGGTGGTCCAAAGAGCGGCGGTTTCAATTAACATGGCTAATTTTGAAGGCTGTTAAGCCAGCGACTATTTTGAACACTAAAACAGTGAATGTACAAGAAGCACCAAATATCATGCGATTACTTGATCATGGAACCCCCCTTCAAGTAGTCTACGAATACGGTATATGTTAAATTGAACTTTTTGTTTTGTGTAGAATTCCAAGTGATTCCCAGTACTCACGCATCTCTTGAGGGAGGGGAGCTTCTACATCAACAAATGATTCTGCCTTAACCCCTAGCTGAGGCTTAGCTCCACCCAGATGAACTTTTGTCAGTGCAGGGAATTCAATTCGACGAGCGTGCAAATTAATTCCTTTCCATTCAGATTCTCGGGGGACAAGAGATTTGAGACCTGTTTTCGGGGAATATCTCAAATCACCAACAATAGGGGTACCGAGAACACCTGCGCAATGAATTCGCAATTGATGTTTCCGTCCTGTGGTTGGTTTCAACTCGAGCAAAGTACAATTTCCGGACTCTTCAGATGCAATAGTGCTGTACTTGGTGAAAGCAGTTTTCCCTGCGATAGGTGCTGTGATGACGCCTGACGGAGTAATAGGCTTCCCTTTTACGAGCGCCCAATACGTCTTAGAGATCTTCCTTTCTCTGAAATACTCACCTAATAAGGCAGCGGCCCCAACATCCCGTGCTACCACGAGAGTGCCACTAACTTCGCGGTCAAGACGATGCACTAACCAGTATCGGCCTGAACCAATACCTGACAACATAGCTTCAATATGGCGTTCTTCACTGCGTCTACCTCCTTGAGTTGATATGCCTGGTGGTTTATTGAGCACTACACATCGGGCATCGCGATGTAGTATCCACTTACGGATTTCAAACGCTTCTGCCAAAGTGGTGTCATCTGGAGGCGGTGCTCGTTTGCCACGAGTGAGACCAAGCTTTATATCACCAGGGACACCCACGATTGAATTAGGTTCAAGGGGGTAGGCATTACGGCGGGGTGAAGCACCATCCACAGTGATTCGTCCTTTACGGATAAGTTTCTGAATGAGCCCAGGGGGAAGACCTGGAGCATGTCTCTTGATAAATCGGTCTAAACGAGCTCCATTCTCTTCTTCCTTCACACACCAGTACACAAAATCTTGAGTGTTGATTGCATTTGGCACATTCTTTTTGTCGATATCTTCCCCATGATCTATGAGATTCGAAGAAATAGGCCCTTCACTCAACCTGCAATTATTCAATGTGTGCGAGTACCTCAAATGAATACGCTTGGCTGATCGCAAATGTCGAAGAATTCCAATTGAACCCATCGATCTTTTCCACTAGAGGTGCAATAATCGTGTTATGTGCGGCACGTACAATACAGTAGTTAACCGTAAGTAATTTTAGATTTTTAAGTGTTGAAAATACTAATATTTTTTTTCTAAACTACTATATACTGAACCAAGAAAGCTTCTGTATTCTGTATCAAAATGGAACAACGAACTGGGTCGAAGAAGCGACGACGGTTCAAAGCTCGAGGTGGAGTACAAAAGAGGAAAAGGCATCAGCAGACTGAAAAGGCTGTCATTGAGGAGAAGGCAAATGGTGGGCAGAACAGAAACCAACTGCGATATAACCGACCCCGAATTGGTTCGAAAGCACTTGCTCTTACGGGAGAGGAGCCGACTACGTTGGACCGAGAATTGTATTCCTACTTAGTACGCGTTCAAAATGAACTGGAATCGTTGAGCGCGCATTCAGCTCAGGCGAGTAGTGAAGAGATCGCAGGTAAGGATGATGATGATGATGATGATGGCTTACCGCCACCTGTACTTCTCGCGCAGAATGCAGTCTGCGAAATCATTCCACGACTTCATGAGGTTGCAGTAGACCCGAGTGGGTCGAGAGTTCTGCAATCCCTTTTGCGCCGTATCCGCGACCCAGAAATCGTTGCTGACATGTTGAGAAACGTAGTTTCTCCCGGTGCATCTCGTTTTGCGTCTCTTGCTGAACATCGTTGTGCTAGCCATGTACTTCAGGACATATGCACTTTTCTCTCCTCGTATTCACTATCATTGGTATCTGTCCGTGAATCAATCTCAAATCTTGTACAAACAATAATGATGTGGGACCTTGGCCAACTACTTTTAGTCATGGAATCGCCTGGTGGAAGCCATGTACTTCGATCTGTTTTTGGATTGCTTGCTGGTATATCTCCCGAAGAACCACGCACAGCCAAACTTGACGATTCTTCCCCGGTCCCCATTAGACCTTATTTTGAAATAAGTAGAGTCGAAACGCCGCAAGAGTGGCACCGCGCTGTTATTCACTTTGCAAACCTTTTCATTTCTACTCCTGACAGGGTCAAAAATCTTCCCTGGTCCACTGCGCCGTGCAGCGCTTTACAATGTCTCATTTCTGCATCTGCATGTATTGACCGTGGACTGACGAAGAAACTTGTGAAGGCAGTAATGGTCGGTCAATTATCTGATTTAGTTTTCGATTCGTGTGGGAGCCGATTTGTGGAGCGTGCGGTAACATGCTTGGGTGCTGGAATTGTATGGGATGAAGTTAAGGGCCACCTGGGGGAAATGATTGCTCATCCAAAAGCGAATCATGTGGCGCAACGCGTGTTTTTGCGACTCAGTGGTCGATCACAAGTGAAAGCAATATGGGATGAAGTAGAACCAAAAGTTATGGATTGTTTACGTATTGGATCTGGGCGCGAAGGGGTTGCGCTAGCAATGGTAAGGGCTGCAGAAGCGGAAGGCGATGATGTACAACGACGGCGTGCCAGTAAGTGTATTGCAAAATCAATGGAAACGAATGGTGAGAATTCGAAATACTTCGTGGGTGCCATACTTCGTGGGTCTGTACAGGAATGGCTAAAGTGGAGTAGTGAAATCAATTCTTGTGGCTTGCCTAAGCTGGGAATCAATCGAAACGATGGTGATGCTCTACGTGTTGGATCAAACTTGAATTCTTTCAATATAATCAACGTACTCATTGCTCGCAGCTTGCTTCGTTTTCGTGGGGCTGCAGGTCAAGCAGCTCGTGATTCCATGAATTCTTTGTCACAGTTTGAAATATTGGCATTGATTGCTAGTTCTGTTAGTAGCCGTGTCATTGAACAGTGGGTCGATTTAGATACTAAGAACAGTGAGAAGGTTATTCAGGCCGTGATGTCAGCTGAGCCGTGGTCTGTTTTGGCCACGGCAAAATCTGCGTATGGCGCCATGGTCATTTCAAGATGTATTCCGAAAGCGCATCAGGAATTGCAGAAACAAATTATGGATGTGCTAGGATCGAAAATTCAACATTTGAAACAAGATCGATTTGGTTCAGTCGTTGTAAGGAAATGTCGAGTGGAGTCTTATGTGCATGATCCCGATAAGTGGCGCAACATGAGCAGAGGCCGTGCAACGCGAGCGCGGCTCTTCGAGGATTTGTTTCAGAGTGAAACTCGTGGAAATTGAAGAAGAAATGGGCCACGAGAATCTGCCTCTCCGTAAGTTTGAGATGAAATGTTTTGGTCGGAAATTCTGTAGTGTTGCTTGAGTTCCAGCAATTACCATAAAACAAAACATTCATCCCTGTCTTATAGAGTTTTTTTGATTCGCAGTGCCAGTATTGCTGTTTGATTATTGTCTTTGATTGTAAAAGGCTAGGCTGTTCAGATCGAAGATTTCTTCATTGAACATGGACAAGGCTTCATCAGAGAATGAAAATCACAGAACTCTTAACTCTACCGTGCCAACTCGATCTATGCACTTTCACCCCGATCAGTGAAATCACCGTGAATTCGGACGAAAGAGCAAGCGATTCTCATTGGGGCTTTGAAACTGAGAGTAGAAATTTCTAGACAGGCTTATTAAAGCTGTAATTCTCAAAATGTTTTCAGAACTTTGATTCAGGATGAGCCAGCAATTTGATTACCCTTTTAAGAAGTGGGAAACTAAAAAATATCTGATCTGATCAGCTATCTTCGACTGGCCGTAATTGGATATGTCATGTTTTACCACAGTCAGAAGATAGCCTATGACGCACTTTCTATACACCCAGTTTTCAGACCCCAATGAGAATCGGTTGCGTTTTCGTTCCATCGTCATGCGACATAAGGTTACAGATAGCTCTGTGAATGGATTTTCTGTCAGTCCTCCGGTCATTGCGGATAAGAACGCGCCACGTTTCTGTTAGACCATCAAACTGCCGCCGACGGCGGCTTCGCATAATTACACACACACACACACACACACACACGAGGGGGAAGGGAGCTAAGTTGATGGAATTCGAAAAACAAACTATCGCAATTTTGTCAGAACAAACCTACTCCGTGCGCGTTACTGTTGTGTAATACATCGAGGGAAGAGTTCTGTTGCGTCCTACTTCAAGACCACGCTGGTCAGGGTGAAAGTAGAATTGAACTCCGAGGAGTACGTCAACATGCTGCATTTTTTTATTGCCGTTTCCTGAAGATTACTTTCCGAACGAGTTTGTGTTCGGACAAGACGACGCTCCTATCCACTCTGTTTTAGAATCAAGAGACTTTTTTGTAACTGAATGTATTGATGTTTTACCATGGCTACCAATATCACCTGACCTTTACGTTATTGAGAACTCGTCATCATCGAAGATTTGAAAGAGGCCTTTTCTATGAAAGAAACAAACTAGAAATTACATATATCAGTACATATTCAAGTCAATGCGCGACAGAGTAGGTGAAAACTGGAGCAAATTTGGAGGCGAAACATCGTACTGAGTACAAGGTGTTACAAAAAAACTACGAAAAGTAAAAGCTTGTATTATTTTGTATTTAAGGTTTCATGACACAAAGTATATATCGTGCGGGAGAGGTACACATAAAATTTTAGCACTCATGAATCGGCCTGTCTACGCCTTCCCCGCGATCTTCAGCCTTATCTCGCTTAAAATTTTCATCTACTCCTCCCGTGCCTTCTCCGTCATCATTATTTGTTGAGCGTGAAGGACGAGTCGGGAGAGATTCACAAAGTGGCAGTTTTGCCATAGCACCAAAAACCAATAGTGTAGGCCGAACCCCTCAGGGTCGACTCCTGAGTTTATGCAAATCACATAGATAGCTAGTAGATACATATCGTCAGCGTTGACGCCCGGGTATGTCTTTGTCAAGATCTCCGGTGTGCGCTCCGGTCCACGTACTGATCCAACCTCCTTGCTGACTGGTACTGTGGTGCAGTCTTCCCAGGAGGCAAAACAAACACCACCACCAAATCCAGCCAGAAGAAGGCCACCAGATGGGGAAAGGTAGCGAACACCCCAAAGGAAAAGAGGCTACTGTAGAACCTCTACCACAACGAGAGCACTGCCATAGAGAGGGATGCTTGCCCCGAGGAGGATGGAGAGAGAGGAAAATGGGTAAGTATGGGTCGCCGACGATGAAACAAGACCACCCAGACTGGATCGGGCATCGTAGTAACCCTCCTGAGGGTGGATCCGGTAAGAGAACGTGCACGGGGCCTCTTAAACCCGCCGTAAGGAGTTACAAACACCAGAACACTAGTGGTAGACAAGAATTGAACACCGCAGGCGGGTAGGCTTGGGGAAAATCACGTTCCCGGACTACTTATAACAGCCCAATTAGAAATAGTACAATACTTAAAGTAGCTACCTAAAGCATTAAAAAAACAGTACTAAAATTAACGTGTAGGACCGGTGTCTAAAACAAACACCCCCTTCGGGCCAGCAATGCACCCCATGTGGGAGAGCTCTTATGAGTGCTCTCCGTGTAATGTGGGGAGCAGGTACGCTGTCCTTCCGTTCTACACCGTCGCCCACTAGTGGGATATGACCGGCCGTGGCACTACAGATACCATACCATACGACTCCTGAAGCTGAGAAACGTCTTTTGGAGCAACGTATGGTAGCATTTGTCTACGCTAATATCGCTCCGTCCTTCTATTACGACTGACCTACATGTGATATCAGCTTCTGCTGCCATTGCTTATAGTTAGGTTGACACAAATTGTGTTCCTTGGCTGTGACACAAGTTTTCTGGTGGTCTGAGGTACGTGAGTGACCACGTATGCATTAAATCCGTCCAAATGTGTTACGTCGACTCGTCGTTGGAAAACCGATCTCTTTGACAGTGTGCTGCTCCGCCGACCACATGCAGTACTGGCCTACTTTGTATGTACATCAGATCGACGATCACTTCGCTGTTGAAAATTATATCTTCAGGCAGTATGGTAACTTTCACATCGGAAGGCTTGGATACGAAGAGCTGGCACTCTTTGCATAATCGTTGTATCTCCTTCGGGGTGGATCATGTGTTCTTGCCTACTTCAGAATGTTTAATGCGCTTAAGAAACTCGTACAGACGGCGCAAATCCGGATGGCAGAAAAGGTAGTGCAGTTTGGCTAGTTCACTCTTGGTGAACAGGCACGCGTTCTCACAGTCCTACCCACATAAATCCTCCTTATATGGCAGGGGAACTGGGAACCCACCTAGGAATGTAATCGAGTTTCTCTTTTGGTTTGCTTCTTCAGACCAGAGCTTATCTTGGTAGCTAAGTCCCAATATTATAAGAGCGTTAGTGTCTCCCACGATTGGTGGATCAAACGCGACGAGAGAATCGGCGAAAGGCAACAGAAATGTTGCGATCCAGATACATCGCGATCAAACGAGTACAGAGATGGCATACTAGGCCTTCATCCATCGAATCGGGGCCGAGTTACCTGTTCTGTTTCGATACGCTTCGGGATGTGCTCTGTTGCACAAGGATCCGGTTGAACCGTTGTCTATCGAGGCACCGAAGAGTATATTCGACGGGCAACAAAGAGTTTTCAGTCGACCTACGGCGCAATTCTCTGCTTAAAAGTCCTCGTGAAGGATGTTTCGGTCGTTCCCAGGAATACAATAAGTTTAGAAGCGGTGGCGCAGAACTCGATGATCAATCGTTGAACTTGTACCGCGAATTCATCTTCTGCCGGATTATCCATGAAGTAATTTTCTTCCAGAGGTCTATTCAAGTAATTCTCAATCTCGCGGTGATCAATGTTTCCTTCCTTGTCCGATCTTGACCGTTGTCGGAATCGCTCTCCAGCAGCAAAGAATGATACTGCATTTGATTCCTGTACCGAGGGCCCTTGAGCTTGGAAATCTCTCGCAGTCGTGGTTAGCAGTACAAATCCTTGTGGGGCTGGAGCAGTTCTTTTAGAAGTTTACATATGAGCCACATACCGTACAGGTTACGACGTTAAAATTATGCGTCGGGTTCTTCGTGATTCCCTCCTGTCCGATACACTATATCGTCTGTTTCGAACACTGGTGGCCATAGTCTCATTATTTCTTGAAGGAGACCTGGACGTGATCAACGGATCGTAGAAGTCAATGGAGCTGATTATCTTGTCGCACAAGTCATCGTCTTGAACTTCTGGGCCGTGGTCTGAGATGCACGCCAGAAAGTTCATCTCGCAACGCACGTCTGAGGAAATTACAAGTCAGATTATATGGTTGACAATAACGTACCTCTTGAACCTTTCAAGGACCTTTGGGTAGAATCTCCTTCGCAACCAACGACGTCCAAATTTTCCGTCACCGAAGGTTCATGTAGTACTGCGGTATCTAGAGTCGTTGAGAGACGATTTGAATCAGCGCAGACGCGTTGCTGATCAGTAGTATTCGTGAAGAGCATCAAAATCGAATGAAATCTTGTGCAGCTTAACGCTCACAGACGGAGGAAGAAATGATGTTGTCGTAGTGCCGAATATACTCTTCGATCATGTACATTTTGTCTCTCGGTCCGGAACAACTGTTCTCGGATCTCCACAGGAATCTTATAGCCATCTATAATATTATTGATGGGAAATCAGAGGACTCGATCCGTTCTTGACGGCTCTCCTCGTCCTTTCTTGATCGTCTTGACCTCATTTCACTACATGAAGAGTATGAGCTTGACGAATCGGACAGGTATCCGACACCGTGGTTGCGCCTCGTATTTCTCTGTGGATTTTCGATGCTGCTTATTTTTCTGCATCGACGACATGAGATGCCGCCCTACTCCAAATATTTCCACGGATCCCCCGGATGCATCTAGGATAGCGATTGTCATCTCACCCGACTTCGAAGTCAGATACGATCACATTATCTTCGCTCGGCGACTGCATATTGAAGTCGAAACGTGGAAAAGATGACCCGGCTTCAACGTTCTTGACTTCCGCTCGGCCACCGCTGTCCATTTTCTAGTTTAAAAATGAGCGATGTTCCGGATGAACACTCGTGAAGTGTCGAATTTTGGCAGTGGTGAGAAGGAATCCTGGCTCGTCGACGACAAATTCTGGTCTACTGGTACCCGACTTGATGTACTCGATCAAGGCATCGCAGCATGATATCGCAACAAAACTTCTGATATTATTCATCAAATTTTGTACTTCCGAGCGTTAATGCTGCGATACTTGGAGTCCGCGTCAAACACTGGTCGTCTTCAGATCGCCAGTTGATTAACGGCTTGACCCAAGGCGCTTGAGTCAATAGCTTGGCGATTGTTCGAGGTGTTCGAAGCATGCTATGATTTCTTGGCTTGCGTCTTGGAGTCGCTGCTACAGGATACACCAGATGCAGTAGACGGAGAGATGCGGACATGCTTCGCTTCCGCTGACGGTGCTGACCTGTGCTGATCATCTGGATCACTAACTGGTCCATCGTTAGCGTTGTCCAGTAGCACACTAGTTACGTCGCTTCTCCTAATCTCCTTTTGGGCCATCTCAACCGCGGATCAATCATGTTCCGACGTTGAGGTAGTCAGTGTTCTAGTAGGCACAGGTAAAGGTTGGCCTTTATCTCTCTTTGTTCTCGGTGTCGAGTCGGCGTTTTGGGATTTAACAGACTCTTCGCCATTCATAGGAGGGGTTCAGTGGCCAGTTGTAGGGGTCGGCGGTTTGTTGCGATCTACTGGGCTGGCAGATGAAGATTTGAAAATCTAAATCTAGCAGTTTGGCATTTCCGAAGAGTTCAGCCTCCTAAAATTTTGATTCTACTTTAGTAGAACAGTAATTTAGCTGTTTCAGCATACGTATGGTACTTATGAATTAAAACATCTGCAGGTTAATGTTCAAAAAGTCGAGTTTAGGATCAGGAAAAGTATAATTATCAACAGTAAACCATTTTTGTTTTGTTTCAGTGTAACAGATAGTGAAACTCAGCGAGATATCTTCACCAGGCTTGTGAAACGCTTGAACCCATTTCCCTACCCAGCATTCGCCTTGATTACAAGCAGAAAAGCCGGGTATATTTATGATTTGCTCTATCGCTGCTCACGCCGCTGCACTGGCGCCTTGCTATTATCCTTTCCATGCTGCTGATGCTAGTGCACCGATGACTTCCCCTTATCGATCTGTCATTGCTTGCCTATGCTGAATCAGCCCGGCGTCGCGAGAAGCAGTTGCTTGGTCGCCTGGTTGCGAACAAGCTGTGCTACAGGCGTCTCGAGACAGTGGTATGTAATGAGAGACTTAGATTTCATGGGAAAACAAGGGAGAATCAAGTTTTTCGAACACTGATCCTTGGTTTTATCTGTACAGTACGATTTCATAGCATTGTTCCCATCCACATTGAGAAACAAATTTTATTCGATATTCAATAACCGATACCCGAACTAGATATTATTTTCCTTTTTCGCAAGAATCGACAATGCCCTATGAAAATGATACTAACGATGATTCACTGAAAAGGATTAAAGGTGTACCACAAGCAGTCAATGAGTATATGATATGTAGCGGGCTCTACTATGCTAAAAATCCGAAGCACTATAAATACACCCGAAGACAGGGACATTATCGTACGTATGAGAGAAAATATCTTGTATTGGGTGGTTTAATACAAGTAGGAATGCTGAATTTTTTTATCAGGATCAATTCTGGATGAACGAAAATGTGACCGGGGACCGATTGAGTACAAAGTACCTTTATTAAGAGTCGCAATGAATCCATGTTCAGGCTAGATCTGCCTTAATAGGCTATTGGACATATTCTGATTATTGATTAGTGGAAGTAAAGAATAATACCAGGTATCAAACGGAAATGAATGTTGTTCTATTCTGCGATTGGTCGAGAAACATTGTAATTCACGCAATGAAGCATCGAAAACACAACTGTGTTCCTGTACGAGACCGATTATCATATGATACAATGTCAAATCCTGAGCCTCTCCTGCCACTTTCGACTTGGTGGCAGAGGGCTCTATTGATGCGACGATATCTTGAGATGGCTATTCTTATAATTGATTAATCTACTGGGCTACTTATCGAACTGTGACGAATATACCTTATTGAAGTATACCAAAATTATTTGCTGATGACCAATGCATTTTCAAAGGATTTAATTCATATTGAGTAGTCCTTTTTCTTCAGCATCTTAGCGACAATCGAATTATATTGAATTGGTAGAGCCAGATAATAAGCGACATATTTTGAAATCAAATTCTAAATTTAAGTTAAACGTGTTAGAAAATCCGGCAAAGAGTGTATTTAATGATTTAGATGAATTATGCTTAGAAGCCAACACAACCACGTGTGAAAGGAAAAATATTAATACTTATCTATGTCGGAGGCAGTTAGTAGTATTCCAATATTAACTGACCGTCTATAAAATTAATTTAGCAGTAGTGCTTTCATATAGACTCTCAGAATATTTTCAAAGAACACTAACTTATATTGAATGATTCTAGTGAAGGGAAGCTGTTTCGAGCCGGTTTAGAAGGGATTATTACGTTTCTGTTCCATACTACGGATGAATCGTACTAAATTATTCTACTGGCACACACAATTCGAAACTATGCACCGAATCCATTTATCATGGGTTTACTTTGAGTATAGCTTGTGTTGCCCAAAAAATCTCTTTTGATCAGAGTAAACATAATCTGTTTCAAGAAAAGTGTAATTATTTTAAGTGTACTATACGACCTTAGTAAATATGTGCTTTAACCTTTTTGTGTTTATATTTTGTGATAATGACTTTAATGTTTGTCTACCTTTTTGAATAGAGAATATTTTCAGTTAGTACAACATCTTGCCTTTAAAAAGCGTTTAAATCCCTCTCAACAAACGGTACTCTTCTCCAATACCACAGGATTTCGAAAAACCTACAAAATTTAGCTCATGAGAAGAAAAAGACTCATAGGCTTAACTTCTTCCATGGAACAGCAGAAAAAGAAATGCGAGGAGAATATTCTTCTACAAGCAGGAACTCATTTTTAGGGTGCAAAATCAAGTTAGAATGTAAAAACAACCTATTGCGTCCAACTAAGATATCAATGCATTTAGAGAAGACGATGACGATGCAAAGCAAGCTTCAGCTCATTCTGTAGATAAGCGGATTAACTGAAAAAGGGACATCGAAATTTAAGAAAAAGGTCAACTACTTCTAGAAGGTTAAGTGAATGGGGTATGAAATATTGAATGGAAAACTATGAGCTAGCATGGTGGGACGTATCGCTAGTTGTACGCCACAAACAACTATTTATCCTAATGTCTCCGCGATTACGTAGGAAAATTCTATGCCATGATTCGTAAAAAAAGAAGAATAGGCGGTCTAGAAAAACCAAACGCACGCTTAGGAATAATAACATGATTGGCATAAAAGCTTTTGATGAAGTTTTGCATACTAATACTGTGCATTACTTTGCACGATACAGTTTTTCGAAGCAAGTTACTACACAAAGCTAATGTTCTACTGTAACGATCAGAGGTAGAGAGAAAGAAAATATGATTCAAATCATTCTAAAATTGTTTATTTACTTTGCTGCAGAAGTGCATTTATGGTGGATATCTTATTAGATCGACTCCCTCTTCAGGTTTTTTCCAAACACTGAAGTTGAATTATAGAAAATTATTTCGTAGTCCTTAATTAGGTACAAAACTAATACTTTAAGGTTCTTTCAATGCTAAATTGAAGGGACCGGTGATATCAGGAGAACAAGTAAATTCCGCACAATACGACAGAAACCCTTACAAAGCAGCGGAAGCTCACTAATAACAAGTTGAGACGACGTTCCGTTAACGGAATCGGGGATTCTCGGAATAAACGATATTGAATTCCAACGGCGGATCGTGTTTGCACAAATCTAGACTATCCAAAAATGTAAATTCACTCCAAAAGGTAAATGTAAAGTACTGGTGCTGTACGTACTGGATCATGCGTACGGTTACCCAAATTATACCAGACATTAAACACCGTGTCCCTTTGTTTGCGGAAAAGCTTATGAAAAAACTTTTTATTCCCTCCGACTCAACATGCGTTTTGATTCACAAATCTGAAGTTGTGAATGCCTATTTTCTGAAATGGACACATCTTGAGTAATAATGGAGAAAGAATACATTCAAGAAATGTGTATCAACAATTATTTCTCATGCAAATGCTGGCACATGGTGAATTCAGAACCTTTACAATGTTTTGAAAGAATATTACAATTCAAAGTTACTGTGCGTTCATTATTGTTCGTTCGGCTAGATGCTTATTCATCCAATAGTGCATTCAGGATGATTCACTTTGAATTAAATTTCTGAAAAAATAAGGCACGCATGTTTGGTTCCGTCTCTTACAATGTTTTCCCGATTGAAACCAGTTATTTTCCCGGAGAATCGGTGGATTTCTCTTACCC